>JADMIO011153576.1_pt1 | contig 59927 bp, 42 predicted proteins | sample 8958161 | NCBI WGS metagenome assembly JADMIO01 (sample SAMN16585339, study PRJNA669376) | soil metagenome | isolation source: Crop rotation soil | place: USA: Cullars Rotation, Alabama | collected 2011
CGCGACAACTTGTCCACGTGGAATTCTAAGCTTAGGATCCCAATGTGCTGGAAAGTTAAAAATCTTATTACGGGAAAATGTGAAGTAACTTCTCAGAATCATGGATTTTCTGTTTCGAAAGAAGAAATAATGAAAGCAAAAGATATTAAAATAACGCATGTGAACCTGAATGATGAAACGATTGAAGGGATTCGCATTGCAAATAGAAAAGCTTTTTCCGTTCAATATCATCCTGAATCCTCTCCCGGGCCGGATGATGCACGTTATCTTTTTGACGAATTTGTAAACCTCATGAAAATGGCGGTGAAGGCGGAGTTCCACGTGTAAGGGTTACCCTTGCCTGGAATGGGTTCATTTTTACCTATGGGTAATAATCAGTAGTGGGTTAATTTGAATTTTCTTTCATTACAGAGTTATGAACTTTTTTTCTTCTCTGCGTCTTTGCGCCTCTGCGTTCATTTTTTTAAACGCAGAGGCGCAAAGACGCAGAGTAAAAACAGATTTTAATTAAACTAACCCACTACCTGATAATCATATTTTGTTACTTGCTATTATTGCACAGTAAAACCTGATCTGTGACACCACAAAAAGATATAGAGATAAAGTCAAGGAAAAGAATAATGATCCTTGTGTTAATTCCATCACTCTATCTGACTTACCATTTTTGTATCAATATATATGAAGAAATTACCGGCAGTGAATCAATAATCGTGTCGCTGTACCGGGTATTAGTCAACCTGGCATTGGGAATTGTGAGCGGATACCTGGCTGTATTTGCTCTAAGGAGAATGTTTAACAAGGATCCCGGGTTGGTGCTGAATAAGGAGGGTATTATTGATAATTCAGGGCTTGTTTCGGCAGGCGCGGTAAGCTGGTCGGAGGTGCAAGAAATAAACAGCAACAAAATCCTTTTTGCCGACTGCATTATTGTAAAAGTTAAAAATCCCGCAAAGTATATAAAGAATCAAAACAGCTTCTTTAAGAGAAAATGGCTGAGCCTTGAAAACCGCTACTATGGTTCACCTGTAAATATTTCCGTGAGCGGATTAAAGATCAAGTTTAAAGAACTGTTCCGCATCATGCAGCAGCAGTATCTTGCTTCGCATGTGGAAACCCGCACCAGCCAGCTGAAACGGGAGAAAGACGTGATACAGCAGGAAAAAAAAGAACTGGTAGATTCCATCAATTATGCGAAAAGAATACAAACTGCCTTGCTGCCTTCTGTGGCAATGATTGAAAAACTTTTGGGAGAATGTTTTATCCTGTTTCTTCCCAAGGATATTGTATCAGGAGATTTTTACTGGGCGAGTACTTCAGGCGAATGGGTGCTTTTTGCAGGGTGCGATTGCACAGGTCACGGAGTGCCGGGGGCGCTCATGAGCATCGTGTGCAACAATGTGCTGAACCGTGCAGTGAAAGAACAGGGAATTCTGCAGCCTTCAAAAATTCTTGATAAAGCTTCGGAGCTGATTGCAGAAAGTATCGGCTCAGACAGTGAAGTGAAAGACGGAATGGACATCAGCCTGTGCGCATTCAATAAAAGCACGCGCGAGCTGTATTGGGCGGGCGCCAATATCCCGTTATGGATTGTAAGGGAATCATCCGCTTATGAATTGCTCACCTTCCGCCCGGATAAACAGCCGATCGGACCTCTTGAAAACCGCATGCCTTACACCAATCATAAAATAGAAATACAAAAAGGGGACATACTTTATCTTTTTAGCGATGGCTATGCTGACCAGTTTGGTGGAGAGCATGGAAAGAAGGTTACAAGAAAAAAATTCAAAGAATTATTAATGCAGCAGCGGGGAGTTTCACTGAGTGAGCAACATGAGCACCTGCTCAGCTTTCATAATGAATACAAAGGATACACTGACCAGGTGGATGATATTCTGGTGATGGGGATCAGGGTGGAGTATTGATAATTTTATGAACTTGTAGCCTGCCAGGAAGTGATCTCAATTCTCTTTATTCAAAAATTTATAATTCACTCCGAGACCAACTCCATAATTACGGAAAGTTGTCTTTAAGTTGCGTTCAATTAAGCCGTGTCCTTTTTCCACTTTTGGCCAACTGACTGTATGCAAAAGTAAACCTTCAACATAAAAATTAATTGTACGGCTTATTTGTTTCTCCATACCAATTGCCACATTGTACCCGATATTAAATTTACGGTCAATACCATAATTATAAATATCATCAAATGAATAGCTGCTGGAACAATTCAATAAATAATCAAAGAACACTCCGCCCGCCAAGTATATAACTTTTGTATCATAACGGTAATTTACAGGGATGCTTAAATAGTGATAACGAACAACCATTCGGGAATAAGAAAAAAAATAGGAGGGAGAATAATTTTTTGCTTTTGTAGTATAATATATCCCTGATTCAATGGATGATTTAGATTTTTTAATCTTTGCAATTAATTGTATTCCACCGCAGCCCACACCATGGTATGTATTGGCATGTTGAGTGACGTCAGCGCTTGCTTCCGAACATAGCTTGATCCCTCCTTTAAATGTGAAATTGTCGTTCACGATAATCGTGTCCTGTGCTTTAAGCAGGACAACACCCATTACCAGTAAAACTGTTAACTGCAATTTCATCGATTCGCCCGGAATATTATAAATAAAGATGTTGCAAATTAAAGTCAAAAAAAATCCTCCGGGAGATTCGGAGGATTTTTTTTGTTTGTTGTCGTTTATTGAGGCCGTTGTTCAAGCGTTTTCAGTATTCCTGCCAGCTTGCCTCCGCATGATTGAAGAGCAGAAATTACATTTCTTGCAGGAGATTGCAACACCCCGATGAGATCACCAATCAATTCATTTTTCGATTTTAATGCAACAAGTGAATCCAACTGGTTTTCACCGATAAAAATGGAAGAATCAATGAATGCGCTTTTTAATGTCGGGCGGTCATTGGTTCTCCTGAATTCCTTTATCAGCTTTGCCGGTGAATTGGGCGTGTCAGAAAACATGATAGCTGTAGAGCCTTTCAAAGTACCGAAAAGTCCTTCATACCCTTTTTCATCAATTTTCTGCAATGCTTTTTTTATCAGCGAATTTTTTGCAACCCTGATCTTTATTTTTTTGTTGAAGCCTTCTCTCCTGAGCTTATTCACTTTTTCAACAGTGATATTGGAAACATCAGTGACGTAAAAAGTATTATATGATTTAAAACTTTCTACAAGGCTGTCTATGATTTTATCTTTTTCTTCTTTTTTCATTTATCTACGAATTACGAATCAGATACGAATTTACGAATTACGAATTTTTTTTTATTTAACCGGCAAATGATTTTGAATCAATCTTAATTCCCGGGCTCATAGTGCTTGACAGGCACACACTTCTGAAATAAGCTCCTTTTGCAGATGCAGGTTTTAATTTTGCAATGGTTGCCAGAACTTCGTGTGCATTATCATAAATTTTCTTTGCATCAAAGGAAACTTTTCCGACAGAAGTGTGAATGATTCCTGCTTTGTCAACTTTAAAATCAATTTTTCCTCCCTTTGATTCTTTAACGGCTTTGCCGATATCATTGGTAACAGTTCCTGTCTTGGGATTCGGCATTAAATTTCTCGGTCCTAAAATTTTTCCGAGCTTACCGACTTTCGCCATCACACTCGGCATCGTTATCACAATATCCACATCAACCCATCCCTGCTCAATTTTCTGAATGTAATCATCCAGTCCCACATAATCAGCTCCGGCTTCCTGGGCTTCCGCCACTTTATCAGGAGTGCAAAGCACGAGCACTTTTATAGTTTTTCCTGTTCCGTGAGGAAGCGTAACTATTCCTCTCACCATCTGGTTTGCCTTTCGCGGATCAACCCCCAGGCGAACACTTAAATCAATGGAAGCATCAAATTTTGTAAAGGTGATATCTTTTACAATTTTCGAAGCGTCCTGTAACGAATACGTTTTAGCTGCATCGTATTTTGATGAAACTAATTTCCGGTTTTTTGTAAGCTTTGACATTTTATTTTGTGAAGTTCTAACGTCTTTTTACAGACTCCTTCTTTTTTATTTTATTTTTTAGTTTTTATTAACGATTTCGAACCAATCCGAAATTTAAAATGCGAAATCAGAAATTCTTAAAATGGCTTTTTACCTTCAACAGTTATTCCCATGCTTCGTGCAGTTCCTGCCACCATGTTCATTGCCGATTCAATAGTGAAACAATTCAGGTCAACCATTTTTGCTTCGGCAATCGTGCGAACCTGGTCCCATTTAACTGTTCCCACTTTCTTCCTGTTCGGCTCAGGCGAGCCCCCTTTAATTTTAGTTGCTTCGATAAGTTGTACTGCAACCGGTGGAGTTTTAGTGATAAATTCAAACGATTTATCTGTGTAAACCGTGATGATTACCGGAATTACTTTTCCTGCCATTTGCTGAGTTCTTGCATTAAACTGTTTGCAAAACTCCATAATGTTGACACCCTTTGCACCAAGTGCAGGACCGATAGGAGGTGCAGGATTAGCTGCTCCGCCTTTTATCTGTAATTTTATTAATGCGCTGACTTCTTTTGCCATTTTGTTTTGATTTGATGATTTGATGATTTGGTAATTTGATGATGATAAAAATCAGAAGTGGAAGCCTTCATTTAATTATCAAATTATCAAATTAACTCATTATCAAATTGAATTTACTCTTTTTCCACTTGCATATAGCTCAACTCTAACGGTGTCTTTCTACCGAAAATTTTTACCATTACCTTGAGTTTTTTCTTTTCTTCGTTTACTTCTTCAATTACACCTGAAAACGTGTTGAAAGGACCGTCAATAACTTTGACTGTTTCGCCTACAACAAACGGTATATTCATCACTTCTTCGGACTCTGCCAGTTCATCTACTTTTCCCAGCAGCCTGTTCACTTCTGCCGGTCTGAGCGGTGCAGGAGCTTCTCCTTTTGGTCCCAGGAAATTGATTACCCCCGTTACATTTTGAATAATGTGAGGAATTTCGCCAGTAAGATTCGCCTCAATAAGAACATATCCCGGAAGATAATTTCTTTCCTTGCTCACTTTTTTTCCATCTTTGATCTGGTAAATTTTTTCGGTGGGTATTAAAACCTGCGAAACAAATTCATTCAGCTTGAGACGGTTTATTTCAGTTTCAATGTACTGTTTAACTTTTTTTTCTTTTCCACTGATGGCACGGATCACGTACCATTTTTTAGCTGTGTCAGTCATCTCCATATCTTCAGTTAGTCAAACAGTGAATAAATAAAATTCATAGAACCCTGGAATACTGAATCCATAAGAAATACTACAATGCCTATTATTAATGAGGCAGTCAATACTACAATGGCGCTGCTTTGAAGTTCGTTCCATGTGGGCCACGAAACTTTGTGCATCAGCTCATTGTAGCACTCCTTTATGTATAGTTTAATTTTTTGCATTTTATCCGGCTATCGCAGTTTTCAAATTTTCTTGCACGGGTGGCAGGAATCGAACCTGCAACCTACGGTTTTGGAGACCGCCACTCTGCCAATTGAGCTACACCCGTTTATAACAGTAGACAATTGGCAATAAACAATTTCCAGAATCTATTGTCTATTGTCTATTGGAAATTGTTTATTTTATAATCTCAGTTACCTGTCCTGCACCCACTGTTCTTCCTCCTTCGCGAATTGCAAAACGTAAACCTTTGTCCATTGCTACGGGAACGATCAGGCTGACTGTAATAGTTACATTATCACCCGGCATTACCATCTCACGGCCTTCAGGCAATACAATTTCACCTGTTACATCAGTAGTTCTCAAATAAAACTGCGGACGATATTTATTATGGAAAGGAGTATGACGACCACCTTCTTCTTTCTTCAACACATAGATTTCAGCTTTGAATTCAGTATGCGGGGTGATAGAACCCGGCTTTGCCACAACCATACCTCTGCGAATATCATCTTTTTCAATGCCTCTTAACAGTAAACCCACGTTATCACCTGCTTCACCCCGGTCAAGAATTTTGCGGAACATTTCCACACCGGTAACAGTCGAGGTTAATTTCTTTTCCTGCATTCCGATAATTTCAACGCTATCGTTAGAATTAATGACGCCTCTCTCAATACGCCCTGTAGCAACAGTTCCGCGTCCTGTGATAGAGAATACATCTTCAACAGGCATGAGAAAAGGTTTGTCAATTTCACGCGGAGGAATTGGAATATAGGAGTCAACCGCATCCATCAATTCCATAATTTTAGGAACCCACTTTGCATCTTTATTTAATCCTCCAAGGGCTGATCCACGGATGACAGGTGTATTTGACCCGTCAAATTCATAGAAAGTCAGCAGTTCACGAATTTCCATTTCAACGAGGTCTAACAATTCAGGATCATCAACCATGTCCACTTTGTTCATGAACACTACAATTTTAGGCACACCTACCTGGCGGGCTAAAAGAATGTGTTCACGGGTCTGTGGCATAGGGCCGTCAGTTGCAGCAACCACAACGATTGCACCATCCATTTGAGCGGCACCCGTCACCATGTTTTTTACATAGTCAGCGTGACCCGGGCAATCTACGTGAGCATAGTGACGGGTGGCTGTTGCGTATTCAACGTGTGCAGTATTAATTGTTATTCCACGCGCTTTTTCTTCAGGAGCGTTGTCAATGGAGTCAAATGAACGGATTTCTGCAAATCCTTTTTCGGCAAGTACAGTAGTAATTGCTGCTGTTAAAGTGGTTTTGCCGTGGTCAACGTGACCAATGGTTCCAATGTTTACGTGCGGTTTGGAACGATCAAATTTTTCTTTTGCCATAATTTATTTTGAATATGATTTCGGTTAATAGATAGATTTTGGATATTATAATTGGTGTTTAAAATTGCTAAATTGTATAATTGTTAAATTGCTTTCTTGTTTATTGTTTACTTTTTCTTCGAACTCCTTACTGCTTACTGTTTACTTTTGAGCCGTTGAGGAGAATCGAACTCTCGACCTCTTCCTTACCAAGGAAGTGCTCTACCACTGAGCTACAACGGCTTTTTAAGTCATTGGTCAGTGGACATTGGTCATTTGTCATGATTTCTAATTTGCTGTTTTTTTAGTTTGCTAATGACTAATGGCTAATGACAAATGACTCTTTCCTGAGCGGAAGACCGGGCTCGAACCGGCCACCCCCAGCTTGGAAGGCTAGTGCTCTACCAAATGAGCTACTTCCGCTTATTGATTTGGGATTTTAGATTTGGGATTTTCGGATTTTTCAATTCCTGAATTCCTGAAATCCTTTATCCTGAAATCCCTTGTGGGGAGAGAAGGATTCGAACCTTCGAAGTCGTAAGACGACAGATTTACAGTCTGTTCCATTTGGCCACTCTGGAATCTCCCCTTATTGAAGGTTTACAGCTCACGGTTTGCGGCTTTATCAAGCGTAAACTGGTACTGCAAACTTCTCCGAAGGAGTGACCTCGGGATCCACTGTAACTGCTCAATGAGCCGATGGAGGGATTCGAACCCCCGACCCACTGATTACAAATCAGTAGCTCTGGCCAACTGAGCTACATCGGCATTTTTAACAGCTTTTGTCTCTTTTCTTTCCAAGCCATCCCCATATTTTTACCGGAAACTCCCGCTAACTGAGTTCTTCAACACACTTTCTTCACTGTTTTCAATGAACAATACACACACCTCCCAAAAATGGGATTGCAAATTTAGAAAAGTTAATTTGATAAACAAACCTGCGGTAAAAAATATTTTAATAAAAACCCGCTATTACATTCGCTGTTTGATCTTAAGAATCTCTAAAAACAAACAGGTACAGTAAAACATTGCACCTTCAACTTTATTTTCTCCCTTTCCTCTTTTTCACCTGCTTTTTCTGGCTCTTGGTTAAACCTGCATTTTTAGTAGTAAATTCAAAAGTTTGCTGAAGTTTTGTATTTTCATCAAGGGTAATATCGCCTTTCGAAAGCTCTTTCAGGTGATCAAAAATAACCTGGTCTTCTACTGTATCCTTATTCCAGTTCAGGTATTGAAACTTCATAAAATTAGCAAGCGTTATACTCAACTGGTTTTTTGACGGACCATCCTCCATATTCCTGATTTCATTGATCATAAGCTCCATAGTTTTTCCATAATGCTTAAACCGGATCTTATTGCTCGGATAATGAATTTTTTTAGGTTTAGCTTTCAGTGCCTGTGGCGAAGGTTTGGGATAAGGTGATTCCACATCGAGCTTAAAATTCGAAATGATGAACAGGTGATCCCAAAGTTTATGTTTAAAATCTACGATGTCTCTCAGGTGAGGATTAAGCGATCCCATTACCGCCACTATCGCCTGGGCGGCATTATTCCGTTCTTCCTCGTTTTTAATGGTGCAGGCATATTCAATCATCTTTTGAATGTTGCGCCCATACTCAGAAATGATCAGAGAGCTGCGTCCGCTGTTATATTCCATGTTAAAAAATAATTTAAGGGTTCAAAAGTAGCTAATATTTACCATTCACTGTTTCGGGTAACTGATAACCCGTAACTTCCCGAGTCACAGTTCCTCAATAAAATCAAATTTCGCTTTTTTAAAAGCCGGGGTCTGGATCAGCCCATTCATCAATTGCTGTGTGGTAAAAGGGCCATTCACCATCACCAGGTTTGCCAACCATGCCGGAATGTTTCCTCCCGGCTCAGTTCCCAGCTCATAATCAATTTCCACCCATCCGTTCCCCAGTGGGGTAAGCGTATATGTGGTGTGAAAATTTTTTATGCGAACCACATCTTCTTTCACAGGAACCAAACCATCTGCCAAAACTGAATGTGCTGTTACAACTTTAGTTTTTCCATCCTGTTTCACCTTTAACCGGGCAACCACATCACGGTCATCCAATGGCCATGGTGCATCAAACAATTGATAAGAATAAATTTCAGAATCATCTGTTCTCTTCACTTCAGCAGCCTCAATACACTTATAAATCCAAAGTGTAAAATAATTCACATCCGTAAGCACTTTCACAATGGACGAAAGAGAAGATTTGACCTGTGTGGTGCATTTCATCTCCTTAAAATCAGAAGCACTGACCTTGCGCGTATATACTTTTATATTATTCTTATTTTTTTTCAGTTCCCAGGTGGTGTCTCCTGTAAGTAAAATCAAAAGCAATGAAAAAATCCAGCTCCTGAACATTTTACCCGCAATATGGAATATTAACAACCGGACTATTAAAAAAATACAAGAATGTCAAAAAATTATTCATTAAATCTTTATCCTGGTAATATAAATTTGCACCTCATAGGGTAGAGCCGGAAAGTTTTTTCCGGCTTTTTTTATTTTTACTGACTTTTCAGATCACAAATTTAATTTTTAATTCTAAATGAAATATGAAGTCAGGCAGAATCCATTCACTAAAAATTTAATTTTATAAAATAAATTTGCATTAATTAGCAATTAATAATTTTTAAAACAGAGAAGGGATTTATTCAGATGAGAAAGTTTATGTTGTGTTTAATGGCGGCTGTGATGTCAATTTCAGTAAATGCTCAAATTGATTCCCGGGTTGACGAAAGTGCCCGGCAATCCATAAAGAGCCAGGAATCCAAAGCGCATGAAACCAGGGCAAAGCACGAACGTGCCGAGCTGAAAGAAAAAACAGAAGATCTTAAAATTGCCCGATTAAGGCAGCAGCGGTTGCAATCCGCTGTGGAGAGGGATAAGCTGGAATTGAAAAAGCAAAAAGCGCTTACTGAAAACCTGGAAGCAAAAATTAAAGAAAGAGAAAAAACACTTGCAGAAATTAATAACGATATAAAAGAAACCGAAACTGCAATAAGCAAACTTCAATCCCAGGCAAACAACAATAAAAAAACGCATGAGCAGAAACCTGCAAAAAACACAAGCGATTGACAAGTTAGTGTTTTCATAGGGTTAGGTAGGGTCGGAGCATTTTTCGCTCCGGCTCTTTTTTATTAACGTACAATCCCGTTTTTTAAAACTGATTTTTATTAAAGCAGAAAGTGCAGGGCTACGAATAAAAACGCCCCATATAAATACGGGGCGTTTTAAATCGAAAACAATAGAGGGGACTAGAGTACTACAACTCTCGTTCTGTAAAAGCTCCCATCACTTTTTACAGCAACTGTATAAATTCCCTTAGCATAATTTCTCAAATCCATTTTTACAGAATAGATTCCCGAAACCTGTCGCTCACTGCTGCCCACAATTCTTCCATTCATATCAGTAACGGCAATTTCAAATTTATCCGCTTTTTGAGATTGAATCACCAGGTTAAATATGCCTGAAGAAGGATTGGGGAAAATTGAAATATTTCCGTGCAAAGTATTTTCTGTAATGCCGGTACTTTCTAAAATATTGATGTCGTCTAATGCAAGATCACTCGTAAAGTCGTTGCCGGTAATCCCTGTGAATCGTACGTTTATCACTTCCCCTACATAGGAAGAGAGGTCTACAACTCCCAGATGCCAGGTAGTTCCCTGATCTCCGGAAATAACCGGAATAACAGCGTTATTCCATATATCGTTACTGTAAACGTCCACCTGAAGCGACCCCATCGCTGCACCATACATGTTATACCAGAATGTCATTTGAGGAGCAATCGCAGCGGTGAGATCAATGCAGGGTGAAATTAAATTGGCTGTTTTAAGTGAACACAAAGGTGTTCCTGAGGCTTCGAGGTATATATAATTTCCTGTAGCCGTACCTAATGTATGGTCCACATCAGGACCTGTATTCAGAGAAGCTGTAGCTCCTTCATTTACTCTGAAATCAATATCATCCTGGTCTAAATTCGTCTCATTTATCCACCCATTGGCAATAGGACAGCTTGTACCTTCACAGTTAGTAGCAACACTGCAAAGACCGGAAGATTCAAAATCTTCAGTAAAAGGTACAACTACCACAGTTCCTGCAATCACACTGGTAACAGAAGTAATGGTGTCATTGTAAAGATTAAGATCACCCGCATAATCTGTCCATACGACTAAAGTATAGTTTCCGGCTAACGATAAATCAGCGGTTGTTGCAAAACTGAAACTTGCTGTGGCAAGTGATACTAATGTTCCTGTATAAACATCATTTACCGGAGCAGCACCATTCAGGCTATAGTGAACCGGAATATTGGAAACAGGATTGTTGCCTTTATTCTCCAACTGAACTGACACTATAACAGCAGAATTGTCCTGGCAATCTAATAATGATCCTGTGCCCGGGCTCAGGACTGCATTTAACTGCACATCCAGATTAAGCGGACAGGAAAAAGTTCCCGGCTGCTTATTAATTGCATAAGCCCTTCTTCCTTTCACACCGTTCGCGAACACAGCGCGGCAACTGAACCAGTATTCAAGATTAGGGTTAGTCCCTGTAACTATAAAGCTGTTAGTAACTGATGTACCTGTTGAATCCATATACATGGCACCCAGCATACTTATTTCATACCAGGCAGCGCCTGTAACAGCCGTCCAGCTCAGATGAATAGAATCAGGACAAGCCCAGTCAATAGTAAGATTTTGAGGATCTCCGATAATTGAAAATTTTTCAGTGCTCATTCCACTTACCGTTCCCCTGCTTACACGTATGCGTGCTTCACCGGTAACATTATTCGGAACATTCCATGTATATTGAAGAGCAGTACCGGGGACACTCGTTGTTATTGTATTCCATGTTGCGCCATCATCAATTGAATATTCAAGTGTAAAACTTCCTAAATTTTTAAGTGCATCCCACCTCAACACTTCGTCTTCACCAGGAACAAATCCCTCACCTCCTATCGGATAGGTCACGGTAATATTATCTGTCCTGAATTCATAAACTAAATAATATTCCTGCGGGCCCTGTGGAATGGCAAAACCATTTATGGTGACATCATAGTTACCTGCAGAAGGATTATCAATTGTTACCTGCTCCATATTATTGAGGTGATCTGCTGCTCTTATTGCCGGATTATTCAGGGTAGTAGCATTGGGTGTAGGATCAAGCACCCAGGGTTCCCAAACAAAAGATGAGGGATCAGTAACTGTCATGTCCATATCATTGACTAATGAAATTGCAGCTAATGGAGTACCTCCCTGGTCATGCCAGTAAACCATTACCCGCATTTGAATAACACCGGCAGGAACAGTAATTGCGTGTGTGTTTGTTCCGCCCTGGGAAATGGTAGCATTCAAATACCGTACATCTTCGAGAGTTTCCACCGCCCTCAACGCATTCACCCTTCCCCATCCGTAAGTATAATCAGGGCCGGGATTACCTATATCTTCAGCTCCGTTCAAAAGACATGCTTTGATCAATGCAGCAGGAGCGTCAACTGCACTGTTAAGCTCTTTATATGCCTGGGTTAATTCGGTAAATATTCCTGCAATACCTGGACAGGCTGCAGATGTTCCGCCACCTACCTGGTACGTATTTCCTTCATCAGTTGACATTTGATCCAGCCCGTTCGCAGAAATATCCGGTTTTATTCTGCCGTCAGCAGCAGGACCGCGGCTGCTGGACGGATCAAGCACTTCAAGCGGGCTTAGGTTTGCACAGGCAATTACATTTTTTCCCTGTTTATAACCTCCTGTAATATTTCCCCATCCACCACCTGCACCATAACCGCAATTTCCTCCTCCATTATTGCCGGCAGAAAAAACAAATTCAAGCTGCGGATTGTCATGCAAAGTCTGATCACCGAATTGCGTATCGGTGGTATATTCATTACAACCCTGCGAATAGCTTGTGGAAGAAACCGTAGTTCCCAATGTGGCATTATTAACAACTGCATCAATAATCTGCGGATAGGGTCCGATATCAAATACATGCAGTTGAACGCCCGCAGCCATTCCGCAAATAACCGGATCCAGGTTTCCTGCACCGGCAAGAATTCCGCTGGTCATATCTCCGTGAGTACCTCCGGCACCGAACAAGTGGTTGGTAAGCCGTCCTGTAAAATCAATGTGAGGTCCCACTTCCCCGTCATCTGCTAATGCAGCAGCCACTCCCGTTCCGTCATAATGACGTCCCATAATATAATCAGCGTTGATCACATTGGCGCGGTGAAGGCTCCTTCCTTTAGTATCATCAGGAGTAGATGCGGGAGCTACAGCATCTATATAAAACACCCATGGTAATTGTGCAACAGTCTGAATCGAATTTTCCGGTACACGTAATGTTACAGTATGATTAATCTCCGAAGAATTTAAAATCTTACCTGCTTTACCTGCTGATTCAAGAGCTTTCGGAAATAAAATATTTTTCTGGTATTGAACAACAATATCAGTAAATCCTTTTTCTTTTACTGCATAATCAGGCGCTATGCCAAGCAGTTTAGTATTTATTTTCTGAACCGGGTTTTGTTCTGTAATGCTCCTGATATTATAATTGCGAAAACCGCTTACATTACGATTAACAGGAATTGCAACCATGAACGTATTATGCGGAATGTAATCGAGTAAAATTATTCCGCCCTGTGAAAAAGAGTTTTTCTGCGTTTCGGTGGGGATAGAATTAAACTGGATGAAACGATAATAATACCCTTCAAAAACCTCATTGGCTGAAGGCTTACCTGAACTGATGAATTGTTCAAGATTTGATTCGGGTAATGTTGCACCGCTGTGCAGCATGATGCGATAGTCCTGCTGCGCGAAAGCATTGAAACTAATCGAAGCAATAAAGAATAATGCAGTTAAGTTAAATTTTTTCATAGATTGTTTGTTTTGAGAAGGCTAAAGTAATTAAAAAAGAAATTAAAAAACAAACGGGTAAAAAATTCTTAGTTAAAGAATCCTGCAAATCGCTGAAAAAAGATAAGACTAACGGTAACCGCTCAGTACAAAGCCGTCTAAAATGGTGTCAGCGGGTGTGGAGTTTTGATCAATCGCTGTAAAAAGGTTTTTTATTTCTTCGTTCAGTTGCTTTCTTAAAGCAGCCCCGTTGCGCGCACGTCTTTCTATTTCTGAAACATTCAATGTATTTTCTTCTTTGCCCAGGAAGTCAAGATTTACACGGTCAGGCATTTTATTATATTTCATCAGGTAGCCTGTCAGATCAAAAGCGGTGTAACTTTCATTGTAATGTCTTGATGTTTTATAAAGCATCCTTGAATAGAAATAGCGGTTGCCCATTTTCATCACATTTTTATCAGTTTCAAAAAGGAATTTCTTACGCTCTTCCGCATCCTTTGTAAAAAACATAAATGTGTTATTAAGTGAATCATTAAGGCTTTTAACCTTTGAAGGTAATAGTAATGAAGGAGTATTATTCACCACCTGTCTTGGTGAAGCTTTCATCATATTAAATGTGCCGCCTGTTTGCGCAGCGATATTTTTATACCCGAATGTCTGCGAGGTAATCCTGTTATTTTGCGACACGAAAATTGTATTTATGCGTATATTGTTTTTCTTATATTCTTCGCACAAGTCAGCGAGATTAATAGATCCGGTGTAAACACTTCCGTTGCCGATAAGCACTACCATTTTTTCAGCTTTGGGGTCTTTGCTCCATTTAAGCTCTTTGAAAGTTTCAAACAAAGCATTGGGTACAAACTGGTCTCCTTTTTCAATCATTGCTCTCAACTGGAATAAATCGTATGCTGAACGGTCAAAATCATTGGTAAGCTCTGAAATAACTTTTACATATCCATGGGTTCCGCCAAAACTTGGGCGGCCATAACCCACCACAGCCATTCTCAATTCAGTCATTTCATTTTGCTGCAAAATATTATTGGCTATATTCCACATGCGGTTGCGGATATCGTTGAGAACGCCATTCGTGCTTGCGCTCAGGTCAATGCAAAAAGCCAGATCCACATGCCTCACTTCTGTATTTCCTGCCGGTTTCCAGCTTAATAATAAAATACCGCAAAGCAGCGCCACAAGGCTCTTTGGTTTCAGGGATTTCATGGGCATAAAGGTATTCTATTTAAACGACCTGGTCATTGTACTGGTTAAACCACTTCGAACTTTTTATTAAGAAGGCATTGTTAAAAAAGTATCTTCGACACATATCATACAGCGCAGGAGTCAAAAAGTTACATTTGGGAATTAGTAATTCAGCTATTCGATCTTTCCTGCGGGAACTTTTTTAACAAACCAGATTAGTGCAAATAAAACAAAAAAAAGAAATGCAAGGGAGTGATCTTTTAAAAAAACTTACACCTTTAACCGATCCCCTGTTAAAAAAATATGGTGTGAAAATTTTTGTGATGAGAGAAGATTTGATCCATCCTGTAATGGGAGGAAACAAATGGAGGAAATTGAAATACAACCTGGAACGGGCAGCGAAAGAAAATAAAAAAACACTTGTCACTTTTGGCGGTGCATGGTCCAATCATATTGCGGCAACCGCTTATGCAGGAAAAGAATCCGGATTTAAAACAACAGGGATAATAAGAGGAGAAAAAACAGGGCCGCTCAACCCGACTTTAAACAGAGCCGCTGAAAATGGAATGCAATTGGTATTCGTTGACCGTGCAACTTACCGTGATAAAGAGCTTGCATTAAATGTGGCGCTGAAACACCATGTCATGAAAAATTATTATGTTATTCCGGAAGGCGGAAGCAATTACGAAGGCTTCAAAGGCTGCTGTGAAATAACCGGTGAAATTAATTTTGATTTCAATTATATCTGCTGCCCATGCGGAACAGGAACAACCCTGTCCGGAATCGCTGCATCATTAAAGCAACACCAGGAAGCAATCGGAATTTCTGTTTTGAAAAATAATTTATCCATCATAAAAAATATAAAACAGTTTGGCGTCCCGGATGATGCATTCAGTATTTTTCATGAATATCATTTCGGTGGTTATGCAAAATCAACTCCCGGACTGGATGATTTTGTGAATCGTTTCCATAAAATAAATGAAATCGAAATTGAACCTGTTTATACAGGCAAAATGTTTTTCGGCATTTATGATTTGATACAAAAAGGTTTTTTCAAAAAAGAGGAGGTGGTAATAGCTGTTCATACAGGAGGATTGCAATACCTGCACCCCTGACTTCCTGATTCATCGGGAGGTCAGGGGTCAAACTTTACTTTAATAACAGACTATTGTTGATTAATTTTCGTTTTTGATTTGAATAATGAATCTGCACGCGATGCACATACACTAATTTTGAAAATCAAAATTAAATTCATGAAGCAGGGCATTCTCTTAACCTCGTTATTGTTTTTTCATACTGTAATCGCACAGCCCGCCAGGGACAGGATTTCACAGCAGGACTATGTTGAAAAATATAAAAACGATGCTATAAAAGATATGCAGCGCACCGGTGTCCCGGCAAGCATTACACTGGCCCAGGGACTGTTCGAATCAGAAAGCGGCAACAGCGATCTTGCACGTGAAGCGAATAATCATTTCGGCATCAAATGCCACAAAGACTGGACAGGCGAAACGTTTCATAAAGATGATGACGAAAAAAATGAATGTTTCAGGAAATATAATTCTGTACTCGAATCGTTTGACGACCATTCAAATTTTCTCCGTACGCGCGACCGTTATTCTTTTTTATTCGAGCTGGACATTACCGATTACAAAGGCTGGGCAAAAGGACTGAAAAAAGCCGGCTATGCAACCAATCCCGAATATGCGCACAGGCTTATTAAAATCATTGAAGATTTCCAGTTGAATGAACTGGATAAAGACGGAAAAAATTTTCCTGTAATTGCATCAGCCAGAAAAGATCAGCCTGTTTCAAAAATAGAATGGAAAAAAACAGAGTCCGCGGAACCAGGCAGCCGGAATCATTTGGTTTCTGAAAATAACGTCCCGTATGTTATCGCAAAAAATGGCGATTCTTATTTTTCAATTGCCAATGCAAATAAAATGGCACTTTGGCAAATACTGAAATATAACGATGTGGACAAAACGGATTTTCCCAAGGAAGGTGAAATTGTTTACACCATGCCTAAACGCTCGGGCGCAAAAGAAAAATTCCACCTGGTAAAAGAAGGCGAAAACCTCCATGATATTTCACAACTCTATGCAGTGAAGCTGAAAAAACTTTTAAAAAGAAACCATCTTTCTGAAACGGATAGGTTGCAGGAAGGTCAGAGGATTTTGCTGAGGTAAGAATCTTTTCGGATCCGGGATTCAGATATCTTTCCCTGTTTATGCGAAACTTATTACTGATTTATATTTTTCTCCTTCCTGAAATTCTTTCAGGGCAAATTGTCAAAAGCCAAGGGTTTTTTATTTATAAAAAAGATTTTGATTTACCCTTGCGCGGCTTTTTTGTACGCTCTGCTAATTTGGTGAATGAACAGAATTTTTCTTCAGAGAAAGGATAAGCGCTGCTGCGGAAAGTACAATTCCAATATATACCTGGGGCTTCTGCATTGCAAAAAGTGCAACACAAAAAAGAGCTGTCATTAAAAAATTGGTAAGAATGCAAATGATGAAAACAATTTTTTCAGAAGATTTTGCTTTGATAAGATTTATGAAACCTGCAAATATAATTGCAATACCTGCACCGATAAACCAAAGCGCATAAGTATCAAAACTTTCTAAGCAGGAAGTAAAGTAAAGATGAACTGTTCCGAAAAGAATGATGATGTAAGAAACAATAACATGGATTTTTGAAAGCATGTTACCCAAAATTTATCCTTGTTTTGACGGGCAGGGTTTTGAACCATAGCTGCAAAAAACACAACAATCGCCATCTTTCGCTTTGACGGCTTTTTTACATTTTTCACATGGATATGAAAACTGGCACACATCAGTTGGCATGGTTTCAGTTTTTTTATGCCCGCAAAAAGGGCAGGTAATTTCTGACTGAAGTGATATTTTTTCTTTTCCTTTTTTTGAACAACATTTATCTGATTTTTTCTGGCAGCAACCGCCTTCTGCTTCACTTTGTTTTTCGCGTTCACTATAATACGCTTCAATAATATTTTCAGTTCTTTCTTTACCGATAACGCTGGATGCAATTGCAGTGAGGTCGTTGCGAAATTTGTTTTCGCTGTCATTAAAAAGCTGTTCGGGTGTACGAATTTTTACTAATTCAGTTTTGAAATAATTTTCTATCTCAGGTTCTATTTTACCGGCTTCTTCCGGATTTAGAAGTTTTTTTTCAATAGCAAAATCCATTACTGTTGATGCAATGTGCGAGGCTTCTTCCATGCTCAGCTTATCAACATCAGCTCCGCGATACCATTCGTTTTCTTTACGGAATGATTGCAGATTTTCCTGTGCTTCTTTGCCATCAAGGGTGGTAAACTCAATGTCATATTTATCGAAAACAGGTTTTGCCGCTTTGCGGGTCTGTTCTTCATCCCGCCATACAATGGCATACACAGTACCTGCACGATTGAGCCATGCTTCTTTAACGGCAGGATTTTTTTCCATTTCAAACAAAGCCGGTTTTGCACGGCTGCCGCAGCCAATGTCAGTGTACGCATTGCATACAAGAGGTACATCATAAAAAGAAATTTTCTCATTTTGTGATGATGTTACTGCACTGCTGTTGTTGCAGGCATTGAATGCAATTGCTGAAACTGCAATAAGCAGGTAAATGATGTTTTTCATTAAAATAATTTTTTTATTCTTTTTAAATTCAGCTGAATCGTGCTTATTCTCCCGTTGCTTTTAGTCTCTTCTTATTTGAAAATTTATCATCTCAAAGATATATTAATTAAAATGAATATCTGTAATTACTCTCTGAAACCTGCATCCTGACAAGTCGCGAAACGGCTTTATCTTGTATTTGCTTAAATTAACTTTGAACTAATAAGCCTGTATAAGCACTTCAGCGGGAATTTTCAGAATTTCATTCAGCTTTCGAATCATTTCCAAACTTAATTTTCTTTTTCCGGAGAATATTTCTGACTTTCTTGAGCGATGTCCCAATATACCTGAAAGTTCAGCTTCGGTCATCCCCATTTGCTCAAGTCTGAATTTTATGGCTTCAAGCGGTTTGGGCCTGGGAACAGGATAAAATTTATTCTCATATTCTTTCACGAGTATGGAAAGGATTTCCAACTCATCAGAATCCTTTGAACCTGGTTTAACCTCTTTTTGCATCAGTTCATAGATCCTGTTCAATGCTTCTTTATATTGCTTTTTGGTTTTAACTGGCTTTATCATATGTTATCTCGTTAACATTTATTTTATCATATTGTTTATGTGTCCCAAACCAAACAATGAAAACAATTTTCAACCGGTATTCAATGTCTGTAATTAATCTGAAATCATTTCCATGAATATTAAATACCACTCTTTTACTATTAATAACTGATGCACTTCTGAATTGAGCTTTAAGTTCATTCGGATTATTCCATTTTGCCGCTTCTGCTTCTTCATACCATGAAAGAATGGATTGTTTGGCTTTTGAATATTCTTCCCAGTACTTTTTTAAAGTCCTTGTGGAAATTATTCTCATTTCTACTGCAAAGATATAAAAAATGTTACCAATATGGTTACATTTTTATTGCCCTGCTAAAAAAAGAAAACGGACAGGGCAAACAGGGAAACTGCAATCAAGGGATCGGGCTGGTACTCCCTGAAACCTGCATCCTGACAAGTCGCGAAACGACTGTCAGGTTTAATCATTCAACACTAAAATTTTCAACACTAAAATTACTTCTCAATAATTTTTTCAATCGCAGTATCATAAATCTCTTTAAAATGCGAAACCGGTTCAAAGTTTTCGCCATCCATTTTAATTTCTCCGGCAGTGACTTCACCAAGATTGGTGAACTCAACGGGAGAATCGGCAATGAAATCAACAAAGGCATCGAGGTTTGCTGAACTCACGCTAACCACCACGCGGCTTTGTGATTCGCCAAAAAGAAAAGCGTCTTTGCGGAGGTCTTCATCGGTGCTGATGTCAAAACCGAAATTGCGCGGCATGGCAGATTCAAGCAATGCAATAAACAGCCCGCCTTCAGAAACATCATGAGCAGAACTGACCAGGTTGTTTTTTATCAATGCCTTAATTAATTGCTGCATTTCATATTCCTCATCGAGGTCAAAAGCGGGAGCAGGAGAATTTTTTACGTTATGATATGAATACAAATATTCAGATGATGCGATATCATCTTTAGAAGTGCCGATTAAAAAAATACTGTCACCCGCATTTTTAAAATCGAGCGTCATGATGTGATTTTTATTTTCGAGAATTCCGACCATGCCGATTGTCGGAGTAGGAAATACAGGGATTTCCTCTGTTTCGGTGCGGGAGTGGTTATAAAAACTCACATTTCCACCAGTGACAGGAGTCTTAAATTTAGTGCAGGCTTTGCTCATTCCTTTTATGGCATGAACAAACTGCCAGTACACTTCTTTGTTATAAGGGTTGCCGAAATTCAGGCAATTGGTAATAGCAGAAGGCTCGCCTCCTGCACACACAATATTTCTTGCCGCCTCGGCAACGGCAATGGCGCAGCCTGTTTCAGGGTCGGCATACACATATCGCGCATTGCAATCCACAGTAAATGCAAGCGCTTTCTTTGACTCCTTAATATTCACCACCGCAGCATCTGAAGGACGGTTGGTTGTCATATTAACCGTTCCCACCATCGAGTCATATTGATTATACACCCAACGTTTACTTGCTATGTTCGGATGACCGGCAAGATGCTCTGCAATTTTTTTATAGTCCTGTCCGGGAGAAATTTTATTGATGTCAAATTTTTTGTTGAGCGAAATATATTTTGGCTCCTCGTATTCGCGCTGGTAAACGGGCGCTCCTCCACCAAGAACCAGTGATTCAGCAGGAACTTCGGCAACCAGCTCATTATTGAAATAAAATTTCAACTGGTCGCCCGCAGTTACTTCACCGATTTGCGTGCAATTCAAATCCCATTTATCAAAAACATTTTTTATTATGTCTTCCATTCCCCGTTTTGCAACGACCAGCATGCGCTCCTGCGATTCGCTCAGGCAGATTTCCCACGGCTGCATATTTGGCTGGCGTGTCGGAACACGGTCGAGGTAAATGTTCATCCCGTGTTTTCCTTTTGCACTCATTTCAGAAGTGGAGCAAATAATTCCCGCAGCGCCCATGTCCTGCATGCCGATGACGGCTCCTGTTTCAATTAATTCAAGTGTTGCTTCGAGCAATAATTTTTCTGTAAACGGATCACCAACCTGCACGCTGGGCAGATCTTCGGCAGAATCTGCATGTAAATCACCGGAAGCAAATGTAGCTCCATGAATCCCGTCTTTACCAGTAGCAGAGCCGACAATGAAAACAGGGTTTCCTTCTCCATACGAAATTGCTGAAACAGTTTTTCCTTCTTTCACAATTCCCGCACTCATGGCGTTCACCAGGATATTTACATTATAACAATCATCAAAAAAAACCTCACCGCCAACTGTAGGCACACCGAAAGAATTTCCATAATCACCGATTCCTTTCACCACTCCGCGTATCAATGATTTCATTTTTTCTCCCGATTTATTCGGGATAATATTTCCGAAACGCAATGAATTTAATTGAGCAATGGGTCGCGCCCCCATAGTGAAAATGTCGCGGTTAATTCCGCCCACTCCTGTGGCAGCGCCCTGGTAAGGCTCGATGGCAGAAGGATGATTATGCGATTCAATTTTAAATGCACAGGCCAAGCCATCCCCGATTGCAACCAACCCGGCATTTTCTTCGCCTGCTTTTGCAAGCATGTGCGGACCGTCTTTAGGTAACGTTTTCAGCCAGGCAATGGAATTTTTATAGGAGCAATGTTCGCTCCACATGACCGAATACAAACTCAGTTCAGTATAATTCGGTATGCGTCCTAAAACAGATTTTATTTTTTCAAATTCTTCGGTAAGCAAACCCAGTTGTTGCGCAGTTTCTACAGAGGTCAGTGTTTCTTCAGCAATGTCACTCATCTTTAAATATGAATTGTTAATTGATTAACTACAAATATTGAATTAATTCGGTTATTTGTGGCAAAAGTAATTAAGGATTAAAAACGGATGATTAGTGATTGATGAATTGTTGATAAATTAATATTTGCATAATTTGGAAATCCTGCTGACACTTGCTTTCACAGCAATTTTTATTTTTCTCATTTCGAAAATGAGATTTTTTGTTATTGAAGGGATTTCGAAAAGAAGTTTACAATTGGTTTTCCTTTTGAAAATTATTTCGGGGTTTCTGCTAAGCCTTATCTATACCTATTATTACAAGGACCGTTTATATGCTGACTGCTTTAAATTTTATGATGACAGCAAAATAATTTATGATTTGTTTTTTACAGATAAAAAAACATTTTTCCAATTCATGATCGGGCTGCCGCATGACAACACGGTATATATGGATTATTCCAACGTAATGCATAACTGGTGGAATAAATACAACCTGTACAATGAAAACCGAACCATCATCCGTCTCAATGTGCTGATGCGATTCATTTCATTGGGCTATTACCAGGTGCACAACGTATTCTTTTGTTTTCTTTCATTTACCGGTTTAGTTGCTATTGCAAAATTGTTTCTGAAAGATCTGAAAGAATTTAAAAGGCTTATTTTTATTTTCGTTTTTCTTTTTCCTTCCATTATTTTCTGGGGCTCAGGTGTTCTGAAAGACGGGCTGATTCTTTTCTGTTCAGGAATGACGTTGTATTTCATAGACAAATTTTGTACAGAAACAAATAAAAAAATAACAGACCTGATTTTAAGTGTATGTTTTATAGTTTTACTTCTCTTTGTTAAAGTGCATGTCTTTTTTATTTTTTTACCATGCTATATTGCGTATGCGCTGAGTATAAAAAACAGGAAACATGTTGCATTGAAATTTACGGTTGTTTGCATTCTCTTTTTTATTTTTTTATTGTCGGTTCCGCTTTTCAGCAGGAATATTAATTTTCTTCAATACCTTGCAGTGAAGCAAAGTGAGTTTATCAAACTTGCTGAAGAAGTAAAAGCAGGAAGCGCTTTTTATATTCACCCGTTGCAGCCCACGCTGTGGAGCCTTATTAAAAACAGTCCCCTTGCTTTTTACAATACCATGTTCCGGCCCAGCCTGCTTGATTCGCATTCGCCTTTTATTTTGCTTTCTGCATTAGAAAATGTTTTTATAATATGTTTCGGAATTCTTGCATTAATTTCTATGAGCAGGAAGAAAATAAAATCTTCACCCCTGTTTTATTTTTCACTTATTTATGTTATTGCTTTGTTTGTTCTGGTAGGATTAATAACTCCTGTCATGGGCGCTATTGTAAGATATAAAATACAGGCGCTTCCTTTTTTATTTTTTATCTTTCTTGCATTGATGAATAAAGAAAAATTGCTGAAAAAATTTCCGTTCCTGAAATCATTGGTAAATTAAATGGAATACCTGCTTACTATTTTTTATGCTTTTGTTTTCCTCTTAATCGTATTAAAATCCTCTTTCTTTAAATCAGAAAAAATTTCTTCGAAATATTTCGGATATGTTTTCGTTCTGAAAATTTTTGCAGGAATTTTGTTAGGGTATCTTTACCAGATTTATTTTAACGGAGGAGATACGTATGTTTTTTTTAATGATGCCAACAAGCTTTTTGCAATAGGTAAATCTCATCCCGGTGATTTCATAAAAATATTGTTTGGAATCGGTGACAGACATGCCCTTGCCCCATATTACAATCAACTGAGCGGATGGAATAACTATGAGTACCTTTATAATGACAGCAAGACAATAATTCGGATAAATGCTGCCATTCGCATTTTTACTTTTGGTTATTATAATGTTCACGTTGTTTTTTTCTGCTTTCTTTCATTAACCGGGTTAAATGGTTTGTTCAAAATTTTTTCCGGATTTTTCCCGGGGAAAGAAAAAGAATTATTTGTTGCAGCTTTTCTTGTGCCTTCTGTTCTATTCTGGACATCAGGAATTTTAAAAGAAGGAATACTTGTTTTTGCTTTAGGAATTTTTTTGTATTCATTCACAAAACTGGTTTCAGCAAAGCCGTCACTGAAACATGTTCTTTCATTTGGAACCGGTCTGCTGCTCCTTGTGTATTTAAAAATATACACATTAATGATGATTATTCCCGGAATGATTGCATACGGGTGGAGTGTAAAAACAAACTATAAAAATGTTCTTTTAAAATTTTCAGCAACGTATTTTTTATACTTTATTTTTTTATTCAATTTAAAATACATCAATCCGAATTACAACCTGGCAGAAATCATTTACTGGAAACAGCATAACAGCATTGCCTATGCAAAGTATATGAATTCAGGAAGCTTTGTGGAACCGCCATTGTTGATGGAGCCAACTATTAACAGTATTATTATAAAGGCTCCCCATGCTTTGTTAAATGCATTTATTCTTCCCAACTGGAACCATATTCATAATCCATTTGCCATGACTGCCGCCCTGGAAAACCTGGGAATCATTTTAATTATTGGTCTTACCATAATCTTTTCAAAGCGCCTGGACAATAATCAAAAACCGCTGTTTTATCTTTCATTATTCTTTATGATTTTTCTTTTCACATTGATCGGGCTCACAACGCCTCTTATTGGTTCTATGGTAAGATACAAAGTTCCTGCCTTGCCGTTTTTACTTTCTATGCTGGCAATGATTCTGAATAAGGAAAAAATTTCCAGGTTGTTGAATCGCTGATATTCTATACACAATTATTAAAAAAAAAGGGCACACTAAATGTGTACCCGTTTAATGGAAAGTGACTTAATTTTAATTCACCTTAATTAATTTCAAAACTTTTCTATTCTCTCCGCTTGTTACAACAGCCGAATAAACTCCGAAAGGCAGGTTGGAAATCCGAACCTCGGAATTGGAAGTGGTGCTGACCATGTCCTCCAACAGTTTTCCTGTTGCATCGAACAGGTGGATGATAGCATTTTCTTCACCGCCATTCTGTATGTTAAGAATGAAATCACCTGAAGACGGATTCGGATAAACATTTACGTCAAACGTACTATTTTCAGTTTCTATCCTGCAGGTAGTGGCTATTGTGAGAGCCCGGTTTGTTCCTGTCCCGCAGGCATTAAGGGCTCTGACATTTAACTTTCCTGCAGCAGGTCCGAAGTTTACTGTGACAGAAGTTGAAGTAGTGTTTAATACTACGCCTGCAGAAGTTATCACACCGTTCGAAATATGTGAACCGGCTGGTCCTGTCCATGTGTAGGTAGTTGCAGAAGCAACAGGCGCGATGGAATAAGGAACACCAAACTGGTTAGGACATACTGAAATCGCACCGGTAATAGGACCGGGTTGAGCAGGAATAGCGGCAACGCTTAGGCTGCGCACCGGGCTTGTTCCGCATCCATTACCTGCTGTTACGCTTAATGTACCCAAAGCATAGCTACTGGTAAAGTTTGCCGTTATAGCGTTAGTTCCCTGCCCGCTTGCCACAGATGCTGTTCCCACATTGAATGACCAGTTGTATGTCATTCCTGCAACGTTAACTACTGAATAGGGAACACTGTTGCTGTTGCAAACTCCGTAAGCAATACCGGTTATTATTCCCGGCAATACCGGAGTATTACGCGTAATTGCCACGGTTCTCGGCAGGCTGCTTCCGCATGCATTATTAGCCACCACGCTTAATGTACCTGAAACAATAAATGATGCTGTATAATTTACAGTTAACTGGCGGGTTCCCTGTCCGCTTATAATTACAACACCTGTTGGAGGTGTCCATGTATAAGAAGTTGCTCCTGTAGTAACAGGAATTGTATAAGTGACGGTCATTCCCGGACATACACTAACTGCACCACCCACTGTGTTAATAGTGCCCGGTTTAGCAGTCACAACACAATTGATAACTGTGGTCTGGTGCGTTGTTGAATTGCTGCATCCGTTTGCATTGGTATATGAATAGGTTATCGTATATGGACCTCCGATTCCTGCAACTGAAGGACTGAACGCATTTCCCGAAATTCCGGGACCTGAAAATGTTCCACCTGGAGGTGTACCGGCAAGTGTAACGGGAGATGAGCTTACGCCATACGCAGCAGCCAATCCTGTGAAAGATACTGATGGCAGGGAGTTTACTGTTGTAACAGCAGCCGCGCTTGTTCCTGAACAACCATTCATGGTTACTGTACCGCTCCATGAACCTGCTGTGTTTACATTAATAGTTTGCGTAGTTGCACCGTTTGACCAGCTATAGGAATTATATCCTGAACCTAAGTCTAACGTGGTAGAGCTGCCTGAACAGAATGAAAGTGTTCCCGTGATGGTTGGAGAAGGTGCGTCATGTATGCCTGCATTGTTATCATTGCAATCACCCGCAATGGTGGCTGACAGATTATAACCAATTCCAGGGTAGCCGCAATTTACCAGGCTGCTTACATAGTAACCGTCATTATCTGCATCCAGATACCATGTTTCTATAGTATTAACTTTGATCAAATGTGCTAATGTTGTTGTGCAGCCATTTGCACCTGTTCCGGTTACAAAGAATGTATCAGTTTCTGCCGGGGTAAAGGCGACTCCATTAGTTACTCCACCTGTCCAGCTGTAAGAATTTGCACCGGTTGCAGTAAGGGTTACCTGGGCTCCTGCACATACAGTATCAGTTGGCGAAGCAGTGATGCTTAAGGCGGGAGCCTGTTTTACAGTAACAATAATACTTGTACTGTAAGGAGGATTTACAGGCATTACCATAACATTTTGGTCGGTGTTAGACGCATCTCCCAATTGACCGCTGGAGTTTCTGCCCCACGCGAATGATGTACCGTATAATTGTATTCCGAAAGAATGATAACCTCCGGCTGAAATAGATGCCCAGCCTGTTTCATTTCCCACTTGTGCCGGAGTAAGTACTGGTAATGTGAATGTTCCGCTTGCCAATTGTCCGTACGAATTATTGCCCCATGCCCATAGTGATCCATCTGTCTGTAAACCCATTGAATGGTACCAGCCCCCGCTAACGTTTACCCAATTGTTGCCTGTGCCAACCTGAACCGGAATATTGCGGTTCGTTGTTGTTCCATCACCCAATTCTCCGTCAAAATTGAATCCCCATGCCCACAGTGTTCCGTCTGATTTTATTGCCATCGAGTGAAGCCCTCCTGCAGCAATGCTTACCCAGTTTGATGCAAGACCCACCTGAATGGGACCAACAACGGTTGAAAAATTCCCTGTGCCTAAAGCCCCGTTAGCGTTATTTCCCCATGCCCACAATGTACCATTTGACTTTAATGCAAGAGTATGATCCAGCCCTGCAGAAATGCTGATCCAATTGTTATCATTGTTGATCTGCAAGGGAACATTAGGATTGTTGCTGAAATAGGTTCCAACTTCTCCGTTTCCGTTATAGCCCCATCCCCAGATATGTCCGTTTGATTTAATTCCGATTGAAAATTCACCTCCTGCTGCAACGCCAATCCAGTCCGTATGTGTTGTAATCTGTACGGGTACATTACGGTCTGTATTTGTTCCATCACCAAGTGTACCATACACATTCCTGCCCCATGCCCACAGTGTACCGTTTGATTTAATTGCCAGGGAGTGATATTCACCGGCAGAAATATCTACCCAATCGTTTGCAGTTCCTACACGCACCGGTATATTGCTGCTTAGGTTTGTCCCGTTTCCTAATTGTCCGGAAGTATTAGCGCCCCATGCCCATAATGATCCGTCTGATTTTATTCCCAGTGTATGAGTAAAACCTGCTGAAATTTTTATAAAAATGCGATCCCCGCTGCATCCTGTCGCGCCATACCCTGTTACGTTAAATGTATCCGTATCATATATAGTAAACGGGTCTCCGTTAGTTGGTCCGCCAGTCCATGAGTAGGAGCTTGCTCCCGAAGCGGTAAAAGTTACATCGATACCTGCACATACGGTGTCATTCGGTGAAACAGTGGCTGTGATGCCCGGCATGTTAGTTACTGATATAGTTGCAGGTGCACTGGTGCTTGCACATCCGTTTGCATCAATAAAAGAATATATATAGCTGGTGGAAGGTCCGAGGTAAGGATTCGGTTTACTGAATATACCGCCTGCAGGTGTACCCGATAACGTAATCAGGCTGCCTGCACATCCGCTTACATTAGCAGCAGTTGCGACAACTGACGGTTGAGGGAGTACCGTTATGGTCACTGGGGCAGAGGGGGTAAATGGAAGACCTGAATGGCAGGTGATTGTATTGGGAGTGACGTTCACATTGGCATAAACATAATGTGTTTGAGGAACGCCTGTGTAGTTAGTGAATACAACGCTGTATTGCCAAGCGAAGCTCGCAAAGCTGCCATCTGTAAACCATGTATAAGTAGGATTGGTTCCGGCATTGGTTACAGAAGTTGTGAAGCTTACTATCTGTCCGGAGCATACTGTTGTGTTCGATGGTGTAATGGTTATTGAAGTCACTGCAGGATTATTAATCACAGGCAATACAACGTTGTTGCTCCATGTCACAACGCTACCGCATGCTGCCGTGCAGGTTGCTTTGCAGCGGATGGTATCACCACTGTTATAAAAAGGATTATTCAGATCCATATCAAGATGGTCAGGGAAATTGATGTTTATTCCAACCACTATCTGTATTCCATTCTTAAACCATTGGTAGTTCACATTGCTGAATGATCCAAGGTTTGAAGAAGAAGTAACATTCACAAAGCGGTGTCCATCCTGCCTGCACCAGTAATTCCTGACATTGTCTATAGAGGGATTAGGTGTAAGGGTTATGCCGATGGAAGGCTGCGGAATAACTATCCCTGTCAAAACCACGCTGTCTGACTTGCATCCGTTCAGGTAAACATAATAAGTGCCGTCTGCAGTTACTGTGATAGTACGTGTGTTTGCGCCTGTGCTCCATTCATAGCAATCTGCATAAGGAGTAGCTGTTGTATCAGCCCATACAGACAGGGTCACACTTTGCCCTGCACAATGAACAGGTGGGCTGACCACAATCGGGGGAGTGGCACAGGGTGTTGTAATATGGTTGGATGGAAACACATCAAACTCTACCGTATCTCCGCCTCCGCATGCGCCCTGGGGATAACAAACTATATGTGCATTCCCTGTTCCGATGGTAAATGTACGGGTAGTGCCATTCCCTGTACTAACGTTAGTAACATTACCGGTTACTACCCAATTATAATAAGCCGCGTGCAGCGCACCGGTGATGGTATAAGTAACAGTTGAGTTGGGACATGGATGCAACGGACCGGATATAGTTCCTCCCGTGCTCGGTTGCCCTGATACACTTATGTGGATCACATTGCTTTTGCTGTGAGCGGAGCAATGCTTGCTGAACACTTCGCACCATACGCTGTCACCGTCAGCAACATAAATCTGTTGAACAGCAGCTAACGTATCAACTACTCCGTAATGCATACCAAGCGTAGCTCCGTTATGGTACCACCTGTAATAAGGTTGATAAGCAACCGGGTTACTGTTTCCGATGTTGAAAATTAATTGCGCTGTTGCATTAAAACTAATAATGCCCATGGATTTATTTAATCCATAATCAAAATATGCCTGGCATAACGTGGTTCCCGGGTTTGCGCTTGCCTGTACCTGTGAAGATGCACCGGGATTGTCAGCCGGAACGATGTATGTTGCCGTGGAGCTTACCGGTTTTCCGCATTGATTCGGATCATTGCCCGAAAACAAACAGGTAATTGTATCTCCTGCCTGGTATGTATAATTTATCGTATTAAATGTATAGTGGTTGGTGTCATATACCTGTGTAAAAAAATTAATATCGGAATTAGTGCCTGTGCCTATTGTTTGTCCGTTTACTTTCCATGTAAAAACTTTGTTTGAAAGGCCGCCAATTACAAACTGTCCACCGGAAATTGTTCCCACAAGTGTCAGGGGTGTGCCCGAACAAAAAGGTGCGGGCTGTCCCGTGCTGATGCTCAGTGTGAAATTCATAGTCTGGTCATCCGGAAGAAATTTAAAATCTCCATATCCGTCTTCCTGGGAAGCATCGAGAGATAAAGTGGGAGAAGTCAATAAAGGACTTATATAGCTGGTTCCTCCAGCGGCTGCATCCCTGCCCGATGTGGGCGATGCACCACTATTAGCTCCAACGGTTCCCCATCCTCCTGTGGCTCCGCCACCGCCACCGCAGCCCGGTCCCCATGTCACGGGTATTTGGTCTAACAGTCCCGGGCTGATGGAATAGCATGCTCCTCCTCCGCATAAACCCCTGCCTCCCACGCGTACATTACTGTATGGATAGCAGTCCGTCAGCGTGGCCGGATAAACCACCGGCAGCGTTCCACCTTGCCATACATTACCTGCCATTCCTCCATGGCAGCCATTGCAGGGATTGTAACCTGGTCCTCCCCAACCGCCACCACCACTTGTAGTTCTGCATAAGTTGCCATTGTCGCTGATAGTTGAATATCCTGGTATGGATGGCATGTTATATAAACCCATGCTACTCCAGTTGCAGTTCATAAAAGAATTATTAATTCCATAGTGCCACCAGTAAAAAGTTCCGCCTCCCTGTCCTGCGGTCAACGGATCAAAACCTGATGTAATGGCATTTCCCCCGTTTTCCTCGAGGATGGAAATGATCGGGTAATAAGGAAATTCGTTATTTAAATAGTAAGTACATTCAGCGTAACCGCCACCACCGGCACCGGCAATCATTAGCAGATGCCATGTGGTTTCGCCAGGAGCCCTGTACAAAATGCCTGAAGCAGCTCCGCCACTGCCGCCCCTGTCATCCACATCGCCTGTACTGTTATCATAAGAGTCATTACCGGCTTCGCCTATTACGTAACGTATAGTAGAGCCCCGGGGTATTCCCCCCAGACCGACACGTACATTTCCTGAAACCCGCGCTGCAGTCCCTCCATCCCCGTATTTCCCGGTTCCCGAACAACCCACGTAAGCATCACCGCCTTTTCCGCCTTTTATAGCAAGTGACAATGTGCCCCTCATGTTTTTGGGCAATTCGTAATCATACACCTTCATGTGCTCCACTGTGCCATCGTTCACCACTCCGAACGAAGTGCTGTAAAACAGGGTATCACCAACAGAGATGGGCAAATCGCACACAGTGTATGTAACGACTGTAGGCAATGCTGCACCATAATTGGTGCACTGTGCTGACGATTTGAAAGCGTTTCCGCAAAGCAGCAATACGCTCATCATTAATTGTACATACCATAACGGGTATGCAGCTCTTGAAATAGTTGTCGTAGTTTTCATTTTGTTTTTCAGAGTTTAAATGTTTAAATTATTTTAGATTTTGAATTAATATTTTCTGATGCAAAACTACTTTCACCACCAGGCGGCATCAATAGCTGAAAGCAATGAATCAATACACCATTAAAAGGTTATTAAGGGGTTTTATCATTGGATTCAATGATATTTGAAAAATTTAGACCTGTTCCGATTTTTATCGGGAGATAACCGGCAGGAATTCTAATCACCTGTATGCCCGCTTGCCACTGCACTTTTTTTTGTTTATTTTTTAATGGCAAAAAAGAATTTCCGTTTCAATCGGGACTTTCGTCATTGTGTTTGTCCGCACTCAAATTTTCCCCTTTCAGTATTCGTCTCTCTCTGGTCATCTTTTAACGGGGCAAGGCATCTGGAAAAATAAACAGGGATGTGTCGCACCCTTAAAGTATATTAAATTGAAATTAAAATTGCGCCCTTGCTGACGTTGCGCGATAGCATGGTGGGCAGAACCACCGGCAAGCATCGAAGCAACATCACTATTTTTTCAAATCTCATTTTCATATCTTTTAAAAATTCCCATTCTGTACTTCCCTGTTCATGGTGCTAATTACGTGTTGGTGCTGCTATTGGCAAACTAATTCGCAACATCAATGGCACAAAATCTTGTTACTAAAAAATCCCCGGAGAAAACTTTATATATTTTCAACATTATTTGGAAATGGAGAATAAATGTATTACGTTTGTATTCGATCTTTTCATTTCACCTTCCTGATCGTCTTCAACCCCTCTTGAAGAGTAAGTTGGTGAAACAGTTCCAAGTTAGTTTTGATTCAATATATTTTTTGAGTTCCGCAGTTGCCATCCGGGCAATTCCTTTTTAATCATTATTAAAAGTCTTCAAAGCAGAAACTATGCAAAAGCTCCTTATATCTTTTCCGTCATCCTTTCTTTTAAAAAAACGAAGGAGATTTATTCCTGTACATCAAACATTCATAACCTGTCTGCTGCCTGGAAGGTTGCCCCGGCTGCGCTTTTCATAATCACAGCCACTTCCTCCTTTTCTTGTACACTCTTTGTAAATTTTAGCAGGGGTACCTACTGTTATTCTCTGTGTGCAAAAGACAAATCGTACCAATCAGGTAAATTTATATTACAAAATAATCAATGTAAATACAATATTAAACTTAAAAAATATGAAAAAAAAAATACAGGTGATAGCAATCATTGGGATAATGTTGTTATCAAATCTTGCTGTTAATGCTCAATGTGATGTACTTAACCATGTAAGAGTAAATGGATATTATGTAGGCTGGGCTCCAGGTGGGGGGTCAGTCGCTGGTGCCTTAGACATCCGAAATGATTTTACAGGTACACTTTATCCAATTGACTTCTACATTGGTAACAACAAATACATGACCCTCAATACCGCTGGGGATTTGAATATCGTTGGCGGTTCAAACGGCTATAAAATTAACACCAATATGATCCTCTGGCATGGAGGCAACACCAATGATATTTTCGTTGGAGCGTCAGCGGGTAACACATCTATGTCAGGGCATAATAATACCCTGGTGGGCAAAAGTGCAGGCGTGGCAATTACAACTGGCACCAGTAATACTGCAATAGGGCATAATGCCGGAATGGCAATTACAACCGGCTCTTCCAATACTGCCGTTGGCAAAAATGCCGGTGTGGCAGTTACCACCGGCACCGGGACTACCTTTGTCGGCTTCGAAGCGGGCAATGCAAATACCACTGCTGGCGATAATACAGCCGTAGGTTACCAGGCCCTTCATACGGCTTCTACTTTAGGTCAGAATGTCGCAGTGGGTTACCAGGCGCTTTATTCTGTTAGTACGCTTTGCGGCACATGTACAGGCGGGCTCAATACGGCTGTCGGCTACCAGGCTCTCAAAAACTCCGATGCTTATGGCGGCTGCGCCCTGGGATTTAATGCCGGTTATAGTAATACAATCGGTTGCGGAATTATTGCTATAGGTGAGGAGGCTATGAAAAACAATACAGAAGGTGATTATAATTTAGCCATAGGTGCACACTCGCTGCAAAGTAACACTTTATTAGGCTGGAACCTGGCTGTAGGTAATTGGGCTTTAAATGCCCTGAATTATACTGCAGATGGTCCATTCAATACTCATAATGTTGCACTGGGACATTGGGCACTTCAATCTACCAGCTCAACCTCAAGCGCCAATGGAAAATATAATACTGCTACAGGAAATTATGCACTTTATTCAAATACAACAGGAACATCTAATACGGCTAATGGTTACCATGCAGGATATGCAAATACTACAGGATCCGGAAATACTTTTGTAGGGTATAATGCGGATGCTAATGCCAATAACCTCAGCAATGCAGGAGCATTCGGTAATGGGGCGCTTGTCCTTAATTCGAATACTATATATTTGGGAAACTCGGCTGTAACAACCTGTATTAACGCACAAAACTCATGGACAAGTGATGGACGTTTTAAAACCAATGTAGTTGAAAATGTAAAGGGCTTGTCATTTATCAATAAACTTCGCCCGGTGACTTATAACATGGATACAAAAAGTCTGGATGATTTTATTATTCAAAATATGCCTGATAGTATTAAAGCCAGTCATAAGGAGGGAATGGATTTTGGACCGTCAATGGCTCTTGTGCATTCAGGGTTTATTGCTCAGGAAGTTGCTCAGGCAAGCTCAGATGCAGGCTTTGTAAACTCTATTGTACATTCCCCTGCCCATAGTAATGATGTGTATGCGGTATCCTATGCGGAGATTGTTGTCCCCCTTGTAAAAGCAGTTCAGGAACTTGACGCTTCCAACACTTCTTTGCAGGACCAGGTTAACGAATTGAAGGCAGCGTTAAAGACATGCTGTAATTCCACGCAGAGTCCGGGTGGCAATGAAACGGGCGAACAGCGTAATACAGGCTCAATTGAATTACAAAATTTAAAAACGTTGCAATTATCAGATGCAGACCCGAATCCTTTCAGCGAAAGCACAATGATTCGCTGGAATATCCCGAACGACTTTAAAGACGCGATGATTTATTTTTACGATAATAATGGAGTAAAAATAAATTCTTACAGGATTGATCAAAAAGGAAGTGGTGAGTTACAAATATTCGGAAGCAAATTATCCTCTGGAATTTATGTATATTCACTTGTCGTTGATTCAAAATCTATTGATTCGAAAAAGCTCGTAAAAGCGAAATAAATAAATTGACTTAAAGTCCTTTCCAAAAAAATCGGAAGGGACTTTAATGTTTTTCATTATTCTTTCAAAATAACCTGGCACAATTCACTGAACGGACCCGAACGCATCCCTTCCGACACTTTCCTGTACGCTTCTCCATCCGCTCACTTAATTTCTGCTCCCTCCCCCGGTTCCGCAAAACATTTCTCCCAACACTTCACTTCCTTATTTTTTCATTTCTCTATCTTCCCTTAATATTTTGGAACCATCCTATCACAATTTCAAACGTCTTCGCATCATTTCCGAACCTCTCCATTATTCAAATATTTATTCTCCAATTCAAACACTAATTGTAGCTTTGACAGGAACAAAATGAACTGCCGGATTATAAAATTGGTAATGCTTTCCCTGTGCTTATGCAGCACAGCGCTTTTTGCATCCGCACAATGCCCTGATTCTGCTGAATTAAATATCACAGCAACACTTTACACGCAGGAAAACGGGCTCACTTCCAATATGCTCATCGGTTGTGCAAAAGACAGCACCGGCTACCTTTATTTTCTCGGGCTGGATGGAAAATGGATGCGCTATGATGGAGCCAATTTCCGTGTCACCAGCGATATCAGCCGCATCTCATTTTACAACTACTCAGTCCAGACTATTGGTTCCCGGAATTACACGCTGCAATACATCGGCAACATTGTTTACAAAGCAGAAATCAGCAAAGACAAAACCACCCGCAAATGGGCGCTCACGGGTGATTCATTAATTTGTATTCATGCTGATAAAAACAGGGAGGAAATAATTCGTCTTCCGCAGGAGATTGCAGTCTCTCACATAATCAGTTTTTATCCTGCCGGGGAGAATTGCTGGCTCACCACCCGCGACAAAGTGTTCCGGTTCAATCTCCGTTCAAAAAAATTTCAAAACATTCCGTTGAAGTCTTCTGATGGAATTGGACTACCTACTTCCGAACCATTTATTCCTTCCCGTTCCGGTGGCTCTCCTTACCTGCTATCAGGAAACGCGCTCCTGAAGCTGAACAGCGCTGAAGATGCTTTTGAAAAGTTCTGTACACTTTCTAACGGTCAGCGCACAGATAACCTATATACAATCATCATGGAGAATTATCTCTTTTTCGCAGAGTCAAACACCTCGATAGATGAAATAAATCTCAGTAACGGCACTATAAATAAATTCGACCTTGCCGATTATTCAAACATCAAAAACTCTTCGGCTCTGAAAATAATTACCATGATGCGTTACCGCGATTACCTGCTGATAGGAACATCCAATGCCGGGTTGTTTATATGGAACCGCTGCACACGTAAGATGCAGCATTTCCAATATGAAAAACTAAACCCTGATGCTGCTCTCGCTAATTCTGTTGAATGGCTTGCAGTGCATGATGAAAATGTAATATGGATGCAGACGAATGCCGGGCTGATGAAACTGGAGGTTAATAACCAATTTATGAAAACATTTTTGCCTTCGTCTGTTAAATCAGGCGGAGTGTGCAACAACTGCAATAACGTAAGGGCTATTTACAGCAATGATAATAATGAACTGCTCATTGGTTCTTTTGAAGGTGTTTATACGTTCAATCTTGCTACGGGGCAATTCAGCAATCTTCTTTCTCCTGCTGATAAGCAACCTGTCTGGAAAGACGGTGCCGCAGGTGCCATCACCGGTGACGGCAATGGAAATGTTTTTATTGCGAACTGGGCTGATGAAGGAATTCTTCTTCTCAACAGGGAGAAGAAAAAACTAATTAACCTGCATCCGCCCGGTCATCATGCCGAATTGCCATACGACAACATGCGCTGCCTGTTTTATGATTCTCATCATGTGCTCTGGGCAGGAACAAATAATGGCTTCTTAAGAATTACAAACCTCGCTGAGTTCGAGAAAAATAATTTCACCGGAGGATTAATTGTAACAAATCAATTTCCCGGCAAGGGCAATCGCATTTCACGCCTTAGCGGTGACTGCTTTACCATTACTGAAGACAGAAAAGAAAATATCTGGATAGGTACTCGCAATGGATTATATGTTTACAATTATAAAACGGAGGCTGTCATAAAATATGTTCACGTTGCCGGTGACAACAATTCGCTTAACGATAATGATGTTCGTTCGGTTTATATTTCTAAAGATGGTGATGTTTGGATCGGAACCAGCAGTGGCGGATTAAATCATTTTGATGCTTCAGCAAATTCATTTACTGCGTTCACAAGAGAAAACGGGTTACCAAACAATTCCATCTATACCATTCTCGAAGACAACAGCGGCTTCTTATGGCTGGGTACAAATGCCGGGTTGTGCCGCTTCAGCAAAGCTGACCATTCCGTGCGCAACTATACTCCGCGTGACGGCATTCAGAATTTTGAATTCAACACCAATGCAGTTTGCAAAACAACTGATGGAAAATTTTGTTTCGGAGGAAGAACCGGTTTCAATATCTTCCATCCTGATTCGATGAACATAACATTCGCCCCTCCTCAAGTGGTGATTACAAAATTCAAAATTTTCGATAAAGAGTTTCCGGTCACTGGTTCTGTTTTACACTTATCTCATGACAAGAACTCTTTTACGTTTGATTTTGCTGCACTCAATTATTACCGCAACAACGACAACCAGTATGAATACAGGATGGAAGGTGCGGATAAAGACTGGATTAAATCAGGCAACAGGCAATATACAAGCTACAATAATTTATCACCGGGTGAATATACTTTTAAAGTCAGGGTTGCGAATTATACCGGCAAATGGAACGAAAGTGTTACCTCCATGAAATTTCTAATTAATCCCGCATGGTACAATACATGGTGGTTCAGGTTTGTAATAGCGCTAATCATCGCTGCAGGCATCTATGGGTTATACAGGTATCGTCTTTCACAGATGCTGAAGCTTCATGCCATCCGCAACCGTATAGCCAGCGATTTACATGACGAAATCGGAAGCACACTAAGCAGCATTTCTCTTTCAAGCACTATTATCCAGGGCAAATTAAACGGAACTAATACTGAAGTGACAAAACTTCTTCAACAAGTCAGCAGCAATACTGATAACATGATGGAAGCGCTGAGCGATATTGTGTGGGCTATCAATACACGCAATGACCGCTTTGACAATGTAGTGAACCGCATGCGTGCTTTTGCCATAGAGATATTGGAACCATCGGATATTAACGTTCAGTTTAATATAAGCAAAGACATCAGCGATGTTCATCTCGACATGCAGCAGCGAAAAAATATTTACCTTATATTTAAGGAGGCGGTTAATAATATTGTTAAGTACGCAGGTTGTAAGAATGTGTTGATTGACATTCACCGGCAGGGGAACAAAACATTTGTCATGAATATTAAAGACGATGGAAAAGGATTTGAAGTTCCTGTTTTGAATGGTGAAGAAAAGAGTTTATCCGGCAATGGAATAAGGAATATGAAAAAACGTTCTGAAGAATTGGGTGGTGAAATGACAATTGATTCCAGTCACGGAGGAGGAACAGCTTTACATCTTAAGTTTAATATTTAAGAATATGCCACAGATTCACAGATTAATTATTAATTATTCTAATCTGTGAATCTGTGGCAGTACTCTTCTAAAATCATTGGATTCAACTATTGCCGCCATGACTTGATATGTGATAATTTTGCATCATGATTAAAGTAGCCGTATTTGACGATAACAAACCACGAAGGGAATTGCTCCAAATGCTTCTGAACTCCACAACAGAAATGGAATGTACAGGAGCTTATGAAGATTGCCGTAACGTGATTAAAAATATTATGGAGAATATTCCTGATGTGGTGCTGATGGATATTGACATGCCGCATGTCAATGGCATTGAAGGATTGCAATTGATAAGAAAGCAATTCCCGCAGATAAAAATCCTGATGCAAACCATATTTGAAGAGGATGAGAAAATTTTTGCAGCCATCTGTGCAGGTGCTGATGGCTACATCCTTAAGAAAACCCCGCCTGCAAAATTAATTGATGCCATTAACGAAGTGATATCAGGCGGAGCACCGATGACACCCACAGTTGCACGACAGGTGCTTCAGTTGTTCAACAACAGGAATAAAAAATCCGCAACAGATTTCAACCTCACCGACCGCGAACTTGAAATTCTTTCCATGCTTGTGCAGGGCCTCAGCTACAAAATGATTGCTGATAAATGCAGCGTTTCCTATTCAACGGTTAATTCTCACATCACCCATATCTACGAAAAACTGCATGTAAAATCAGGGACTGAAGCTGTGGCGAAAGCGATTGAGCAGAAGATTGTTTGAATAGTGAATCCAAAGATTCAACAAAGACAGATAGAATAGCTTCACTCCAATTTTTGTCATTACATCTGATTTTTTCAAGCTAAAACCACTTCCGGTATCTGCAAAACAAAGCAGCTCATTCTCTCATTTTGAAAACGTAAGTCCTGTTGCAGGAATTTTATTTAATGCAGCTTGAGATTGACGGATAAAAAAGATTCTTTTACTTTAGCAAATTCTTATTTAAAAATTCCGGTATGAATTTATTCCGAAAAAAATCCATTCATCAGATACTTAAGCAGGTGGATGAACCCGGTGATGATGTTGAAAGGCAGAGTCTCTCAAAGCATCTTGGTGTTCGTGATTTAACTGCATTCGGTATTGCGGCTATTGTTGGTGCAGGAATCTTCAGCACCATCGGCCAGGCAAGCGCTGATGGCGGACCTGGTGTAGTTTTCCTTTTTATTTTTACTGCAATTGCCTGCGGCTTCGCTGCTTTTTGCTATGCAGAATTTGCAAGCATGGTTCCTGTTTCAGGAAGTGCTTATACTTATTCTTATGTTGCTTTCGGAGAACTATTTGCATGGATCATTGGTTGGGCGCTCATTATGGAATATGGAATCGGAAATATTACAGTTGCCATTTCATGGAGTGATTATTTCACAGGTTTGCTCGGCAGCATGAACATTCACCTTCCCCAATGGATGCAGATGGATTATCTCACCGCAAACAAAGGTTTTAATGAAGCATCTGTTTTAATGCACAGCGGAAAAGATTTTTCAAACCTTTCTCCTGCACTTCAAAATGCACATACGGCCTGGACAACTGCTCCTGCAATCGGCAGCCTCCATCTGGTTACTGATTTGCCTGCATTGTTCATCATCATTTTTATCACATGGCTTGTTTATCGCGGCATAAAAGAATCGCGCAATGCAAGCAACATAATGGTGGTAGTAAAGGTTTCAATTGTGCTGCTCGTAATTGCAGTCGGAGCTTTTTATGTGGACACAAGCAATTGGAGCCCGTTCACCCCAAATGGTGTTGGTGGTATATTAAAAGGAGTATCCGCAGTTTTTTTCGCTTACATCGGGTTTGATGCCATATCAACCACAGCAGAAGAGTGTAAAAATCCTCAGCGCGATTTACCGAGAGGAATGATGTGGGCGATAATAATCTGTACCATTCTTTACATAGCAATTGCATTGGTTTTAACAGGAATGGTAAAATACGATCAGCTTGCTGTAGGCGACCCGTTAGCTTTTGTTTTCGGTGAGCTGGATATGAAATGGATGAGCGGTATTATTGCCGTAAGTGCAATTTTCGCAATGGCAAGTGTGCTCCTCGTATTTCAGTTAGGGCAGCCCAGGATCTGGATGAGCATGAGCCGCGATGGATTGCTTCCGAAAGTATTTTCTAAAATCCATCCCAAATTTCGCACACCCTCTTTCGCAACCATAGTTACAGGATTTGTAGTTGCAATTCCGTCTTTATTTCTAAACTTGACCATCGTCACGGATTTGTGCAGCATCGGAACGTTGTTTGCGTTCGTTCTCGTTTGCGGTGGTGTGCTGATGTTGCAAAACAAAACCGATATTCCAAGAGGAAAATTCAGAACGCCCTATATCAATGGAAAAATTATTGTTCCTCTTTTATTCATTTTTGCAGTGGTGCTTTCGTTTAATTTTAAAAGCAACGAGACAAAAAATTTTATAACAAATGCCCCAGTCATGATTTCCAAAAACGACTTTATCAGCCGTTTGGAAAAACAGGATGTGGACGTAACAAAATCTTATGTAGTGAAAACCGATAGTCTCAATCTTGCTGTTGCAAACAATGATTTGGATGAATATATCAGTAGCTTGCCTGACGATTCATACTCGACTCTTTTATCCGCAGTTCCGTTACGCGATGAAATGAAGCTGGATAAAGGATGGGATTTATTCAAGCACAAAATTCCGATGTGGATTTTTATTTTTGTTTGCATCACTCTGACTGTACTTTCGTTTATAAAAAATCTTTCATTGATTCCTGTGCTTGGGGTACTAAGTTGTCTTTACATGATGGCGCAAATCGAATTAAAAAACTGGATCGGGTTTACCATTTGGCTGATAGCCGGATTGCTAATTTATTTTTCTTACGGATATAAAAACAGCAGGCTGAATAAAACAGTTTTGGGGTAAAGATTTTTAAAAAATTGCAGGAAAATCGAAATAAACAAAAAATTTTATGCAAATAATTGTTTTAGGTGGCGGCATGGTTGGAAGCGCCATTGTTGCTGACTTGTGTAAAGACTATGAAGTAACCTGCGCAGATATTAACGTGGAGGTTTTGAATTCCATTTCAAAAAAACTTTCCGTAAAAACAGTTTCCTGTGATTTCAGCAATTTAACAGAGGTAAAAAAAACTATCGCTCCTTTTGATCTGGTCATCGGTGCTGTCCCCGGCTTTCTTGGTTTCGAAGTTTTAAAAGCAATCATTGAATCAAAAAAAAATGTGGTGGACATTTCTTTTTTTCCGGAAGATGCTTTTTTACTTGATGAACTTGCAAAAAAAAATAATGTAATCGCAATCGTGGATTGTGGCGTTGCACCAGGCTTGTGCAACATGATGGCGGGCTTGCACTATAAGCAAATGAAGCTTTCTTCTTACGAATGCCTGGTGGGAGGATTGCCGGTTGTTAAAACAAAACCGTACGAATACAAAGCTCCATTTTCTCCAATAGATGTGCTGGAGGAATACACGCGACCCGCGCGTTATATTGAAAACAGAAAGCTGGTAACGAAAGAAGCGCTGAGTGACGTGGAGCAAATACATTTTGATGAATGCGGAACGCTGGAATATTTTAACACAGATGGTTTGCGTTCGCTGATGTTCACTATGCCCGATGTTACCAACATGAAAGAAAAAACATTGCGTTATCCGGGTCATGCAGATTTGATGCGTGTTTTCCGCGAATCGGGATTCTTTGAAAAAAATAAAATCAAAATAAAAAATGCGGAGGTTTCACCCATTGATTTAATTTCAAAACTTCTTTTTTCAAAATGGAAATATCAACCCGGAGAGGAAGATTTTACCATTATGCGTGTCACACTGGAAGGGACGGATGCAAAAGGAAAAATTAAAATCATATATACTTTATATGACCGTTACAATAAAGAAACCGGAACGATGAGCATGGCGCGTACTACCGGCTATACATGCACAGCGGTTGCACGCCTGATTACAGAAAACAAATTCACACGAAAAGGAATTTCTCCTCCTGAATTGGTAGGAGAAAATGAAGAATGTTTTGACGTTGTGGTGAACTATCTTAAAGAAAGAAAAGTGATTTTTAAAAAGGAAGTTTCAAAAGATTAAATTCCCGTTTTAAATTTCATGCTTGAAATAAAATTTGATGGCTTCCCGGTTCTTGAATCTGAAAGATTGCTGTTCAGGAAAATTCTTGCAGATGATGTTCATGATATTTATGAACTTCGTACTAATGAACAGGTGATAAAATACAGCGACCGTCCTAAAATGAAAAACATGGAGGAGGCAAAAGAAATGTTCAAAAAAATTTCTGATTCCTTTCAAAACAATGAAGGAATTGCATGGGCAATAGATTTGAAAGAAACAAAAAAAACTATAGGTCACATCACTTATTGGAGGATCATAAAAGAACATCACCGCGCTGAAATTGGTTATGCCATGTTTCCTGAATACTGGGGCAAAGGTTTTATGACAGAAGCAATAAAAAAAATTATTGAGTATGGATTTACGGTAATAAAGTTTCATAGCATTGAAGCCAATGTAAATCCGGCTAACCTTCCTTCTATAAAATTATTAGAGCGTGTGGGCTTTAAACGTGAAGCCTATTTTAAAGAAAATTATTTTTTTAATGGAAAATTTCTTGATTCAGTAATCTATTCCTTAATTAACAACTTGAGCAATGAACATTGAAATGCTTCGAAACTTTTGCAAAACGCTTCCCGCAGTGACGGAAGATATTAAATGGGGACACGATTTATGTTTTCTTATTGCTGGTAAAATGTTTTGTGTAACGTGTCTTGAACCGCCTTTTACCGTTTCATTTGAAGTGAAAGCTGAAGAGTTTGATGAACTGTCTTCATCACCGGGAATTATTCCCGCTCCATATATGGCGCGAAATAAATGGATACAGGTCCAGGATGAAACGCGCTTTTCAAAAAAAGAATGGGAGCACTATGTCAGGCAATCTTATGAATTAAAGAAAGCCAAATTGCCAAAAAAGCTTTTAAAAGAATATAAATTAATTTGAAATAGCTGATTTTTCTTAAAATATCATTGATTCACTACTCCAATTTTAACCGCAGGAGCAGCATATTTTGAATTTTGCAAAAGAAGGGACTGTATGTGCGCATCCCACACACGTTGAGCAAAATCAACCGCACCATGATCTGTTGCCTTGTCATAAGCTTCCTGTTGTTTTTGCAAATCTTCCCATGCCCAATTATAAAACTTTTTAATCTCGGCTGTAAATTGATCTCTTCCGGGGCGGATGGTTGAAATTTTCTTTCTCAGCTTTCTTGTATATGCCTCCGTTAAATCGAAATGTCCCTGCTCGTGCTTAAGAAACAGGCTGTCCGCATGATGTTTATTCACCCACGATTTTGAACGGTCGAGATATGCAATTAAGGTGATCGAGGCTGAATCGCCTGTTATTTGCGGAATGCAATAAATTCCGCAGCTTGAAGAAGCAATTTTTGAAGTATCGGTTATCGGACCTTTATAATCGTCCCATTTTACTTTGAGATTTTCATTCCATTCTATTAAATCACGAATTCCGCGGTCAGGCTTGAATCCTGAAATTATAATTACAGTAAATAATACAGGCAGTATAAATTTCATCATTTTCATATCTGCCCATACGCAACTTATTCACCAAAGTAATTTTGAAATTTTATGAAAAAAGAAAAAATCTTACAAAAAATTCAGAGGTCTTTGCAGTGTTGTTAAATTTCTGATCCCGGTTTTAACTTTTTCCGGAAATAAAAATAAAAAGGAATTCCCAAAGCGGTTAATACCAGTCCGAAAACGGATTTGATAATTTGAATTTTTCCCGATTGAAAATCATTGATGTCATTGTATAATGTAGTAAAAACATAATATAGCGTAAACGCAATAAAGACTAAAGGGATAACAGGATAACCCCAAACTTTATAAGGACGTGGAGCATCTTTCATTTTTTTTCTGAGAATAAAAATTCCTGCAGCATTCAATCCGTAAAAGAGCCAGGTTACAAAAACAAACATATCGGCAAGAATTTCAAATGAGCCGCTGATCACTAACAGGCACATCCAGCCCATGTGCAGCAGCAGTGCATTTCCGGGAGTCTCAAATTTTTTATGCTCCCTGGCGATTGCGGTGAAAAATCTTTTTTCTTTCGCCATAGCGTAAGAAATGCGCGCTGTGGAAAGCAGGTTTGCATTCGTGCAATCGAACGTGAAAAGTAAAATAGCGCTGGCGGTAATTGCACCTCCCGCATAGCCAAAAACCTTTTTCATTGCATCCGTTGCAACGAGAGATGAGTTCGCTATTTCATCCACAGGAAGAACAAATAAAAAAGCAGCGTTGATAAGTAAATAACAGAGAATGCAAAGACCCAAACCTGTCAACAGGCTGCGCGGAATATTTTTTGCCGGGTTCTCCACCTCCCCTGCCACCATAGTGATGTTATTCCATCCGTCATAACTTTGAAAAGCGCCTGTTGTTGCGGCTGCAAATGCTGCAAATACCATAAAGCCTGCGGGGTTTATCACGGAAGAATTATTCGCAAAATTTTCTGCCGAACCATTTCCGAAAATAAAAATTCCGAAAACAATGAAGGTGATTAAACATATTTTAATAATCGTAAAAATCAATTGCAGTCTTCCACCCGCTTTTGCACTTCGGTAATTTATTGCAGTGAGCAGGATAATTAATAAAATGGTTAATGCTTTTACTCCAAAATTTTCTAATGGAAATATTTTTCCTATGAAAGGTAACGGCAATACCACTGAATGCTCAATGACTGCTGAAAAACGCGGAAGATGAAAAAAATATTCCATGTATTGTGAAAACACAAATGCAATACATGCTGTTCCTGCTGTGTTGATTACTGCAAATCCTGCCCAGCCATAGAGAAATGAAATAAAATCACCGTACGCATGTTTGAGAAAAACATACTGACCCCCAGTTCGTGGAAGCATGGCTCCCATCTCTGCGCTGATCATGGCGCCAAACATGGAAATGATTCCTGCCACGGTCCATACGATTAAAATCATCATCGGTGAACCTAATTGGGATGCCATCATGGAAGGGCGGATAAAAATTCCCGACCCGATAACGCTGCCAATTACTATGGAAATGGCAGTCCATAATCCGAAAGTGGCATGCAGTTTTTTTTCGGGCATCGCTTTTATTTAATATGAAAAAGCGAAGGTATTCTTAATTTTTATTTACAAAATGATAGCCCGGATCAAGGTATCTCCGAGGCTTTCAAATTAAGAACAGCGAGTTTTTAAAATAATTATAAACGCGATGAATAAAAACTCCGTTCATAATTCCGACACAACTTGCAGTTAAAACATTCAGCGGATAATGAACACCTACATAAACCCTGCTGTATGAAATCAAAATTGCCCATAATACCAAAATAATCTTAAGCCAGTTAAAATTGCGCGGCAAGGATAAAAAAACATACGCGCATAGAGCAAAAGCAAAACAGGAACGTTGAGCGAAAAAGGCAAAACCCTCTCCGCATTCATTCCCCAGGAGGCGGACGGATCTGTAGATATCAGGATTTTGGCAGGGTTTGAGCCTGGGAATAATGTTGTCAAAAAAAGGCGGAAATATAATTACACAGATCACAAGAAGTGAAATTATCATGGCAACATTCAATAACGTATTTTCAAATGAATTTGTATTGTTTTTAAATACTCTTATTAAGCAAAATAAAATAATTGCGTATAAGGGACACCATAACAGCATATTGCTGGATGCATACATGATGTAATCAAAAAATGGTGAATGGCTTCCGTTAAGAAGCAAAAAGACATACTTATCTATGGAAGATATTTCGGTTAAATTCACTACAATTGGTTTTCAATACAAAGATAAAAAACAATTATTCACAAATTTAGGGGAGAGGAGCCTGAATATTTTTTTAGAAATGAAAATGCAAATAGAAATGAAAACGAATGATTAAATTCGCACAAATTATAACCAGCATTTTATTCTAAATATCTTTTAAAAATTATTAAATATGATTCTTAACCTCCAGCCAGAAACAATTCCTACCACTGATTTTAAATTTCCCGGTCAGACCAAAGTATATCACGGAAAAGTGCGTGATGTTTATTACATCGGCACTGAGTTGCTTGTGATGATTGTTACAGACCGTGTTTCCGCATTTGATATTGTTTTGCCAAGAGCGATTCCTTATAAAGGACAGGTATTAAACCAGATCGCTTCTTATTTTATGGAAGCCACTAAAGACATTGTTCCCAATTGGATTATAGCTGCTCCTGATCCTAATGTTACCGTTGGAAAAATGTGCAACCCTTTTAAAGTAGAAATGGTGATTCGCGGTTACCTGACGGGTCATGCCTGGCGGCAATACAGCAGCGGAAAAAGAATGATATGCGGTGTGATATTGCCGGAAGGAATGAAAGAGAATGATAAATTCCCTGACCCGATTATTACCCCCACGACAAAAGCGGATACAGGACATGATGAAGACATTTCACGCGAAGAAATAATTAAACAGCAGCTAGTTTCAGAAAAAGATTATACGGAGCTCGAAAAATACACCTATGCGCTTTTCCGCAGAGGAACTGAAATGGCTGCAGAAAAGAATTTAATATTGGTTGATACCAAATATGAATTTGGTAAAGCGGGGGATACCATTACTCTCATTGATGAAATACACACTCCTGACTCATCACGTTATTTTTACAAAGAAGGTTATGCCGAAAGACAGGCAAAAGGAGAATCTCAAAAACAATTGTCAAAAGAATTTTTGAGGCAATGGCTCATTGAAAATAATTTCCGCGGACTGGATGGACAGAGTGTTCCCGAGATGAATGATGAAATTGTTCAGATGGTCAGTGACCGGTATATTGAATTGTATGAAAATATAACAGGAAAGAAATTTGTAAAATCAACTTCGGAAAATCCCCTGAAAAGGATTGAGAATAATGTTCTGAACTTTTTATCAAATGGAAAAAAATAATTTTCTTTATTTGAAATTTTAACAGAAACCTGAAAACTTAAACTTTTAAACTTCAGACATTAAGCTTTGTTTACTTTTGACTCCGTAATTTTTTTTGCTTTATGAACCGAACCATTAAAAAAGTAGCCGTATTAGGATCCGGAATTATGGGATCGCGCATTGCGTGTCATTTTGCAAACATTGGTGTGAATGTTTTGTTACTTGACATTCCCCCAAAGGAATTAATTCCCGCTGAACAGAAGAAAGGATTAGCGCTTGATTCAAAAGAAGTAAAAAACAGGATTGTCAATTCTTCTCTTGAAACTGCCGTTAAATCCAATCCTTCCCCTCTTTACAAAAAATCTTTTGCTGCACGAATCACTACAGGTAACTTCCATGACAATATGAAAGATATTGCTGACAGTGATTGGATCATTGAAGTAGTAGTTGAAAATCTGGACATCAAGAAAAAAGTTTTTGATGATGTTGAAAAATACCGAAACCCCGGTACATTAATAACGAGCAATACATCCGGCATACCGATTCACCTGATGAATGATGGCAGAAGCGAAGATTTTCAAAAACATTTTTGCGGAACGCATTTTTTTAATCCACCGAGGTATTTAAGATTACTCGAAATAATTCCCACACCCAAAACCGACCAGGCAATTGTTGATTTCCTGATGCATTATGGTGATTTGTTTCTTGGAAAAACCACTGTATTATGTAAAGACACACCGGCTTTTATTGCAAACAGGATCGGTGTTTACGGCATCATGTCATTGTTTCATCTGATTGAAAAAATGGAATTGACTGTTGAAGAGGTGGACAAGCTGACGGGATCTGTTCTTGGAAGACCCAAGTCAGCAACTTTCAGAACATGCGATGTAGTGGGACTTGATACGCTGGCACACGTTGCAAAAGGCGTTTATGAAAACTGTCCCGGTGACAGTGAACGCGAAAAATTTAAGCTGCCCGCTTATGTTGCAAAAATGGTAGAGAACAAATGGCTGGGAGACAAAACAAAACAGGGCTTTTATAAAAAAATAAAAACTTCGCTCCCTCCCGGGGAGGGCAAAGGCGGGGCTAAAAGCGAAATTCTTTCACTCGATTTAAAAACGCTTGAGTACAAACCGCAATCAAAAACAAAATTCGCAACGCTTGAACAAACTAAAACAATTGACAACCTGAAAGAGCGGGTTAAAGTTTTAGCAGCGGGAAAAGACAAGGCAGGAGAATTTTACCGTGCCTCTTTTTACGGTTTGTTTAAATATGTTTCTGACCATATTCCTGAAATTGCCGACCATCTTTACCAGGTTGATCTGGCCATGCAGGCTGGCTTTGGTTGGGAACTGGGTCCTTTTGAAATGTGGGACGCTCTTGGTGTTGAAGAGACCGTTAAAGAAATGGAAAAAGCGGGAATGAAACCTGCACAGTGGGTGTACGACATGCTGGCAGGCGGAAATAAAACTTTCTGGAAATATGATCGTGGTTATAAAACATATTACCATATCGGTACAAAATCTTATAAGTATATAATCGGGCAGGAAAAACTGATAATTCTCGATAGCAAAAGAGAAAAGACGGTATGGAAAAATTCAGGTGCCGATCTTATTGACATCGGTGATGGAATTCTTAATCTTGAATTTCATACCAAAATGAATACCATTGGCGGTGAAATTATTGAAGCAATGAATAAAAGCATTGACATTGCTGAAAAAGATTTTCGCGGGCTGGTGATTGGCAACGAAGGGCAAAATTTTTCTGCCGGGGCAAATCTTGCCATGATTTTTATGTTTGCCATAGAGCAGGAATTTGATGAAATAGATTTTGCCATACGGGCTTTTCAAAATATGAATATGCGTGTCCGCTACTCTTCCATTCCTGTGGTGGTTGCCCCGCACGGACTCACGCTTGGGGGAGGTTGTGAAATGAGCCTTCATGCAGATAAAGTTCAGGCTGCTGCTGAAACGTACATTGGTCTCGTTGAATTTGGAGTAGGTTTAATTCCCGGAGGCGGTGGAACAAAAGAATTTACCCTCCGCTTTTCAGATGAAATAAAACCCGGTGATATTGAATTGAATATTTTAAGAGACCGTTTTTTAACGATCGGACAGGCTAAGGTTTCGACTTCAGCCCATGAAGCATACGATCTTGGCATTTTTCGACATGGAACAGATGTAATAACTATCAATAAAAGCCGGCTGATTGCTGATGCAAAGCAGGCTGCTATTGATCTTGCAGAAGGAGGTTATGTAAGACCGGTTCAGCGAAAAGACATCAGGGTTTTAGGCAAAACCGGTTTGGGAATGGTATATGCCGGGGCAAATTCCATGTACAGCGGAAATTACATATCGGAACATGATAAACTCATTTCAGAAAAATTAGGATATGTTATGTGCGGAGGTGATCTTTCAGCGCCTGCATTTGTATCTGAGCAATATCTTCTTGATCTTGAGCGGGAAGTCTTCTTATCCTTATGCGGAGAAAGAAAAACCCTTGAAAGAATTCAGGCAATTTTAACGACAGGCAAACCGTTAAGAAATTAAATTTACCCTCAAAATGGCAAATAAACCTCTTTATTTATAATTCATTTTGATAATCAGATTAAATACTTAATTTTAACCCGTCAAAATCATGTAATAACCTTATCATTTTGGATCAAACCAAAAATAACATATGGCGTATTTCATCCCGATGTTCCCGATATGTACCGGGAGGGAATAAGAGCTGACCATCAAGAAAAAATAAAAAATATTCAGATGAAAAAGTTAATTACCATTCTCTGCCTGGCATTTTTAATCCCGGTGATGGTTTACAGTCAATCGGAAGAAAAACCTAAATACGCTCCAGGTAAAGAAAAGCACCGGAATAAATTAGACGAGTTGAACAGGAAGCAGGGTGTTTGGAAATATTATAACTCTTTTGGTGAAATTACCCAGGAGATAGAGTACATTGATGATGTTCGGCATGGATTATCAAAAAAATATTATCCCTATGCGAAAATAATGGAAGAAACCGAGTACCAGAATGGTATTAAAGAGGGTTCCTACAAAAGATATTACTACAATGGACAAATAAAAACCGAAGGAGAATATTCAAACGGGAAAAAAATAAACCGCTGGACTTCTTACTATGGTGACGGACAGGTAAAAAATGAAGGACCTTATAAAAATGGCAACAGGGATGGAGAATGGAAATATTATGACCGAAAAGGGCAATTGACCAGTTCGGTAACTTTTAAAGATGGAAGAGATATGCGCGAAATAGCTGCTGCTGAAAAACGTGCTGCTGATGCAAAAAAGGCTGCAGAAGCTAAAAAGAAACCACAGGGTGGTAAGACGCCTGCAGCAGCCACGGGGCAAACCGGTACTCCCGCACCACCTCCTCCTCCTCCTGTTAATGCGGCAGTTCAGGACACTACCAAAAAATAGCTTACTGCAATTCGAAGGTTCAACAGTTGTACTGATTTTTTTTAATTCCTTTTTTGTATGATTGAACTCGCAAACCGTTACTTTAAAGTCTGCAATTCATAATTTATAATTAATTTCTTCATGGAAGCATATATCATTGCAGGATTCCGCACAGCAGTCGGAAAAGCGCCCAAAGGTAAATTTCGTTTTATGCGTGCTGATGATTTGGCCGCTGAAGTGGTTAAAGCGCTTTTAGTAACCGTTCCTGACCTCGACAAAGAATGGATTGATGATGTAATTACAGGAAATGCTACACCCGAGGCTGAACAGGGTTTGAACATAGGGAGAATGATCTCACTCATGGGATTGAATACAGTGAAAGTGCCCGGTATGACCGTAAACCGGTATTGCGCTTCCGGTTTGGAAACCATTTCAATTGCCGCATCAAAAATAAAATCCGGGTTGGCTGATTGCATTATTGCCGGAGGTGTCGAAACCATGTCACCCATTCCTTTCGGAGGATGGCGGATAGTTCCTAATTACGAAGTGGCAAAAACACATCCTGACTGGTACTGGGGAATGGGATTAACTGCTGAAGCAGTAGCAAAAGAATACCAGGTTTCAAGAGAAGACCAGGATGTATTCTCCCTGCGCTCGCATCAGAAAGCTGTAACGGCAATAAAAGGAGGTTTATTCAAAGATGAAATTGTCCCGGTAAAAATTTCGGAAACATTCATGGATGAAAATGAAAAAAGGAAAATCCGCGAGTATGATGTAACGAGTGATGAAGGAGCCCGGGAAGATACTTCGCTTGAAAAACTCGCTGCATTGAAACCTGTTTTTTCGGCTACAGGTTCAGTTACTGCCGGAAACTCATCACAAACAAGTGATGGCGCAGCATTTGTTTTGGTTGTTTCCGAAAATATGCTGAAACAATTGAATGCAACCCCCATTGCACGTTTTGTAAATTATGCAGTTGCTGCTGTGGAACCACGAATCATGGGAATCGGGCCTGTCGAAGCTATTCCTAAAGTTCTGAAAAAAGCCGGGATGAAACAAAACGATATCCAATTGATCGAGCTGAATGAAGCTTTTGCTTCGCAATCTTTAGCGGTGATCAGAACCCTTGACCTGGATCCTGAAATTATAAATGTAAACGGTGGCGCTATAGCACTCGGTCATCCGCTTGGGTGTACGGGAGCAAAACTGAGTGTTCAGCTTTTTAATGAAATGCGGAGAAGAAAATTAAAATACGGAATGGTTACTATGTGTGTGGGGACAGGGCAGGGAGCTGCAGGGATTTTTGAACTTCTGAATTAATCCTGTAACTTATAATTGAGTAATCAATCTTCTTCAGGGACAATAAATAAATCTTTATTTTCCTGATTTATTTTAGCAGCAGTTTTAAAATAAAGTCCTGGGCGACCTCTTTTTAATATCCTCCTATCTTTGCTTAATGCGAATCATTAATTCAGATTTCTGTCATTTTTTAAAACGGCAAAAAATTAAAATTTCCTTTTTCCTTTTATTTTTCATAGCGTCTTTACATATACTCGGACAAAATCAGCTTATAATTGATAGCCTGAATAAAGAGCTTAATGTATTTGAATCAAAAACAAAGAAATCAGAACCGGGTCTTTCGGACAGCACTAAAGCGAATATTCTTTACCAGCTGAGCAAAGAGTATTGGTCGGGAAACCTTGACTCTGCATTTATCCTGGCAGAACAGGTTTTGAAATTATCAGTAAAAATACATTATGTAAAAGGAAAGGCAGATGCTTTAAGCAGCATTGGAGTAGTTTACTGGCTAAAGGGTGAATATGAGAATGCCTTAATTTATAGTCAAAGGGCGTTAGAAATACGACAGGAAATCGGGAATAAAAAGGAAATTGCAAAGTCGTTTCACAACGTGGGTTTGGTATATGATGACCAGGGTAATTTTACCGAAGCCATGAAATATTATTTGCAGGCATTAAAACTCAATGAGGAAATTAATGATAAAAGCGGTATTGCTCTTGAGTATAATACGATTGGAATAATTTATTACAACCAGAAGAATTACAAGGATGCCTTAAAAAATTATTTATATTCTTTAAGCATCAGGAAGGAAACCGGAGATAAATGGGATTTAACAGAATCTTACAGCAACATTGGTGTAGTTTATTTTGAGATGGGAAATTTTGATGAATGTATTAAGTACTATAATGAAGCATTAAAGCTGCGTCTTGAAATAGATGACCGGCAGGGTATTGCAATTTCTTACAACAATTTCGGAGATCTTTACCTGAAAGAAGGAAATTATGATGAAGCACTTAAATTTTATAACCAGGCTCTCGATATAAACAAAAAAATCGGTTACAAAAAAAGCATAGCTGATGTTTTTTTGAATATCGCGATGGTGTATCAGCGGAAGGGTAACCTGGGCGAAGCTGTCAAAAAAGCAAATGAGGCTCTTGTCATATCAAAGGAGCTGGGCGCTGTTGATTATATGAACAATAGTTATGCAAGGCTCGCCCAGCTTTATGCATCAACCGGTGACTACAAAAAGGCTTATGAATATGAACAATTGTCTAAGCAAACTCATGATTCACTGTTTAATTCTGATAAAGCAAAAGAGCTCACCCGGCTGCAACTCCAATATGATTTCAATAAAAAACACCTTGCCGACAGTTTAAAATTTGAACAGCAAAAACAACTAAGTGAAGTTAAATTTTCCCGTCAAAGAATTTTCACCTATGGTGGATTCGGAGGATTGATTATAGTGGCAATGCTTCTGTTTTTTGTTTACCGCAATTATGACAAACAACGCAAAGCGAACAAACAGTTGCGTGACACACAACAGCAACTCATACAGGCTGAAAAGCTGGCATCGCTCGGGGGGCTTACCGCAGGCATTGCACATGAAATTCAAAACCCGCTGAACTTTGTAAATAATTTTTCTGATTTATCTAATGAGCTGATTTCAGAAATTAAAGAGTCAAAAAATGAAGAAGACAGGAATGGAATTTTAAAAGATCTGGAAAACAACCTTTCAAAAATTTCTTTTCATGGAAAACGTGCTAACAGCATTGTCCAAAATATGCTCCGGCATTCCCGTTCAGGTTCGGCAGAAAAGTCAATGACTGATATAAACAAAGTTTGTGATGAGTTTGCCGGTCTTGCTTATCATGGGATAAAAGCATCGTATCCTGATTTTAAATGTGAAGTGGTGAAGGTATTTGATAAAAATCTTCCGCATATAAATGTTATCTCACAGGATATCTGCAGGGTGATTTTAAACCTGCTTAACAATGCTTTTTATGCTGTAAAGGATAAGGCTGATGCAAAAGTGGAAATGATGACTTCCGTTAATCACCATCAATGTGAAATAAAAATTCATGACAATGGAAAAGGAATTCCGGAAAATATAAAACAAAAAATTTTTGAACCTTTTTTTACTACTAAGGCAACCGGGCAGGGAACCGGTTTAGGATTATCAATTTCTTATGATATAATTAAAGCGCATGGCGGAGAACTAAAAGTAGAAAGTAAAGAAAATGAGTTTACTGAATTCATAATTATTCTTCCGTTGTAAAGATCAGCCTTATGCTAAAAATTTATCGTACTTTTTTAAAACATCATTTTTTACAAAGATGCTATAGCCTGTCTCATTTTCTTTTATTATTCCCCCTGGTTACTATTTTTTTATTTCTTGCTGTGAATGCTATAGCGCAAAGTAATGAAAATAATTTTCAGGATAATGATCCTTCTTCCTTACTATTCCAGCAACAAAGCCTCGATGTTTTCCACGATCTTCCGCATTTAATGCGCAATGCACCGCTTGCGAAAGCGCTGCCGCTGAACGAGCAACGTTTGAAGCTCGCCCGAAAACGGGGTAACAAAAAAGGAATTGCCGCAGCATCTAACACGCTTGGTTTGATATGGCTGAAAAAAGGAGATCATCAAAAAGCGTTGGATTATTTTCTTGAATCATTGAATGTCAGAAAAGAAATGAATGACAAAAAGGGAATGGCGCTTACTGCTGGCGAAATTGGGTTTGTTTACCATCAATTAAGAGATTATGAAAAAGCATTGCAGTACTATTATAACGGTTATGAAATTTCGAACGAACAGTTTATGCCCAAAATGGCTACTGACATTGCGGGCTTTATCGGAGCGACTTACATGCAAAAGAAAGATACAGTTCATGCAAACCAATATTTCAATAAAGCGCTTGCAGGATTCGCACAGCTTAAGGATAAGAAAACAGCTGCAGCATTGCTCAATAAAATGGGAGAGCTTTACCTCTTGCAAAACGACTACAGTCATGCATTCGAATATTTTGACCGCTCTCTTTCACTAAAAAATGAATTGAATGATACCAGGGGCCAAGCGCTTGAACTGCGCAATGAGGGGATTGTTTATTTCAAAAAAGGCGACTACGAAAAAGCGCTTCAGCAATTCAGGAAAAGCCTTATGTCAGACAACCAGCTCATAGTAAAAAAACTAATAAAAGATACCTACCTCAAGCTTGCAACAATTTATAGTTTTTCAAACGACTTTGAAAATGCCGACAAATATCATGTCTTGTACCGGGAGCTGAAAGACTCGCTCGCGCTGGCAGTTAAGACGGCTGATGTTTCTGATGAAAAAATGCAGGAAGAGCTTACTGAAAAAGAAAAAGTAATTGAATTGCTGAACCGGGAAAATGAGCAGCAGGTAAAAGTCTTGAATCAGCAGGGACTTGAGCTCAGCCGTCAGCTCACCGCAATGGAAATAGAAAGGCAAAGCAAAGAAAAAGCCCTTGAGGAGCTGAATGTGGCGATGATTGAAAAAAAAGAAAAAGAAAAACAACTCCTCCTTGTTTCAAAAGCAAAAGCGGAAAAAGATCTCGAGCTTTCTAAAAAAGAGCTGGAACTTCGTAAAAAAAATGAATGGATGAATGCATTGACAGGCGGGTCGCTTGTCATTCTTGTTATTACCTTCTTTATTTATAACCGTTACCGTTACAAGAAAAAATCCCATGACGAATTAGACCTGGCGCATACCGAGCTGAAGCAAACATTAGATAAGCTGAGAGCAGCCCAGGATCAATTAGTGCTTTCACAAAAAATGGCTTCGCTTGGTAAATTGACTGCAGGCATTGCACATGAAATTCAAAACCCGCTCAATTTTGTAAATAATTTTTCTGACCTTTCCGTGGAACTGTTAAACGAGTTGAAAAACGGCAGCTCTGACGAAGAAAAGCTTGAAATAATGGAAAGCCTCCGTCAAAACCTGGATAAAGTAATACATCATGGCAGGCGGGCTGACAGCATAGTAAAAAACATGCTGCAGCACAGCCGTAGCGGAACCCAGGAAAAACAGCTCACGGATATAAACGGGCTGACCGAAGAATTTCTCCATCTCGCTTTTCACAGCATCCGGGCAACAGATCAGAATTTCAAATGCACAATAGTTAAACATTTTGATCCGGATTTACCGGAAATAAATGTTGTTCCGCAGGAAATAAGCCGTGTATTGCTGAATATTTTTAGCAATGCTTTCTATGCTTTAAACCAAAAAACCAAACGTGCTGCTAATGATTATAGCCCTGAAATTAACATCACAACAAAAAGTGAAAACGGGAATGCAGTAATTATTGTCCTCGATAACGGGGATGGTATACCCCAAAATGTAAAAGATAAAATCTTTGAACCTTTTTTCACAACTAAGCCTGCCGGGCAGGGAAGCGGGTTAGGATTATCAATTTCCTATGATATAATCAAATCTCACGGTGGTGAAATGAAAGTGGAGAGCAAAGAAAATGAATTTACTGAGTTTAAGATTTCATTACCGGTATGAAAACAGGAGTCCGATAGCGAAAATAATTTTAAGATTTATTTCCACCTTCCGGTTTATTGGTCTTCTGCTTTTTCTTATAAGGACAATGCCTGCAATTGCTTTCACAGCAATATCCCCGTTTCAAATGATATTTTTCGGTAAAAACAATATATCCTTCCGGGGTCAAATAATAATCCTCTTTATCAAACTTATCGGTAAATGACATCTTTGCAAATTTCGTAAAACATCAGGAGAGTTATCAGTTACCAGGTTATTGAGTAATTTGGTTTAAACCAAAAACTTATCGGCTTAGTATTGCAATAACTCAATAATTCACTCACTCAATTATTCTGTAAAAACCACATAATAATGTAAAACGGAATTTCTATTGATCATCTGTCAAGCTGCATCGTCATCTTTTCATAGCTTTGCCGTCCGCAAATAAAATCTGAATGAAAAACACAATCGCCTGCCTGTTCTATGCAACGGTAATAACTGTATTTGTTTCCTGCAAAACAAACACTCCCAAAAACGAATCAAACGAACCTGATCCTCTCGCCTCGCACATAGACTCCACCACAAAGCCTGGTGATGATTTTTTTATGTTTGCCAACAATGGCTGGTTTAAAAATAATCCTATTCCGCCAAGCGAACAGAGTAATGGATTGTGGCAATTGATCCAGGATACAATCAATGCCCAGGTAAGAAACGTATGCGAGTCTTCGGCTGCATTGACAGATGCAGAAAAAGGAAGCAACAGGCAAAAAATAGGCGATTTCTTTTTTACGGGTATGGACAGCGTTACCCTTAACAAAAACGGGCTGGAAGGTTTGAAAGCGGATCTTGAGAGGATGGATGCGGCAAAAAATATGAATGACATTGTTAAAGCCGCCTCGTATGTTCATGCTGTTTCAGGCGCTCCCATGTTCGGGTTTGGAGTTGGGCAGGACGACAGCAACAGCACCAAATATGCAGTCTTTATCGGGCAGGGCGGTTTAAGCCTTCCTGACCGCAGCTATTATTTTGACACCGATTCGCGCGCTGTAAATGCACGCGAAAAATTTGTGGCTCACCTTAACAACATGTTTAAGCTGATGGGTTATGATGATGCAAAAGCAAAACAGGCGGCAGATAATATGATGAAGCTTGAAACGGCTATTGCCAAAACTTCGCGCAAACGGGAAGATCTTCGCAATCCTTTTATGAATTATCATAAAATTTCTTTTAAGCAGTTAACTCAATCCACTCCGAATCTCGACTGGAATATTTTTACCGAAGGTGTGGGTTTAAAAAATGTGGACACGGTGGTTGTAGGTCAGCCGGAATTCTTAACTGCATTGAATGGTTACCTCAAATCTTTTCCGATGGATGACTGGAAAAATTATCTCAAATACCATTTGGTTCGCGGTCTTGCACGTTATCTCGATGACAGGACGTATCTCGAAGTTTTCAATTTTTATTCTGCCACACTTCGCGGTGTAAAAGAGCCAAAGCCGAGATGGAAACGCGTGGTTGAAACTACGGACGGTTCTCTTGGCGAGCTGATAGGGCAGGTATATGTCGCAGAATATCTTCCGAAAGGAACAAAGGAAAAACTGCAGGAAATCGGGAAAGCAATCAAAGAAGTGTATGCTGAAAGAATAAAAGGATTGGATTGGATGAGCGAAGCAACAAAAGAAAAGGCGCTCACTAAGCTTTCCACTATGATTTTTAAAATCGGTTACCCGGATAAATGGAAGGATATGAGTGCGCTCGAAGTGGACCGTTCATCGTACGTGCATAATGTGATAAATGCAAACAAATGGGAGTTCAACTATATGATTTCAAAATACGGCAAGCCCGTTGACCGTACTGAATGGGGTATGCAGCCTCAGACATATAATGCTTATTATAATCCTTCGAATAATGAAATAGTGGTTCCGGCTTGTAACATCATAGTTCCCGGATATGAGCACAGGCTGGCTGATGATGCCATTCTTTATTCGATTATTGGCGGTTCTACTTTCGGGCATGAGATCACTCACGGTTTTGATGACCAGGGAAGCAAGTATGATAACCTGGGAAACCTCAATAACTGGTGGACTCCTGAAGACAGCGCCAGGTTCTATGCAAAAACAAAACAGGTGGTTGAGCAGTTTAACGGTTACATTGCCGTTGATTCGCTTCACATAAACGGAGAGCTGACACAGGGAGAAAACATTGCTGACATCGGTGGAATTATGATGGGATATGAGGCATTCAAAAAAACAGATCAATATAAAAACAAAGAAATCATTGGGGGACTAAACCCTGACCAACGTTTTTTTCTCGGCTTCGCCCTCGCATGGATGATCAACCAGCGCCCTGAAGCGATTGCCGACCAGGTAAAAAGCAATGAGCATTCACCTCCTAAATTTCGTGTAATAGGACCGTTAGCCAATATGCCTGAATTTTATGCAGCTTTTGGAATTAAAGAAGGGGATGCGATGTGGAGAGCGGATAGTGAGAGAGTAAGGATTTGGTAAAGAGCCCCACCTAACCTCCTCCAACACACATAGCCGCAGAGAGGAAGATAGTTGACAATTGATAGTAAATAAAAGGACTGTCATACAGAAGCCTTATCCCTCATGGCTGAAGTCATCTCTTAATATGTGTTTCGTAACACCGATCTAAATGTCGGGGTTAAATATAGTCAGGGTTTTGAGGCTTTAGCTATTCTATTATTTCTCTAACAATAAACTTAAACAGCCTCTAATATTATAGTGCATTATTAACGAAATAATTAAAATATTATTTGGAAATTTAAATTAAAGGTTTTACGTTTGTCTTGTTATTTGACGTTTCATCTGCACCAACCATCTTCAAGCCCCGTTGAAGAATAAACCCGGATAAAGGGAAGGAATTGTTTTATATCTGATATGATTATGTCTTACTGAGTATGATCTTTAGTTTATTAATTGTCCTATGATCGTTAAAAACTTATCCGTTTAATCAAAAAAATGTAAGTTCTGGTAAGAGAATTAAATTTTAATCATATCGGAAATTTGAAGGCAATAATGTGGATTATAATTATATAATACTTATCATCTTTTTTATGTATTTATATCATGTTTAAAAAAGATTCATCTGACCGGGATACGATGGAAATAAACCAAGCCGTTATGGAAGCTATATTTATCACCCGTGGCAAGCCTGGCGGGTTTGAAAGAAAATAAATAATAAAAAATGGGAAAGCTGAAAACCATTAATAAGCAAGAGAGTAGGCAAAACATTTAAAACAAATAAAAAATGAAAACATTTAAAATGCTTGGAGTTTTTGCCTTTATCCTGCTGTTTATATACCAGTGCCGGGAAGCGGGCAAACCAAAAAATGAAATGGATGCAGTGATGGAAGGCAGCCTGAGCTATCCACCGTTCCAGGTCAACTGCGGAGTGGTGCCACCCTCTTCCGTCTATGATGGCCCCCTGTTTACGCTTAACCATAATTATCCCTCATCGTTGCTTCCACCAGAGCCGAATCCGCCATGGATCCAGGCATTAAACGGGCAGCCAATCGGTCCTGGTAATGCCCTTGCTTATGTAGATTCGTTAAAGGCAAGAGTATCGCCCTCCATCCGTAAATTTCTATATGACCGCGCGAATTGGAATGATTCGCTTGAAAACTGGTACCAGGAACCCTGGACAGGGACATTGCGTGAAGCGATATTGGGAACATATATAGGTTCACAATTTAACCCGGGCACATTCACTAATTTAGATTCGCAATTGACCACCCTTGTGCTCACCCTGTATGATCAAAGGGCGGCTAACACATTATATAATATGTGGGGGACTGAGGCAACCAATATCAACCTGGCTAATAATGCTTCTCAATTTGCCCAGGGAAGTATTATTGTAAAGTTCGCATTCGCCTCCTATTCTAACAGTTCCTACCAGTGGAGCGATATGGATGGCGCGGTTACCCTGCCCGTATATGACACCTGTCTGAATTGTCCTCCCGGTAATGGCCCCAGTACAAATTACCTTTCCAGCACAGTGGGATCCGAAGCTTGGAATTCACGTGACTTGAAGTCGCGGC
>JADMIO011486908.1_pt1 | contig 59927 bp, 76 predicted proteins | sample 8958161 | NCBI WGS metagenome assembly JADMIO01 (sample SAMN16585339, study PRJNA669376) | soil metagenome | isolation source: Crop rotation soil | place: USA: Cullars Rotation, Alabama | collected 2011
TCCGACTTAAGATCTCGCTTTATTTAATTTCTTTTTAACGCTTACTCGCACGGCGAGATGAGGAAGAAGTAGTCATTGAGAGGAACGAATCAATCCAATTCTGTCATTCTGGCTTGACCAGAATCTTTCTTAACGCTTCAGCTCCAAAGCCGGCTAAATCAGAATTTTATTCATGATTCATAATTCTTGATTCATCTCCAACCTTGTTTAAAAAGGGTTTTGAGTTTAAAATAGTTAGGTCATGAGCCTTTACCGTAAGTATCGCCCCCAAACATTTGTTGAAATTGTCGGTCAAGAAAGTGTGGTTAACTCACTTCTTAAACAACTTGAGAGTGGAAAAATTAGTCATGCTTATCTTTTTTCCGGTCCGCGCGGAACCGGTAAGACCTCAACTGCTCGGATTTTTGCCAAAGCACTAAACTGTGAAGTTTATAACCAAAAGACTAATGATCAAAGTAAAAAAGGCGTTAGTCGCTCGTCATTAGACGTTAGTCAAACCTTTGGCGAACCTTGCAACAAATGCATCAACTGTCTTGCCATTACTGAAGGAAGTTATTTGGATGTTTTGGAAATTGACGCTGCTAGTAACCGCGGGATTGACGAGATTCGTGATTTACGCGACAAAATTCGCCTCGCCCCAACCTCTGGGCGTTACAAAGTTTATATTATCGATGAAGTTCACATGCTCACCAACGAAGCCTTCAATGCTTTATTAAAAACTCTCGAAGAGCCGCCAGAACACGCTGTTTTTATTTTAGCAACTACTGAAGTTCACAAAATTCCGCAAACCATTCTTTCCAGAACTCAAAAATTTGAATTTGGGCTTTCGGATAAAGTTGTTGAAAAGCTCAAAAAAATCCCAGAAGCTAAAGATTTAAAAGAAGAAAGTTTAAAAGTTATTGCCAAACTTAGCGGTGGTAGTTTTCGGGATGCCGAAACTCTTTTGGAAAAGGTTATCACTACTAATCCAAAAGCAAATATTGCGGAAGTGGAAGAGATTATTGGAACAACAACTCTCTTTGGAGTTAAACCTTTCGACTTAATTTTAAATAAAAAAACTAAAGAAGCCATAGAGTGGTTACCAAAAAATGTGAATTATAAAGCTTTGGGTGAGAGTTTAATTGGAAGGTTGCGCGACTTATTGTTAATAAAAGTTGGCGCTTTTACTAACAGCAGTTATTCAACTGAAAGTTTGCAAGAGCTTGAAAATTTTAGCCAACTCTTACCACGGGAAAAATTAACTGTCTGGATTGAACTTTTTAGTAGTGCACTGGTTGAAATGAAAGACAGCCCAATTCCGCAACTGCCTTTGGAGTTGGCAATAATTGAAGCCTGTGAGTTTCAGGAAGACAAAGAGGCGATAAGTGACAAGTTACAAGTTACAAGTGAAGAGTCGAGTGTGATAAGTAACAAATTGACGGCGTCAAAAGAAAAAGAGGAAATTGCAGAAATTGAAGTCCAAATTACTGAAAAAAGGGAAAGGGAAAAGGGGGAAGAGAAAAAAGTTGCAGGAGAAGTGTTTGAAGTAGAATCGGACAATCTAAGTCAGCCTTCAGTAACGGAAGTTACAGCAGTAAGGAGTTTTGCACTTGACGACTTACAGAAAAATTGGGTGGCAATTCTGGAGGGCGTTAAAAAACAAAATAGCTCGTTGGCAATTTTTTTACGCGGTGCAACACCAATGGGTTTGGAGGAAGATTTATTAATTCTTGAAGTTTCTTACCGTTTTCATAAAGATAGGCTGGAAGAGCCAAAAAATTCAAAACTTCTTTCCGATACAGTTGCTTCAATACTTGGCAAACCTGTTAGAATAAAAGGTATTGTGGGAGAGAAAAAAGCTAAACCAAAAAAAACCGAGCAGGTTGAAGAAATCGACCCTATCGAAATTTTTGGAAAGATCACGTAATTTGATATAATTAAAATGAAAAATTGGAGGAAAAATGTTTGACAAAATGAAGCAGATGTATGAACTTAAAAAGCAAGCTGACCAAATGAAAAAAGATTTGGAAGCTGAGATTATTGAAGTGGAGCATGGGGACGTTAAAGTTAAAATAAACGGTGCCCAAAAAATTCTTAACCTTGATTTTCCAGCCGACATTGACCCAGATAAGTTACGCGATGCAATCAACAAAGCGTCCGATGAGGCCCAAAAAGTTGCTGCCAAGAAAATGCAAGGCATGATGGGTGGAATGGGCGGTTTAAGCGATCTTCTTAAAGGTTAAATTCCTTACAGAGTTCTTGCTTGTTTTACAATCCAATAAAAAAATCTATAATAATTTAATTGATAGTCGCTCTTATTAGGAGAGGGGTCGATGACTACTGCTGCTCAAATCGAGAGGTTTCTCGACGCGCTTGAAGATACGGACCTGGAAAGAAGGGAAATAATTTCAACGCGTGCTAGAAAAATTTTTCTGGAGAAGAGACAAATTTCAAGCAAAGATATTGATAAAATTTTTAAAGGCTTTGTTTGGGAAAAGCATTTGTTTGGCTACGCCGTTGATAACAAAATACTCGATGAAGAGACCTCGACAATACGAAGTTGGTTAAACCACCTTCTGAACGATCCGTCAGTTAGCTGAAGACAAATCAACAAAATTCCAAACCCACGCCTTGAAACTCTCAGGGCGTTTTAGTTTGTTGTATAATCATCGTGGGAAGCAAGCTAGGAGGTCAGCGATGGAGAGCGAACAAAAACCATTCAAGATAAAACCATTCACCATTATATCTTGGGTGGCGATAACATTTTTTTATCTTTGTATTGCTAACTATTTCGGAAAAATTGTTAGTGGTATAAACTCACCCTCAGGCCAGACAGTTATTGAAACTCTTACCCGAATTTCAATATTTGGTTTATGGGTGATAGTAGAAGTATCAATAGCAGTAATCTTCTGGGTTTCGGTTATCTGGGCCAAGAAAAATAATGACAATTTCGAAATTCCGGAAAATAATATAATCATAATTCAGGAGAAAAAAACCAATCAAGCGCCTTGAAACTCTCTCAAGGCGTTTTAATTTTCAAAAAATTCTGTTAAACTTTCAACAATTTGGGTGGAACTAGGCGGGAGGTCACCTTTGTACAACGCGCAAGAGGTCACGGAGAGCGAGGAGTTTCAACAAGTTGTTGAAAAAGCCAAGGAAATTGCAGCCAGAACTAAACCAGGCAACCTTTTGGCAGAAGATTTTGTCTTAGCACTTTTGAGTTATCCAAATAAAGTGCTACAAATTCTAGAAGCTGAAATTGGTTGTGACAATCTAGTTAGCGCACAAGAGTGTACTTGTCCAACATCCAAAGTTATTTGGACAGGCCAAGCGGATGCAGTGATAAGAAGAGCAAAAGAGGAAGTCCGTTTTGGTCAGAAGACAGTCTATCCAGAACACATTTTTCTTGACGCGCTGCGTTGGGAAGGAGAAACAGGAGAGGCACTGAGAAAATTTATTAGACACTATGTTGGTAACGAAGGCTTTTTTTGCATTCGGGCTAGATTGACCGAGAGTGTAAAAAAATAGAGATTGTAAAGGCATCTAGCGTGAGCGGTGCCTTTACCAAACACTTTGAAGTTATTAGAATTCTTCTAATCGGGGCGACCTCTCCGATTTCTCAAAGGCTAGTAGCAATTTTGCTGCCTGTTTCTATATTTTAATTTAATCCCGCTTATAATCGATAATATCAGTTATCCCACAACTAAGTGGTGTAGGTAGCCATGAAGAGAAGAAAGAGGGGCAAGTGCGGTCAGGTCATCGACGGGTTGTACTTGTAGTCTTGTTTGGGTTTGTGCTGGGAATAGTATTTTTCCAGTTCCAGCCAAAGTCTGGAGTTGAGGTTAAGGAGGTAAGTGCCAAGGCTTTCGATGGGCAGATATCATTTCCAGCAAAAGATAGTGAATGGGAGCAGAAATTCGAAATCTACGTCGTAAATCAACGTGATGGTTATTCGACGAAGGGGCACCTATCAGCCTTTCCTATTAAAGAGTCGGTGGAAAAGTCTTACGGACAGGTCCTCTATAATCCGCCGTTTGGCCGCGAGGTCAAGAGCTATTTCGTCGACACAAATGGGAAATTAATTGTAACCACCGAACGGGACAATCTCGATTTTTTAATTCTGATACTTGGATTCGTGATACTCGGGTTATTAGGGAGTAGTATATTATTCATAAACTGGCCACGAATTTTTGGGCGTTGACTTTACTTGGTCGGCGCCCGCATTTTCTTTAACAAGCTTTTTTAGAACTACACCATCTGTTAGAATGGTTAAGATGCAAATTCCCAAAAGTGTTGCCAATGTTATCGCCGAATTTGAAAAGTTACCCGGAATTGGGCCAAAAAGTGCGCAACGTTTAACCTATTACCTTCTTCACGCTCCTAAAGAACAAGCTGAAAGTCTGAGTCGGGCAGTCGGAGAACTTAAAGATAAAACAGTTCTCTGCAGCATTTGTTTTAACATTGCTGAAATTGACCCTTGTGAAGTTTGTAGTAGCAAGGTCCGTGACCGTAGCCAAATTATGGTGGTTGAAGAACCACTTGATGTTTTGGCTCTCGAGCGTTCGAATTCTTACCGTGGACTTTACCACGTTTTGCACGGAGTTATTGCCCCACTGGAAAACATTGGGCCGGATGAACTTTATTTAAAAGAACTTTTGCCGCGGATTAAAAATGGGGAAGTTAAAGAAGTTGTTTTAGCAACTAACCCTAATATTGAAGGGGAAGCAACGGCAATGTATATTCAACGGTTAATTTCTCCGCTTGGTGTAAGGGTGACTCGGATTGCCCGCGGGCTTCCAACTGGAGCTGATTTGGAATATGCTGATGAGACGACTTTATCTCGGGCAGTTGAGGGAAGAGTGGAATTCTAGTTTGTCATTCTGAGTGAATCGAATAATCTAACCCGTTATCCTCAACCTTTTAGAAAGGTTGAGCCAAACTTCCGCCTGGCTGTGTGAGCTAAAGAAATTAAAGTCGCTCGTCTACGTCGACAACTCACTTCGCTCAAACACGTCCGACTTAAGATCTCGCTTGGTTTAATTTCTTTTTAACGCTTACTCGCACGGCGATTATAAATTCCTGATTCATAATTCTAAATTCTAACTCTCCAAATGTTGACAACTTTCTCGCTTAGGCATAACATTTAATTAATGCCTTACGAAATTCTTAACTATATCAATGCATTTATTATTGCCTTGATTGGAGTTATCGTTTCTGTCCTAGTTTTAGCGAAATGGAAAAAGACTGGGATTATCAAAATCGCCGTCACTGCTCTTGTCCTAAGTGTAGTTAACGATATTGGTTATATAATTTTTTCTTATCTAATTTCTGTAAATCTTTCCAACCAACAAAAAGCAACTCTTATTTATTCAAATCTAGGTTTAACAATCCTGTTTCTCGGGCTTGTTTGTATGGCCATGGGGCGAAAATACCTTCGAATCAATGCTAACTCTTCAGTTATTTTTGCCGTTGTGTATATAGCGCTCTACTTTTTCTTAGGAATTTTTCTCGCACCTGTTCTTCTGGGTCTTTTTGCGGCAACTGGATTATTTAAACTTTGACGATGAGCGTATTACATTAAAAATAAATGACCGATTTACTTACATTTTTAACACCGTTTTTTATTGCCGCAGCCTCAATTGCAGTTTCTTTGTTAATTATTAAACCTTCCCGTGGTGATCTTAAGCTCAACCAAATCCTTGCGTTTTGGCTGGTAGTGTCAGTGGTCTTTGTCATCATGAATCTAATCCCTCAGCCAATTGCACAGTTTCCATTTATGTACTTTATTCTCCAAGCAATTTTAGTAATTTTACTCACCACCTTTATTTGGAAGTTGAAGCGGGAAAAGGTGCTTATTTTTACGATTGTTTATACTTTTGTGAATCTTGGGGTGATTCTTTCTATTGGCTATCTTCTACGCAATGTTCTCTAAACCCTTTTTCTTTTTTGCCAAGTTGCTATACTAATTTTTGAAATGAAAAATTTAATTGTTGGTTTGGTGGGAACAATTGGCGCCGGCAAAACAACTGTTGCCAAGAAGCTTGAACAAGACGGTTTTGTAAACTTGCGTTTATCAGTTGCTTTGGAAAAAGAAATTTTGGCACAGGGTTTGCCCTTAGTCCGAATAAATTACCAAACAACCGCCGACCGTTTGCGGGAAGAAAAAGGTGCCGATTATTTAAGTAGAATTTTAATTACTGAAATTGAAAAACATCCCCAAAGTTCCAAATTTGTCATTGATGGTTTCCGCAACACAGGGGAAATAAAACCCTTTCGTGAAAAAGGAAATTTTCTTCTGATTGGAGTTGACGCTCCACTAGAGGTGCGTTACCAACGTTTGGTTGACAAGAAAAACAGCCGTTCGCCAAAAAACTGGGAAGATTTTATAAAACAAGAAGTGCGCGACAACGGTGAAGGAGAACCTGCTTGGGGCCAGCACATCAGCGCTTGTCTGGGAGAAGCTGACTTTATAGTCGATAGCAATCGAGCTGAGAAGTTAGTGTATACTGATGTTGAAAAGATTATCAATAATTTCTCGCCCTCATAAAAATAGCGGGCAAGGAGGCAAAATGAGTTTGCAAGAAAAAATTCAGGAAGATTTAGTGATAGCAATGAAAGCCAAAGATGAACTTAGGGTAAGTACTTTGCGGTTTTTAGTCGCCGACGGCAAAAATTTAAAAATTGAAAAACAGCGAGAATTAACTGATGAAGATTTTCAAACACTAGTTGAGCGACAAGTGAAACGTCATCGCGAAAGTATTGAGGGTTTTGAAAAAGGCAATCGAGCCGAAATGGTTGAAAAAGAAAAAGCTGAACTTTCTATTTTACAAAGTTATTTGCCAGAGCAGCTGGGGACGGCAGAAATTGAAAGGGCAGTTAATGATGCAATTTCCCAAACTGGCGCTACTTCGTTAAATGAAATGGGAAAAGTAATGTCACAGTTACAAAACTTGCGCGGAAAAGCAGATTTCACAATGGTCAGCCAAATGGTTAAAGATAAATTATCTTAAGTGAGATAGGATTTTTTTGAGTGCTATATCAAAAAAAGTCCTGCGCTTAAGCTTCGCTTAATCTTGGGTAAAGTAATGTCACAGTTGCAAAACTTGCGCGGCAAGGCAGATTTCACAATAGTCAGCCAGATGGTGAAGGATAAACTTTCTTAGCAATTTAAATTTATTTCCCCACATTTTTGAAAAAATTCAATTGTTGCTTTTTAAATAACCTTTGAATTATTCTGTAATTGTGATACCCGCACTAGGAAGGAGGTCGATGGCAGAAGCTGAGAGAGGGAGTGGCCCAGCGGGTGTGATGGTGGGGAAGCATTGCCCTGTGATTCCTTGTCATCATGTCTGAGCTTGGGTTTATTAGGGCTGTCTCTGGTCCACTCCCTCAGGTAACCTTTTTTAGCGAGTCCACTGGAAAAAAGTTCTTCATCACCCAACTGGTGTTCGCCATCGCCAGTGGAAGGACTTTCAACCAGTGTTCTTGTTGGGGTGGTGATGTTACGCAAGCCCTCGCGTGCGTTGCCACCCCACCACTTTCTGTATCAAACTATTGCAATTTCTTGACAAAAAAGCTAAAATAAAAACTTCAGGCATCTTCGCCGCACCCGCCAGAAAGAGGTGGGCCCGACGTTAAAGGATTGCTTATCCGGGCCAGTTGCCGGAGAACCATCATAATAAACAGGGAAACCATGGCAGGCTACCCGTTAACATCAACGGAAAAAATAAGATGTCTTTTTCGTTGGCAAATTTCCCTAAAGTTTTATGATGTCGTCAAATTGGAGTAGCTTATGTTTAATTTATTTAATAAAAAATTTCACGATAGTGAAACAAAAATTGCCGATATGATTACCCGTTTTGCCGGGAGCATGTCGTTTGTTTATATCCACATTGCTTGGTTTGCTTTCTGGCTTCTTTTTGCTCACCAAATTGGCGATCCGTTTCCTTTCGGGCTTTTAACTTTAATTGTTTCCCTGGAAGCGATTTTCTTATCAACTTTTATCTTAGTTTCACAAAACCGCCAAGCCCAGCTTGCAGAAGAGCGGGATAAAGAAGATGAGGAAGATACTGAAGAAATCCAAGAAGATATTGAAGATATTCAGGAAGATTTTGATACTTTGCAAAAAGATTTAGCCGAGGTTAGAAAGTTAATTGAGAGAATTGAGGCTAAAACTTACCAAGCTGAAACTGCCAATAAACCAGTAACTTTCCAAATCCGTCCTAAGAAAAAAAGATAAATAGTGTCATTCTGAGCGAAGCGAAAGAATCTCAAGAGATTGCTTCGTTCCTCGCAATGACAAACTTTGAAAAGAAAGCGAGGGTTTTTAGGCCTCGCTATGTTAGTTATACTTTTGATTATAAGATCAGATCTACAACTCCATTTTCTCGCGCCCTTTGTGCCGTTCGAATTAACAATCCCGATTGAATCCAAACAATTGTTTCCAGAACTTTTTCAATCTGTTTATCGCTTAAGCTCTTTTTTAAAGAATCACGGATTGAGTGGATATTTGAAACTATATCTGGCGAAATTTCATCCAAAGTTCTATCACATCTTACTTCCACACCACCCCCACTTCCAGCGTCTGAAAGTGATAGGTTTATTAATATCCAAGGGTCACCTTCAATTGGCTTAGTTGAGTCGTATCCATCATGAATAAGAATCTTAAGTTGGATTCTTTCTTCGCTCATGACCCCTCCTTCCAAGATTATTATAATTCAAGTAGTCAATTAATTAGTTGTTTGCTAGGTTTAATAATGTTAGTATAAAGCACACTTATGGCAGAGATTTTTTTGACCAACACTCTTTCACGGAAAAAAGAAAAATTTGTCCCGATTAATCCAAACCAAGTTGGAATTTATTCCTGTGGGCCGACAGTTTACCGCGAAGTTCACATTGGCAATTTGCGCACTTACATTGCCGCAGATTTACTAAAAAGGACATTTCTTTACAACAATTACCAAGTAAAACACGTTAAAAATATTACTGATGTTGGTCACATGCGCACTACTGGCGCTGATACTGCTTACGACCCAGTGATTAATGAAGCCCTTAAAGAAGGGAAAAGCCCGCTCGAACTTGCAGAGCACTACAGCAAACTTTATTTTGAAGACGAAAAAAAACTAAATATCCTACCAGCGGATGTAGTCCCAAAAGCAACTGAACACATTGAGGAAATGATTGCCATGATCAAAATTCTCTTGGAAAAGGGTTTTGCCTATGAAACCGAAGGAACAGTGTACTTTAACGTCAAAAAGTTTAGTGACTACGGAAAACTTTCCGGTAACACTTTAGAAAAAATGGACGCGCTTCTTGAAGCAGTCCGGGTTTCTGCCGAGACCGACAAAAAAGAAACTGCCGATTTTGCTCTTTGGAAAAAAGGCGACGAAACTCGAGCAATGATTTGGGAAAGCCCTTGGGGTAAAGGTTTCCCCGGTTGGCACATTGAATGCAGCGCCATGAGCACAAAATATTTGGGCAACCATTTTGACATTCACACGGGGGGAGAAGATTTAATTTTTCCGCATCATGAAGACGAAATTGCTCAGTCCGAAGCCGCCTTTGAAGAAGAGTTTGTGAACTATTGGGTTCACGCGGGCTATTTACTAGTCGATGGTAAAAAAATGGCCCGTTCAGCAGGCAACTATTATATTTTGGATGACATTATTAAAAAAGGTTTTAGCCCACTGGCTTTCCGTTATTTAACACTGACAACTCACTATAAAGCCCGTCTGAATTTTACCTGGGAAAGCTTAGAGGCAGCAGGAAATGCCTTAAACAATTTGTACCGCAAAATTTCTTCCTTTGGAGAGCCAAGTGAAACGGGAAGTGAAGAACATGAAGAAAAATTTCTAAGAGTAATAAACGATGATCTTGATATGCCGTCTGCATTAACAGTTGTCCACGAGTTAGTCGACAGCAAAATTGAAGATAGTGCGAAAGCGAGCAGTTTACTTAAATTTGATAAAGTATTAGGGCTTGGATTTGAGGAATATTCAAAATTAGGGAATACAAAATTAGCTGATGTTTGGAATTTGGTTGAACAAAGAGAAAAAGCCCGCAGAGAAAAAGATTTTGCTAAAGCCGATGCTCTTCGAGCCGAAATTGCCAAAATTGGTTATGAAGTAGTCGATGATACTTCCGGAGCTAAACTGAAAAAAATTATTCAATGATAGAACGTGAAATTAATTTCCAAGATAAGCAGGGGAGAAAAATTGTTGGGACATTAATAATTCCACAAGGCAGAGGCCCATTCCCGATTGTAATTCTTTGTCACGGATTTAAAGCTTTTCGCAAGCAAATTTTTCTTAAAGAAATTGCCACTGAGATTGCAAAGCGTCAAATTGCGTGTTTAAGAATTGATTTTGTTCACGATCCAGGAGAATCAACTTTAGAATTTGCAGAAATGACGGTGAGTTATGAGCTTGAAGTTTTAGACCAAGCAGTTGAGTTTGTTAAAGATCAGCCAGAACTAGATTCAAGTAGGCTTGGTTTAGCTGGTCATTCTCTGGGTGGACTTGTTGTGAGTTGGTACACAGCAGGACATCAGGAAATTAAATCTTTAGTAAATCTTTCTGCGGTTTACAGTTTTAAAGAAACGTTTGACCGCCATTACGCAGACTTCGTTCGTGACACGAAGGAAAAAGGCTACGGTTTTGTTTATTCAAATACTTTAAAAACTGACTACAAATTGTTAAGAGGCTTTTATGATGATGGTCTCACTTACGAAATGGACAAATTAATTAAGGAAATTAAATGTCCGGCAATGGTTCTCTGCGGAAATAAAGACAGTCTTTTAAACCACAGTGAAGAATATTTCGACAAGTTAGAGGTGAGCGAAAAAGACTTTGAAATTATTGAAGGAGCTGATCATAACTACACAAACCCAGGAAATATCGACAAAGTGAAAGAAATAGTTGCCAATTGGTTTCAGAAAACCCTTGCCTAGTAACCAACCTCTTTTTTTGTTAAACTAAAGCTAAGTCCTGCCATGCCCAAAAAAGCTTTTGTCACAATTCTCCCGCAAAACGGTTTTACCTTAATTGAACTTTTGGTTTCAATTGCAATTATTGCTATTTTGGCGGCTCTTACAATTGCCTCTTTTACAACTTTAAATAAACAAGTTTCCATCGACTCGACAACTCAAAATATCTTGAGTGTCTTAAGACGGGCACGCTCCCAAACAGTAGCTTCGGAAAATCAATCGAGTTACGGAGTTCATTTTGAAACTAGCAAATATGTTTTGTTTAAAGGGACTGATTACGTTGTTGGCGATAGTTCCAATAAGGAATATAATTTATCTGATTCGCAAATTACGGCAATTACTTTAGCTGGTAACGAAACTGATGTGGTATTTGACCGGATTCGGGGGACAACTAGCCAAAACGGAACTATAAAGCTCGAACTGAACACCGACTCAAACCGCACCAGTACAATAGTTATTGACTCTTCAGGCCAGGTAAGTTTGAACTCTAGTTTAACTACAACTGGAACAAGGATTGTCGATAGCCGCCACTTGCATTTTGATTTAAGCAATAGTGGTGACTGCAATAGTGGTAGCCGAACTATCCAAAACAGTACTACATTAACTTTAGTTTGGACAGATTCACCAAATCCTTCTGTAACGCAAAACATTCCCATGGCTGGTTTTTTTAATGTTGGCAAAACTGTTTTCGATTGGACGGGGACGGTTAATGTTAATGGTACCGATCAAACTCTAAGAATTCACACTCACTGTTTATCTGCCTCCAACACAATTTTAAGTATTAATCGCGACTTGCGCTATAACAATAAAGCCTTAACTGTCAAAATCGATAATAATGTAATTGTTACTTATGATGCTGCCGGAATTGCCACAGTTGGCGCTTGGGGCGGCAATATGACTGTCCAATGAAAAATAAATTAAACAACCAAAGAGGTTTTGGATTAATAGAAATTCTAATTTCCGCTACTATTGTTTCAATTGCGTTTATTTCTTTTATTGTTTTTATTCTTTTTGCCAGAAACTCTACTTATCAAGCTAAAAGAAGTACTGAAGCCTTGTCTTCAACCGAAGGGGCATTGGAAGTAGTCAGAAAACTCCGCGACCAAAGTTGGACAACTAATATTGTTCCTCTTTCAACTGGCACAATTTATTATCCAAAAATTGTTTCTGGAAATTGGACTTTAACTACTGCTAACCCAACTCCAGGAAGTTACTACACCACAACTGTTGTTTTATCTCCGGTTAATCGAGATGGAAGCTTCAATATTGTAACTTTAGGAACACTTGATTCAAATACCAAAAAAGTTGTGGTGACAACCAGTTGGACTGATAGTGGGAGTAAAAATGTCAAACTGACTACCTACATTACAAATTATAAAGGCAACTAGATGGTTTTAAGAATATTTAAAAATAATAAAGGGTTTACACTAATCGAGACATTGGTGTACGTAGCAATACTGGTAATTATTAGTGTTGTTATTATTAATATTGTTTTGCAAATGCTTTCAGTTAACGAAACAACTAGGCAAACACGTGAAGCTCTTGATAATGCAAGACGCGGTATTGAAACTATTTCCCAAGAAATTCACCATGCCACCAGTGTCTATACCCCAACAAGTGTTTTTGGTAGTGCCAATGGTCAATTAAGTTTAGAAACAACCCGCGATTTACCAAGCGATGAAACCCACACCTTTGTCGATTTTTATGTTGATAACGGAACACTTTATTTGAAGCGCGAAAACCAAACTGCAAAAAACATTACTTCAGAAAAAGTCAAAGTTACCAACCTCACTTTCACAAGCTTGAACAGTACTAGCTATTATCCAGCGGTCCAAATTTCAATTACTGCCGCATACAACACACCATTAAGTGGGCAAAAAAACAAAGTAACTTTAACAACTACAGCTAGTTTGAGGGATAACCAATGAGCGGCGTAAATTTTAACCAAAAAGGCCAAGCAACTTTAATAATGGTTTTAATAATTACGTCAGTAATTTTGACATTAATTGCTAGTGTTGGGCTTTTAACTTACAACGATTTAAGAAGTATTGGCGGAAGTGTTAGCTCTTCCCAAAGCTACTATGCGGCTGAAGCTGGGGCAGAGGACGCTTTGTACCGAATTACCGCGCGTCAAAATTACAGTAATAGTTATACCTTAGCAGTTGGAGCCGGTCAGACTCAAGTTAATGTTTCCGGGCCACTTTCCGCTCTGGTTGTTACTTCTCAAGGCAATGTCGATAACCGTTTTCGCAAAGTGGAAGTAGACTTAGGAACTAGTCAAAACTCAACCAATATTGGTTTTAATTACGGAATTCAAGTTGGGTTTGGTGGTCTATCGATGGATAATAATTCTGGAGTGGTGGGCAATGTTTACTCAAACGGTCCAATAACTGGTGGTAATAACAATTCTTATATTACTGGAACTGCAATTGCTGCCAATGGAATTAGTGCCTCAGCAGATCAAATTAATGAAACACCTGCGTCACCCTTAACTTCAATTCGTTTTGGTGATTCGGGAACAACCATCGCAAGCGCTCAAAGTTTTCAAGTCTCCACTAGTAATACTCTCAACAAATTAAGTTTATACATCGAAAAGAAAAACACTCCTAACGATGCAACGGTTTACATCGTCAATGACAATTCTGGTTCTCCTGGTAGCTCCGTCTTTGCCCAAGGCAGTTTACTTGCTTCTGGGGTTAGTCCTGATAGCAGTGGCTACGGTTGGACCGATGTTTCCAACTGGTCGGCTAATCCACAGTTAAATGCAGGGGTGACCTATTGGTTTGTTTTGAAAGCGTCCAGTAACGCCGGCAAATACTACACCTGGGCAGCTAATTCGAATGGTTATCCAAACGGAAAAGCCTTAGTAGGAACATATTCCTCTGGAAATGTTTGGGCCACTACCGCAAATAATAATCTTGATGGTTATTTTGAAATTTGGTTGGGGGGAAGTATAGGTTCAATCAATAATGTAAATATTGGACAGACTGGAACTGGTGATGCTTGGTCGCATTCAGTGACCAATTCAACAATTGCCGCTACTAATTATTGTCAAACCGGAAGCGGCAATAACAAAGCCTGTAATACTTCTCGAGCCGACCCGACAACTCAGAGTTTTCCTATTTCCGATGCCAATATCAATGCCTGGAAAAATGAAGCCGCTGGCGGAACCGTTATAAGTGGTAACTATACTCCGGTAACTTCACCTGTAAATGTAGGCCCTGCAGAAATCACGGGTAATTTTATTACGAATACCAGCCAAGTAATTAATGTTCAAGGAACAATTTGGGTTAAAGGGAATTTAATTTTGGGCAATGGTACGGTTATTCAACTCGATCCAGCTTATGGTTCCGGGAGCGCAACAATTATTGTCGATGGCTATTCCTCGGTTGGTAATGGAGTTGTCTTTACCGGATCTGGCCAGGCGGGGAGTTACATAATGTTAGTTAGCACAAATGATTGTGATGGTACAGCTAGCCCAACAGGACAAGCCTGTACTAGTAGTAATTCAGCTGTCGATTTATTGCAAGGAAGTACAAACGTCATCGTCTTTACTCAAAAGGGTCAGATTAACGTCTACAATACTGCCATTGCTCAACAAGTAACTGGTTATAAAATTCATTTACAAGAAAATGCAAGTATAAATTACCAAACTGGTTTAGCCAACGTGAATTTTACTACTGGACCAGGAGCTGGCTTTAAAATTAGTTCTTGGAGGGAAGTAACTTAAAAAAAGTTGTGAAAGACACGCCAAAGTTGTTATTATTAATCTACTGCCATGGAAATAACCACAAAAAGTAAACAATCGATAAACCTAATTCCCGAAAGTGAAAGAGAAAAATCCTTAACAAGTAAATTTTTCCCTCTAATTATTTGTTTTGTAATAATTCTTGCTACACTTCTTGTTTATGTTGCGTTGCTCTTGCTGAATATAGGTAGTGAAAAAAGTTTAGCCGATACCAAATCGCAAATTGAAACTGCCAGTGCTGCGTGGCAAAAGTACGAACCGATCGCAAGTAGTGTTAAAGCAATTATCTCCAAAAAAGCTAGTTATGACCAAGGAGTTTTAAAATACTCTGGTTTCGACCAAAAACTCGATACAATTCGCGCTGATATTCCAGATGGAATTGAATACAGTACAATGCTTGTTTCACTTGATGGAAAAGCAACAGTTAGTGGCAAAGCTTCTGATCCAAAAATTATCTACCAATATTACAACGGACTTTTAGCAAAAAACAATTACAGCGCTGTCAACCTTACTTCAGTCTCAAAGGACAGCAGTTTGATTTATAATTTTTCTTTGAACTTCACGGTTGCAGGAAATAAATGAAATCTTTAATAGGCCCGTTTCTAAAACTTTCTTCGCCGGTAATAATTGTGTTAAGTACATTTTTAACTTTTTTCATTGGTGGGGCAGTCGGCTATTTTCTTATCGTACCTGCTTTTAATAAACTTTCCGCAACAGCCGCTGAAGGAAATGTGCAAAAACAAAACCTTTCAGAAATTAACCGTTCAATTACTTTTCTTTCAAATCAAGATAAGTCGAGCTTAGTAGTTGAGAAAAATTTCTTGGATAGTTTAATTCCAGATCAAGTAAATATAATTCATTTTGCCTCACTTAACGAAATTGTTTCTGCTGCAGCGGGTGTTTCTGTAAAAACAATTCAGCTTTCACAAGGAGTTTCAAAAACTACTGCTAGTGGCTCAACTACTACTTCTACTACCGGACAAACTTCACAAAATGCTTCTGATAACGTGACTGTGACTTATTCCTCAGGCTTTGATTCACTTTTGACTTTAATAAAGTATTGGCGAGCCGCCGACCAACTTGTTGGGATAACCAAGGTTAATATTAATGCCGACACTACTGGAGTTTTAAACTACACAGTTACTTATGAGTTGCCAACAGCAACACAATCCACTAAGGCCACCATTACTGATCGCGTCAGTTTAACTGCTGTGCAAAAAGATGCAATTGATAAACTAAAAGATACAATACTTTATATAGCTACACCTTCAGCTAATCCAATTGGTAAAGATAACCCTTTTAAATAAACAACTTTCATTGCGAGGAACGAAGTAATCTCTCGTTTGTCATTCTGGCGTAGTCCAGAATCTCTCTTGTCATCCCGCACTTGATGCGGGATCCAGGTTTCTTTTCTCTTTCTAGTTACCTTTTAGAAAGTTGAGTCTGACTTTAATCCTTCTTTTGCTTGTCCAAAAGAAGTATCAAGAAAAGACACCCCACGTTGCGTCAGCAGTTGAACTAAAGAAAAAATTCAGCGGAACCTTCCGAAATTTCAGTTTCGGCTTTCACTTGAATTTTTTCAAGTTCAAAGAAGCTAACTCCACTTAACGGGGAAAAGAAGTGAAAAATTCTTTTACCTCTCGGAGCTAAAGCTGACAAATATTTAATTCTAATGCTGCTTGTAATGGCGGTGAAAGATAAAAAAATTAACTCCACTTATGGGGAAAATCAATTTGTCATTCTGGCTTGACCAGAATCCTTCTTATAGCTGCTCGAGAAGACGGGAAGAGGAGAAACTAAGATTGTGAGGACGAAGCAATCTACTTTTATTCGAAATAGAAATATTATTTGAAATTCTTTAAAAAAAAGGAAATAAAAAAGGAGAGGGCTCGGTGCAACGCGAGGTTCTGGTGAGGGGGAGAGGAAGGCGTCCCACATTCAACAGAACCCAAACGCTACACCGAAGCCCTAGTCCATCTAACAGCAGCTCAGACGGAGGTCAGATGTTGGTCAGATCCGCGCGATCGAAGAGCGCATGCCGCCCGTGATCGTGATCGCCGTGCAGATGTGTATGGCACCGCCAGAGATGGTGTCATGCACGATCATCGAATTCGGTGCTCGTGCGAGATGATACATATAATCTCTCCAGAATCATCCTCTCCAGAGGGGTCTTCCTTAGCCGTCGTCCAGTTAAAACCCAAGCCCTTCACTTGCCCGGTACTCTTGGTTGAGCCGCATTCCGTTTTACCGGTGCGGTATTGGGCTGTGTGAGAACAAAAGTTCTAACCAGTCGATGAAATATATTATTAACCAAGCAAGCAATCTTGTCAATAACTGCTCCTTGCTTGCCTTAGGAAAAAAGAATTAAAATACCAAATAACGAAGGAAGCAAAGTTCAGGGGAGGTAAAGGTGACTGTAGAAGAGCCGTCCTACTACTCGATATACTGCCTGACCCAAACTTCGGAGGAGATTTTGAAGGGTGGGATATCTTTCGACGATACAGTTTTGGCTCTTTGCGTTAATCAAAAATTTTCAATCTATTTAACAAAAGCACCAACAAGTCCGATAACACAGCCTTTAGTTGATATTAGATTGCATAATGCTGTTGTTTCCATTTACGGTAAGAGAAAACCAAGACTAAAAGTTTGTCGCGAATGTTGGAAAAGGCTGTTTGTTATAAAAGCTCATACAACAAGCGGTGTTTGGGTAGAAATTGCAGTTACTTTAAAGACACTTGATATTCTACAAGGTCAACAAATAATACCTGACTTTAAGTATCGCACAAGAGTTGATTTAGGAGAAGTAAAATTTGACGGTTTTTCTGTACCAATAAAACTGGCAAAAGTCCTAGAAGGAAGAGTGAAGATCTGTTACCACAAAAAACATTTTAAGAAAAATTCTCACTAAAAACGGTCTGTGGATTTGGCGCAGACCGTTTAGTTTTGATTTGTCGTTATTAATCTCTCGTAAATTTCTTCAAATACTAACTGTCTGCTGCCTGCTCTACATCTCTCTTCATTGAGTTGTGCCAGGAGTGTCGGTAACCTTCGTGCTTGGCCAATTGCTGTGTCGGAACTAACAGGGTTCTCGCTGGAAAGTGAATCACATATTGCTTCCATTATCCTGCCAATTTCGAGTCGAAGTTGAGCTTCCTCAAGCGTTGGCATGCAACCCATGGTCTGCCTCCTTACTTAAAAGTATAGCACTCTTAGTAAACTGAAAGTTTGCAATTACAAAAGAAAAAGAAGTAAACTTTGTTTGAAAGGAGGGCTAAGTAATGGGAGGAATAAGCAGCGGCCAGACGTTTGTCGTTAAGACAGTGCAAGCACCAGGTGGGCCAATACATGAATTAATAACAATAGCTGACAACCTTGGTTTTGGCCTAGCATTTGTAGAAGAAAGATGGGCCAAAAAACATCATCACGAAAAAACAACTGAAGTTTACGTGATTTGTCGCGGTTGGGTAAAAGTGCGGCTTTACAATGGAAAAAGAGTAACTCTACAAGTTGCTAAAGGTTATGAATCATGTTTAACAATCCCTCCTGAAACTTCACACAATATCCTAGGTGCCAGTGAAGATGTAGAAATAGCTGTTTTTACATTTCCAGCTTACGACCCGAACGATGTAATTTTTGAAGAAGATTAAGACAATAGAAGAAAGGAGAATTTTTTTCTTGCGCTACAATTGTTTCTATGGAACAAGATAAAAACTGGTCTGGAAAAGTTACTAAAAATAGTAATGCCTTAGATCTTGAGGAAGGAGTTTTTACCTGGAGTGACCCAGTGAAAATTGCCGCTTCTCTGAAAAAATCCGCTGAAGTTTCCACCCGCCGTAAAACAAATCCCTTTCAGAGTGCAATGAGTATGCTCAACTTCTACATCAACCGCTCAGGAAGTAACTTACCCTCTTCCCAAAAAGAAATTTTAGAAAAAGCAAAAGTTGAATTAAGAAAGTCCTTTGGTCGTAAAGTTTAAAATCTCCACCTCAACTCGCCAAGCGAAAGCAAGTTTTTTTGTTGCTATTGAGTTTTAATTAGCGTATAACAGCGGCACTATGGACACTACTCGTAGTTCCAACAGAGGTGGGTTGATAACCATCGGAATTATTCTTGTAATTGCTGGACTCTTTTTAATTTGGGGCCGAGCTTTTACCTCGTTTCTCACGGTCTACTTATTGGGAATCACCTTAGCTGTGGTTGGCATTGTCGAAATAATTCAAGCTTTTTTCCGTGGCAGCATTGGTGGGTTTTTCCTGACACTTTTCTTAGGGCTTTTAACTTTGATCATTGGTGGTTTTATTGTTCTTAACCCCAGCGCGAGTTTGCTTACTCTTACATGGTTCTTTGCAACCTTTCTTTTTATTGTTGGTCTTTTTCAATTTTTCTACGGCCTTTTTGCTCGGCCTTTTCAATGGGGCACGTTTTTAGTGGGAATATTTAATGTTTTGCTTGCAGTTTTAGTCTACAATCACTGGCCAGTTTCTGGACTCACCGCGTTTGGTTGGTTATTGGGCCTGAGTTTTATTGCTAATGGCCTTTCCTCACTTGTTCTTGGCTTTTCAACAACTGAAGAAACGGAAGTGGTTAAACCTTCTGCAGATGGTGTGGTAACTTACAGCAGCCAAATTAAAAAACCACAAGATCGAGAGAGAAATTATTAAGCGTATTTAAATTTAAGGGTAGAATTACTGGGCCGAAAGGCCTTTTTTGTTTTATGGAAGAACCAAAGAAAGAATTTAACAAAGTTTTCAATATTATTCTGGTTATTATCGCAGGTGTTTTAATTGTCATCGCCAGTTCTGCCTTTTGGTTTAACAATTATCTTTTCAACACTGGCAACTTTACCGCTACTGCCACAGAGGCAATTAATTCCGACTCCAGCCGCAACGCTATTTTAACTGAAATTGTTGAGCGTGCTCTAAAAGACAAACCAGTTTTGCAAAACGTGGTTGGGGAGAGAGCAACAAAACTTGTGTCCGGGTTGCTTGAAACTAACTTAGCTCAGAACTCTTTGGAAAAAACAGTAACCCGTTTGCATTCAATTGTAGTCTCGAAAAATCCCGAAAATGTCGAGCTCGATTTAACGCCTCTTAAAGACACAGTTGTTAAAATTACTAACATTTTGGAGGCAACTGGAGCAACAGCGGGAAACCAAATCAACAGCGGCAATGTCCCTGACAAAATTGTAATTTTGGACGCTCATTCTCTTCCCAATATTTACAGCTACGGCGTGGCAGTTTTATGGCTTGGGCCACTTGCGGCTTTGACGGCAGTTGTACTTCTTTTCTTTCCAATTTATCGTCATTGGAAAAACCCTCACATCTTAACTTGGCTTTTGAGTTTTCAGGGAGCGGGAATTATTTTCTTTGCTGGTGTGGCTTTAGTTTTAGGGCCGCTTTTTAGACCATTAATTTTAGGACCAATTAACAATCCCAATTTACAAATGGTAGCGGGGAATATTTATGACAGTTTTATCGAGAAGTTCAACGAACAAACCTTACTTATATTCATCATCGGAATAATCTTTTTGGTTTTTGCTTTCTCTAACTATTGGTTTCGGGTGCGAAAAAGCTAAGTTTGTTTTAACTTTTTGGGAAGAAAAAGTGCTGCCCCCAGACCAATTAATCCAAAGATTATCATCGCACCAATCGCCAGTGCGTAACCGGGCTTACCAGCACCAAGAGAAGAAACTAAAATTGTTCCCGCAATTGCAACTCCCATTGAAGAGCCAAGATTCGAGGCACTTCGAGAGAGTCCAGAAATTTCTCCCTGTTCTTTATCGGGAAAGGAGGACTGCACCACATTGACTGACGAAGTGAGCATTGAACCAACTCCAAACCCGAGAATAAACAAGCCAGGAACTGAATACCAAACACTTGTATTGTGATTAGTCAAGAAAATTAGTAAACCCAAGCCCAAAATTGTGGCTACAAAACCGCCTCGGATAATTTGAGTTTGGGAAAAACGTTTAGCAAATCTTTGGGCCAGGGCACTTGAGATTAAAATCCCAATTGTCGCTGGTGTTAAAACCAAACCAGTTCCAATAGCATTGTAACCCCGAACTTCTTGAAAGAAAACGGAAATTACAAAAGAACTTCCCAAAAGTATTAACCATTGAAGGTTTTGGGTTATAAGTCCCAGATTGGAAACTTTGTTGTGGAAAAGTTTGGTTGAAAGTAAAGGCTCTTTTTTACTTTTTTCAAGAGAAATAATGTGTCTGAAGAACCAATAAAGAAAAGCAATTCCAATTCCAACAAAAAACCAAACTGGGGAAATGCTGCCTTGGTGAATAATTACCAAACCTGCAATGGCAAAATTTTGGCTCGCGGTCAGCCAACCGTAACTACCAGCTTGCAGAATTCCAACAACAATGGAAAATAAACCAACTGCCGAAAGTATTGCTCCGGTTAAATCGAATTTTGGCTTTTTTCCAACAATTGCGGTCTCAACAATTTTTCGCCCCAAAAAAAGTATTGCAACAATTGCTAAAGCCTGGAGAATAAATGACGCTCGCCAACTAATTGAAGTGGTAATTAAACCCCCAATTAACGGTCCGGCGGCGGCTCCAATTCCAGCCATGGCACTAATAATTCCAAAAGAACGAGCACGGGCCGATAGATTTGTAAAAGTCGCCGTGGTAATGATGTAAATTGGCGGAATCATTAACGCTGAGCCAATACCCTCAAGTAAAGAATAACCCAGAATTAAAATGGGTAAACCGTTTGCAAAAGAGGCAACCAGGGCACCAGCACCGTAAATTATTAAACCAATTATAAAAGTACGTTTCCGGCCCCAAATGTCGGTGAGTTTACTTCCAGGAATCATGAGTGCGGCCATTGTTAAAGTGAAAACAGTTATTGCCAACTGAACTCCAGACACGTTTGTTCCCAAATCATGAGCAATGTTGTTAATTGCCACATTCATGTTGGAAGCAGCGTAACTGGCAATAAATTGAGCAAGGGCCAGAGGGATTAAAATTCCTCGAGTAGAAACTGAAGTTTCTTTTTTACTCGTGTCTTTCATAGCCAATTAAAGAAATTAACCATAGCATTTAACCAAAAAATTAGCAGCAAACAAGGCTTCAGGCAAGTATAGGGGGACTTAAAAGTTTGTTGTAATTATTTTCTTAAGAGATAGAATTACCGTTCATTATTAAAGGAGGTGAGATTTATGAGTAATTTAGTTGCAATTGTTTACCCGGATATGAACGAAGCCGAAGAAGTGCTTCAAAAAGTTCGGGAAATGCAGCAAGAACAACTTCTTGATTTGGAAGATGCAGTTTATGTAACAAGGGACCGAGACGGTAAGGTAAAACTGCACCAAAGTGAGAATGCCAGAGGTAGTGGCGCCGCAGGAGGAGCGTTTTGGGGACTGTTAATTGGTCTACTTTTCTTTGCTCCGTTTTTGGGTATGGCTCTTGGAGCAGGGGCAGGAGCTTTGGCTGGCAGCGTGAAAGATATGGGAATTGATGATAAATTTATTAAACGGTTAGGCAATGAAATGGAACCTGGGACTTCAGCGATTTTCATGTTAGTGCGTAGCGCAACAGTTGATAAAGTTGTTCCAGAAATGGCAAAGTATGGCGGAATTGTAATGTCGAGCTCACTTTCAAAAGAAAGGGAACAAGAATTGCAAAATGCCCTTAACCAGGGCCAAGAGGGACAAACTGGTCAAGCCTATGCTTCGGAAGTAAAAAATAAATAAGTTAACAAAAGAGTGAGTTAATTTAGAATGAATCCCGACATACCAGCCGGGATTCTTTTTGTTTGCGATCTAAGGTTATATAATTTAGCTTATGAAATATGTCGCCTTGCTGCGGGGAATTGGTCCCGGAAATCCAAACATGAGCCATGAAAGTTTTAAAAACTTTTTTACCTCTCTTGGTTTTCAAAATGTTCAGCCCATTATTTCCAGCGGCAACGTTGTTTTTGAAACGCAGGCGAAAGATTCATCACTACTAGAGAATTTAATTGAGGAAGAGTTACCAAAAAAACTGGGGTTTGCCCGCTCCACCATTGTTCGCAGTGAGGGGCAGTTGAAAAGCTTGATTGCACAGAATCCTTTTGCTGGTTATGAAGATTCGCACAGCTCAACTCTGAATGTCACTTTTTTAAAAAAAGAACAAAATATAGATCTGAAATTTCCTTATCAAATAGAAGGCAAAAATTACAAATTGATTGGAACATATGAGAGTACAATTTTTAGTGTGATTGATTTGTCTGTTGAGAGAACTCCAGATTTAATGGCTTGGTTGGAAAAGAAATTTGGGAAAGAAATTACAACAAGAACTTGGAAGACAATAAACCGTATTTTGAAGAAAATGGAGAGTTAGTTAGCGGGGTAATTTTTCTTTATTTCGGCTGCTGAGTGGGCGATTAGTTCTCGCAGAACTTTTTCATCAACATCTTCTAGTTTATTTATATAAACACAACCGGCGCTTTCTTTGTGTTTGCCCAAATTTTTCATTAAATCAGAATGAGTTATTAATCCAAGCATGAGGTAAAGTGTCAGCGCTGCTTTGCGCGGAGAGAAGCCAACCATGAGCCAGTCACCTTCTTGGCTACTGCGCTCGGATTTGTAGTGATACTGACCAAAGCCAACTATTGAAGTACCCCACAATTTCGCTTTTTCGCCAGTTACTTCTTCGAAAATTTTTAGCAGCTTAAAACTGTCAACTCTTTTGGTTTCATCTGAAATTGCATTCAAAAAGTCTTCAACACTAGCGTCAGTTACTTTTGTTTTTAGTTCCGCCATGGGGAAATTATACACTAGTGAAAAAGAGAAAGGCGACTGTTTTGGCCGCCTTTGGTGTTTAAGTTTGATTTTAGCGCGGTGGGTGCAAGTACCACCAGGTGACTTCCATTCCGATCACGACCGGGAGTACGATCAAGGATATTATGGCGAGCAGCAAGTCTCCATTTGTAAATCCCCGGATCATTAGGGATATGAGAGCTGCTAGCGCTAGCAGGAAGGGTAATTCCTCCAAACCCTCGGAACCTCTCTCCGCTATAGTTCGCAACTTTGCCAATACTTCGGACATGGCTTCCTCCTTAGCCTTTCGGTGCTAGAGCGGTCATGGCCATGAGTAGCACCAGTAAGATGACAAAGGCAACTATGCCCCCGATCGCCCGCACAACATAAAAGTCCAACACGACCCGACCTCCTCTAGACTTTCGGCTGATTCTTCCTGTGGATAAACAAAGTATACAACTTTTCTTGCAACAAGGAAGTATAATGGTTCCAGGTTAGGGATCAGTGGCGAAAGCTGGAGGGGGCTATGGATTTTTCGATCACGACAATGGGGATTGGCTTCGGTCAAACTCCCGGTTGTTTCGTCTGCGGTGGGGAGAGTGGGATGTATCCTTGTCTCTTCGCCAAAACAGCAAATGCAAAAGAGGTCGCTGGTCTTTTTACTGCAGGAGCAGTGGTAGGATCTGGTTCCTCACCATCCGACGTAAAGATAGGTTCTTGCGACGGGCATCGGTTTCAACTCTACAAGCTGAACGAGCTTCTTCGCAGGGGAACGATCAGAACAGAAATGATCCAGTCCGTGGTGGAGAAGTAGCTGGTGAAAGCCCTAAGGAGGGATCCATGGGTCTTCTAAGTTGGTTGCGCGGAGAAAAAAGAGGAACAACTCCAGAAGATGTACAGAGCTTTAGGAAAAAGATTATCGAGAGAGTTGACAATAGTCTAAGCTATGCAAATGTATTTCCAGAAGCGGCACTGCAAATGTTGAGAAAAGCAAAATTCAGTCTATCTCTGGAAATAGATCAATTGCCGGAAATGGACTACGAATTGTTGCCTGCCATTTTGAATTATGGATGGATGCCAGTAGCATCGGAGCAGACAGAAAACAATCTCTAAATCCTTCGGGCCAACGCAAACTTCACGCGCTGGCCTTTTTTAAAAATTGTTATTTAATTTCAAGTAAAGAGAAAAGTTATTGAGTTTCTAGAGTGGAAATACGTTCTTCGTGATTATTTACTTGATCTCGAAGATTAGTTACGTTTTGGTTCACCTCAAGCGTAGCGCCAATTTTTTGTTCCAGTTTTATAATACTGGCAGTGTTTGTGTTTAAACCTTTCTCAAATAATTCTTGGCGTTTCGCAAATTCATCGAATTGACCGTTGAGAGGTTTAATTAAATCTCCAATTTTTTCCAAGTCATTTTTAGATAACATTTTTTAACTTTAGTTTTTATGTAAATATTTGTCAATCAAATAAATTGTGTAAAAAGTGGATAAACAGTATTTCCAAAACCAATTTGCCTTTTTTTAATTCTTAAACTTGATTTTCGCTGGTTGTATGGTTAAAATCCGTTTATCCGGAAGCAGAAGTTTGACCTAAAAGGTCAGGGAGGCGAAGTGAGGCTCATCGAGCATCTGAAGAACAGCTTGAGTCACGTCAAGGAGACGAGGTTGGACTACAAGCTAGTGGAGTACATCTGGGGTGAGAGCGCCAGTCGGGGAAAGGCCTGCAGTTACTACTGGGTGAAAATCCCAAGCTCAGTGCTTTTCCTGATCCTGGCGATCGTATTGGCATCAGCGGTGACCGCTATAGGTTGGTTTTTCGGACATATACCAACCTGGTTTGAGACAGAGGACCCATACCTCACTAACTACATAAAAGTGAGGAGGGAAAAAGCTGCGTTTTACCCCTACCGCTACACCAGCAAGGGTAAGCGGATGCACATCGTCCCTTGGCAAGTAGTGACCGGTCTCGGGGTGCTTGGGATTCTGTACTACTTGAGCATTCGGAACCAAGACGCTGGTTCCGAGGTCGGAATCGTTGCGGGTGTGGTTGTGGCAGCTTTTGTTGGGCTGGCTGTCCTCTGCTTTCTGATCGTGATGCTTTGGCAAAACAGTTTTACCGCCGGAATTCGCAACAGGATCGGTGACACATGGGACAAGGCTTGCCCGCCGCTTGTGATTGAGAAACACGAGGTCGAGCAAGCGGTCGAAAACTAAACAGTCCGCCGCCCTTGTCCACATCAAGCTGTAACCAGGTAGCTCTACGGAAGGAGGAGAGAGCTACATTTTTAATCTAGTCAGCTTTTAAAAAAGTTAAAATTCTTAATATGAATGACTCTCCCAAACTTTACAAAGAACTTGCCGCTTGGTGGCCGCTTTTGTCCGCTCCGGCGGATTATGCAGGAGAAGCGAGAGTTTTCGCCGCTATTTTTAAAAAACATTCGCAACCGGTTAAAACAATTCTTGAACTCGGAAGTGGAGGTGGCAACAATGCCCTTCACTTAAAGAAAGATTTTGACCTAACCCTGTCCGATTTATCTGAAGAAATGCTCCAGGTTAGTAAAAAGCTCAACCCTGAGTGTGAACACATTCAGGGGGACATGCGCACCATACGAGTGAACAAGACTTTTGACGGCGTTTTCATCCACGATGCTATTAGCTACATCACAAATAAAGAAGATTTGGAAAAAGTTTTTGAAACAGCCTTTTTGCACTTAAAAAAAGGCGGGCTGGCCCTCTTTGCACCCGATTGGGTGAGGGAAAATTTCAAGGAATATACAGAGCATGGTGGGGAAGATGGTGAAGGAAAAAGTTTAAGATATTTGGAATGGGTTTATGACCCTGACCCTAGCGATACGAAATACAACGTCGAATTTGCACTTTTACTTAAAGAGGGGAAAAAAGTTCGTTTTGAACAAGACCACCATGAAGATGGCATTTTTCCCAAACAAACTTGGCTAGATTTGTTAAGAAAAGTTGGTTTCAAAAACGCAAAAGGAGTTGACGATCCACTAGAACCACCACGGGTTCTCTTTGTTGCAGAAAAAAATTAGTTTTCTTTAAACTATTTTCTTTTGCGAGGTTTAGTTTCTTCTTGGTAGATACCCAGAAGTAGCAGCCAGGCACCGGAAATAGTGTAAGCAACGAAAATTATTAAACTAACACTAGCTAAATACAAACCCCAAAGATTTCCGAGAGCAAACAGCAGCGCTCCCAGTATCTGAGCAAGATAAAGAGCTGTTCCGGGTACCACCCGAGACCAGTTTAGTCCCACTTTGCTTCGTCCCGCTCGCAGCGCCTGGAAATAGCCCCTCAGATAAATCCAAAGTCCGAAAGAAGCAACAGCGATCCACTCAATTCCCAGCACCAAGGTACTTTGTCTGCCCATGAGAGCAAAGGCGCAGATGACAAAAGCAGCGACAAAGCCGGTGAGCGTACCAATGGCTCGGCCTCTATGGGTAGGGTCGCCGACGACGACGTGGAGATTCAGTGAAATTGCCACAAAAACTAGACCCGCCAAAGCGGCCACTCCGCCGCCAATCATGAGGAAAAATTCTCGCCAAAGTTCTGGTTGGTACATAAGTGGGGAGAGTATACAACTTTTATTGATTTAAAAGGAAGGAGAAAGTACAATTCATATGATGTTTAATGAAGATATAAAAAAACTAGCTCTAGAAAATTCTAATTTTCGTAAAGTAGTTTACACAGGAAAGTTTAGCCAACTGGTGGTGATGAGTATTCCGGCCGGTGGTGATATCGGGGAAGAGACTCATCCTCACACTGACCAGATTCTTACTTTTGTTGCCGGTGCTGGTGAAGCGGTTCTAAACGGTGAAACTCGAGAGGTAAACGAAAACGACGTTGTCTTTGTTCCAGCGGGGACTAAACACAATTTTATCAACAAAGGAAGCACGGAGCTGAAACTCTACACTATTTACGCCCCACCCGCTCATAAAGACGGGACAACCCACGCAACAAAGGCTGATGCTGAAAACGAAGAAACTTATTAAACCTTATTCGCTTTGAGATAGTCTTCAAACTTTTCCTCGTAAATCTTGTACCAGACAGAATTCTTTGTCGAGACCGGTCGAAGAACTGCCGAAATATACTCTGCATACTTTTTCGCATTTTCCTTGCCTTGATAGCGATAAATTCCCAGATAATCTTTTGTTTTTGGCTGCACCATCCAGAGTTTAAAGCGAAAGCCGCTGAAGCCGACCCAAACTGGTGTATCCAGAATGCACAGATGCATGAAAAGCCAGTGGAAAAAGGGATTACTCCCAATTAAAAACAAACGAAAACCAACGACTAGAGTGACTTCTTTTTCTCCATAATCTTTATCGCTTCTTGTTTCTAGAAAAACACTGTAGGCTTTGAGGTCCTTTGCTTTGTAAAGCTGACCGAGACGAGAAGTTTCTAAATGTAAATTGCCAGAGAAAACAAGTCGGAAATAGTTGATTAATGATTGTACTGCTTGCAAGAAAACTTTCATTTTGGACATTTTAGCAGAATTTGCTTTCAATAAGTGGAAAAAGTCCAACAAAAAACTAGCCTTTTAGCTAGTTCCTTGTCCCAAACAAACCTTATTTAAGATTTTCTTGGGGATTGAGAGGGTTTGAAAATTTTATGCCCCTACCTCTCACAAAAAGGGCGGCAGAAAAAAGGCTAAGTCAGCTTACTTGGACCCTTCTGTGTTTTCTGAACGATCCAGGAGAGACAAGAACCCCTTTATGTTGCGCGGCTTAAGAGCGAGATCTGCAATCTTTAACCACTCCTCGTCGGTAAGATCAGGAAAGCGATCGTACCAAGGAGTCTCGTAACGGGGATCGGAGAAAATCCGCTCACGCAACTCGAGACTTGCTTTTGAATCTCCTCCTCGCGCTTTGCGAACCAAAGCGCTTGCAAAACGCAGTCGCTTCAGGTCCTCTTCCGAGAGTGGTGTTCCCTGAAGTCTCTCTCGGACACGTCGTATCTGCTCCAGTTTCTCGTCGTCAGACAACTGTTAACCTCCAAAACTAACCTCTTGCCTTTATTCAGTTGTGATCTGCTCTTGGGACCTCCTTTCTCAGCCTCACTATTATATCAAACAAGATCAAGAAAAGAGCTAAGAGTTGCGTTCAAGTGAAGGAAAAAGTATTATTTCTTTATGAAATCTAAAATTGAAACAGACGAAGCTCCAAAGGCACCTGGGTTACTTTCGCAAGGAATTGTTGATAGTAATACGATCTACGTTGCTGGGCAAATTCACAATACACCTGACGGAAAACTCATCGAGGGAACGACCGAAGAAAAAACCCACCAAGTGATCAAAAATCTTTCTGCAATTCTGAAAGCAGCTGGAGCAGATCTAACTAATGTGGTTAAAGTAAATATTTACGTCACCAATATTGCCGATCTTCCCAAACTGAACGAAGTCTACAAAACTTATTTTACAGAGGAACCTCTTCCAGTCCGAGAAGCAGTTTGCGTCGCGGCACTTCCGCTCGGTGCGACTATTGAAATGAGTTTGATTGCCTCTAAATGATTAATTCTTTCGTCAAAACCCTACTTGCAGAAAAAGCCTTTCAGGACTCCACCGTTTACTATTATTTTTTTAGCACTGTTGTTCAAGGGTTTTTAACTTTAGTTGCTTTTTTAGGTGCTTTTGTAGTATTTAAGTTGCAAATATTACACACTGAATTTGAAACCTTAATTGACAAAATAAGAAATCAGCTAGTTTCTTTATTAGACGACAGTAGTTTACACAAATCAACTGATGACGAGATTGCCCAAAAAGCAAGTGATGTCTATTATGAAAAAGTAAATTATAAAAAAGCAGATGCAAATGCAGACCACGTAAAAAATCACTATCCAAGAATTGAGAAATCATTAAATAAAACTCGAATTATAAGGGAAGGTATGATTCTTTTCTCAATTATCTCTTTCCTTAATGTCGGCCTATCTTTAGCAGGGATACCGCTCTCGAAATATTTTCTTACAGAACCACATAATATCTCGATAATAAATTTAGTTTTGTTAATTATTTGTTTTATTTTCTCCATTCTATCTCTTTTATTAGCTTATAAATTGATAAAAAACGCTTTAGCTTAATTACAAAAACTTCAATTTTTCTTCCAAACTTTTTAACTAGCCTGGCCCCATTGGGACATTTTTTCAAGAACTTCACCGAGGGATTCGCCTTTTTTCGTCAGTCTATATTCCACATGCAGGGGAACCTCAGCAAAAACTTTCCCTTCCAAAACCTTTAACTAGGTGAGTTTTCCTTTTTTAAGTGCTAAAATTTCACTAGATGAAAATAAAAATTGACGAACTTCGAAATAAAATAGAAAAAGTTTTGTCTTCCACAAATTATTCCCAGGAACAAGCAAAAGCAATCTCTGAAGTTCTTCTTTATGCAGAACTCACCGGCAAAAATACCCAAGGAATTCTCAAACTTTCCGGAACAGAACCAATCCAAGGCATAAAACCAGAATACGAACCAAAAATTGTCAAAGAAACAAAGCTTTCGGCATTGATCGACGGAGGTGGTAACCCGGGAATTTTGGTGTCACATTTAGCAACCAAGATGGCAATAGAAAAATGTAAAGAATTTGGCTTTGGCATTGTCGGAACTAGAAATACTTTCAGTAGTACCGGTGCGATTGGTTTTTACGCTGGCGAAATGACTAAGAATGGTTTTATTGGAATTGTCATGGCTGGTTCTCCTGGAGCAGTGGCTCCTTTTGGCGGAATGGATCCTGTTTTTGGAACTAACCCGGTTACTTTTGGTTTTCCCACCGAAGAGTGGCCAATTATTTTCGATATGGCTACTTCCGCAATTACTTGGTACGGTCTAGTTCGCGCCAAAGCCTTAGGACAGAAAATTCCTGACGGTGTAGCGATCGATCACGAAGGAAACATTACGACTGACCCGGAAGAAGCAATGAAAGGCGCAATTTTACCTTTTGATAAGAATTACAAAGGTTCAGGTTTAAGTTTGATGGTGGAAGTTTTTACCGGACCTTTGGTTGGAGCAGCCTTTGCCGATTTAGAAGGAAAAGGGGATTGGGGAAATATTTTTATGGCTATTGACCCCGAACTTTTGGTCGGGAGAGAAGAATTTAAAAAGCAAAACACCGAGTTGATTAGAAAAATAAAAGCTTCGCGAAAAGCTAAAGGAGCCGACATCATTCATATTCCCGGTTGGAAAGCTTTTCAAACCAAAGAACAACATGAAAAAGAGGGAGAAATTGAGATTGAAGAAGAACTGTTGAAAATCCTCGCTTAAGACTTTCCCTTCCAAAATCTTTTTGTAGTAAAATTACATTTATAATACACTTTTACAAAAATGAACGATATTTGGTCGGATCTTCATAAAAATTATAAAGAACAAGATTGGATAGACAAACCGTCTATCTTTGCTGAGCAAGCAATAAAATATTTCCCAAAAACTGGAAAAGTTCTGGAACTTGGAGCAGGTCAAGCCCAGGACGGCTGTTTCTTCGCTTCCCAAGGCTACCTGGTAACAGCGACTGATGTCGAAGAGACTGCGTTAGAACTGGCCAAGAAAAAAGCTTCAGAAAAATCTGTAAAACTGGACTTGAAGAAAGCGGATTTGCGTGACGAACTACCTTTTGAAAGCGAGATCTTTGATGTTGTATACGCCCATCTATCCCTCCACTATTTTGACCGGGAAACTACACTACGATTGTTTGGAGAAATCCAGAGAATATTAAAACCAGGGGGAATATTGGCTTTTCTAGTAAATTCTGTCAACGATCCAGAATACAAAACAGGTAAAGAACTAGAGAGCGATTACTTTCAGATCGACAAAACAGCCAAGCGCTATTTTAGTGAAGAAACTGCTCGGGAGTTCACTCTATGGTTTGATGTTACCCTGCTCGATGAATTGGGGGAAACCTACAAAGATTCTGCTAAAGGGGTACACAATTTGGTCCGCTTCGTTGGTAAAAAACCAAAAAATCCTAAAACGTTTAAAATGGCAATTCCTTTTGTTGGCGCGATCGTTGAACGGGAGCACAACGGCAAGAAAGAACTGCTTTTGCAAACTCGCTGGAAACCCCATGCTGACCCTGTCTATTCTGGAACTTTGGAATTTCCAGCTGGAGTGCTGGACAAGCCATTTGAAAGTGTTTTCGATACTGTCGCGCGTGAGATAAAAGAAGAAACTGGTTTGACTCTTAAAGCAATAAAAGACGAGAGCAAAACAAAAAACTATAGTCCAAAGGGTAGCGATGAAATTTTTGCTTTCAGACCTTTTTGTTGTACTCAGCAGCTAAAAAGTGGTAAACCATGGGTGGGATTTATATTTATCTGTGCAGTAGAGGATGGGGAGCCAAAATCTCAACTCAGCGAAGCCAAAGACGCAAAGTGGGTTCCAGCTGATGAAGTCAGAGAAATGGTGACAAAGACTCCAGAGAAGTTTTTTGGCTTACAACTACCAGCTTGGGAATACTATTTTGGTGAATAAGCTAAGCAGAAAAATGAAAAATTTCTCACCTTTTTAGCTAGTAGCGCCCCATTGGGACATTTTTTCCAGAACTTCTCCAAGGGATTCGCCTTTTTTCGTTAACCTATATTCCACATGCAGGGGAACTTCGGCAAAAACTTTTTTATGGACGATATTTTCTTCTTCAAGTTCCCGCAAACGCACTGAAAGAGTCTTCGGGCTGATGCCTGGGAGTGAAGATTGCAGCTGGCCAAACCGGTTTACCCCGAGAAGTATTTGGTGGAGGATCAGGGCGGTCCACTTGGCGCCGATGATCTTTAAAGTTTTGTTCATCCCACAATTTCCGTGGTTTTCGCTGGGAATTTCCATACTTTCCTTTTTGTAACTACTTTACTAAATGAAGTATTAGGGTTATATTAAAACAAATTAACAAAAGATTCAAGGAGGTTTTATGAAGACAGAAGTTGCAGTCGAAAACAAATGGGAAACTCTAGCGAGTACTGAAAATCTTAAAAAAGTTGGGGAGAAGCTCGCCGCCAACGGTATGGACTTCGAAATCGCGGAAAATGGGCAGGTGGCAAAGGAAATGGTTTTAAATTCCATTGAAAAAGGCAGCGAGGTTTTTACTATGACGTCGGTGACTTTGGAAACAATTGGAGTGGCGAGTGCAATAAACGAGTCAAAAGACTTTGTTTCAGTCCGCAATCAACTTAACCAAATGGACCGGGCAACCAAGGGTAGAGAAATGCGCAAACTTGGTGCTTCTCCTGATGTAGCAGTGGGTAGCGTGCATGCAATTACCGAAGAAGGGCAAGTGGTGGTAGTTTCCAATACCGGTAGTCAGCTTCCGGCCTATGCTTCTGGTGCGGGAAAAGTGATTTGGGTGGTTGGGGCACAGAAGATTGTCAAAAATCTCGACGAAGCTTTGAAACGAATCAATGAGTACGTATTACCGCTGGAAGCAGAAAGAATCAAGAAAGCTTATCCTGGAGCAACCTGTTCCAATGTCAGCAAAATTCTGATTGTGAACAAAGAAGTGAAACCTGGAAGAATTAAAGTTATTTTGGTGAAAGAGAAGCTGGGGTTTTAAAATTCTCTCAGTCATTCTGAATGAAATGAAGAATCTAACATTTAATTTAATAACTTTTGACAGCAAAAGTTATGCAAAACTGTCCGTCTAATCTGCGCTGCTAGAAAAGACGGAAATAAGAGAAACTGTCATTGCGAGGGACGAAGCAACTAAGTTAACTTTGGCCTTGGCGACGGAAAAGGTAGGAGACAACTGGAATACTGACAACAATCGCCCCAACACACCAGGCGATCGCAATCCAAGGGTGATTGCCGAGTGGAAAGTGGACCGGATCGTTGAAAAGTAAAGCTCGTATGGTAGCAATGACATGGCTGACCGGTTGGTTTTCAGCAAAGAGTTTCAAGGGAGCTGCCATCCCGGCGGTCGGAACAAAAGCATTCGAGGCGAAAGTGAGCGGGAAAATCAAAAGAAAGCTGATCCATTGTACTGCTTCTGGACTTTTAGCGAGCATTCCCAAAATTGCCGACAGCCAAGAAATTGCAAAAGTAAACAGGGCGAGCATGCCAATAATTCCCACCCAGTCAAGAAAAGAAGCCTCGGGACGAAAACCAACAAGAAAAGCCACCGTAATCATTACTGTACTAGAAATGGTATTGCGCACCAGGTCAGCGACAACATGACCGATCAAAACCGCCGAGTTGCTCATCGGTAGAGAACGGAAACGGTCCATAATTCCGCGCTGCAAATCACTGGAAACACCAACGGCAGTGGTAGTGGAACCAAAAGCCGCACTTTGAATCAAAATTCCAGCGACCAGATAGTTCACGTAAGAAATTCCTGGAATCGGAATTGCTCCGCTGAAAATGTAGCGGAAAAGCAGCATGAACATAATTGGCTGGATGATGACTCCCAATAGTTGGTCAATACTACGCGAGATGTGTTTGATCGAGCGCCCAATTAGTACCCAAGCGTCGCTAAACCACCAATAAATTCCTGGTGCTTGTTGTGGCTCTATTTTTCGAACAATAGTTTCTGAAGAATTATTCACCTTCTCCTTCTTTGGTTTCGCTTGTACCATGGCCAGTAAGTTTTAAGAAAACGTCATCCAGAGTTGGCTTGTGCAGGGAGAGACTGTCTATTTTTATTCCTGACTCTTCCATGCGACTGAGAATATCGCGTAAATCGTGAACTCCGTTTTCCATCGCGACACTCAAGGTGCGTTTTTTTGGATCGGCAGTGAGAGAAGAGTCGTCAACCAATTCTTTGGCTTTTTCAAAATTGCTTTTTTCGTCAATAACAAGTTCTAGGCGTTCTTTCCCAACTTGTTCTTTCAGTTGGTCGGAGGTTCCTTCAGCAATAATTTTTCCTTGGTCAAGAACAGCAATTTTATCGGCGAGTTGGTCGGCTTCTTCCAAATATTGGGTAGTTAGTAGAATAGTTGTCCCGGCGGCGACAAGTTTCTTGATAACTTCCCACATCATCAAACGGCTGCGGGGGTCAAGACCAGTGGTTGGTTCGTCAAGAAAAAGTACCGGCGGAGCCGCAATCAAACTAGCGGCTAAGTCGAGACGACGCCTCATGCCACCGGAATAAGTTTTGGCGCTGCGTTTCTTGGCCTCTTCCAAATCAAACTGAACCAAGAGTTCTGCGGCGCGTTCTTTAGCATCTTTACTGCTCAGCCGATAAAGCCGGCCCATCATTTCCAAATTTTCCACTCCAGTGAGATATTCATCAATTGCTGCGTATTGGCCAGTGAGACCAATAATTTTGCGCACTTCATTGGCTTCTTTAGTAACATCGAGCCCGTCAATGAGCACCTGACCAGAGTCAGCGGAAAGTAGGGTACTCATGATCCGGACAATGGTGGTTTTACCCGCGCCGTTTGGGCCAAGCAATGCAAAAATAGTCCCTCGCTTAACTGCCAGGTCAACTCCTTTAAGAACTTTTACATCTTTAAAGGACTTGGTGAGATTTTTTACAACAATGGCGTCTTCTGTTTTGGTTTGGGTTTCCATGATTTTTGAGCTAGTAAATAATACCTCAAGCAAGCTAGCTAACACAAGTGTTTATTAAGGAGTTTGGTGAGAATTTTCGTCTTTTAAAAAAGAGAAGAGCCCGTGCGATTGGCGCGAGCTCTGTGGTAGGTGACAGATGTGGTCTTTTGGCTTTTGATTTACAGTTTAGACAATCTTGGGTTTGTCAGATCTATTCTCGACTTCACTATTATGAACTCTGGTTCGCGATCTTCGGCCTCGAAGGTACCGAAGCGGGTCTGGACCCAGAACCGGGTAAACTCACTGTTGGTGTATCGTGTCGTTTCCGGAACTTCTGAAACCGGTACTAGTTGCCCATTGATGTAATACCGCGGTGAGAAGTTGAACTCGTCACTCGTCAATCTTACTGTTATATTAATCTCGGGATGTCTGACTATTGCGGTAATTCTGTCAAATGTCTCGAAAGCGACAGTGCCACTGGTTGCTGCTGTTTCAGCTAATTCTTGTGGAGACTTACCATCCCGAAGTGAAAGTACACTGCTTGATGTCTCGATAGTGCTTATGTAAAAGCGTACGTACTGCTCCAGTTCTGGGCGGATTGGCTTGAGCTTGGTCGCCATTAGATCTTCTCCCTTTCACTCAGCCCGAAAGCATCCGACTTTCAGGAATTACGAGTAATTCAGGGATAAATTATATCAGAGAGTAGGGAAATGTAAATACTATGAGGTATTGATGGAGTTGGCCAAGGTTTTGGAGTAGATTGTTTGTTGAAAGAATTAGTGAGAGAAATTAGGATAAGGCTATGAAAATAAATAGTTCGCCAAAAGATTTTCTAAATTCAATTACTGGTTTGTCGGCAATTACTGGAGTAACTCTGGTACTTTTGAGACGTTATGAACTGGCTGCTGCAATTTTTGCGGCCCTAGTTGCCGGGTCAGTCGGAGTTTCTTGGGACCGCTATTCGACAAAAGCAGGTTCTCCTCTTCAAATTAGCAGCTTTAAGAAAAAAAGATCTTTGGATGAAGACGAAATTTCATTTATTACCACTCATGCACCCTATGTGTTCTTGGCCGCTATAAGTTATCTCCTGAGCCGCAAAACGAGCAAGAAATAATTTTTAACCGACTAACTTAAAGGGCTTTTTTTAATTTCTTTGCTGACAACTTTTCCATTTTGGTCAAGGTCATAAATTAAAACTTCAGCTGAGGAGAGAGCAAGATTAACAATCTCTTCTGCGGATTTATTTTCCAAATATTTTATTAATGCGCGAATGGCATTGTTTGAGGAAACCACTAAAACGTTTTTTCCTGCGAGCAAATTTTTTTCAATTTCATTTTTGTAAAAAGGAACTGCGCGGTTGTAAACATCTTCCAAAGTTTCGCCATTTGGAATAGGGTAAGAGTAACTGCGGCGGATTTTTTGAAACTCTTCTTCACCAACTTCTTTTTCAATTTCCCATTTATTTTTACCAGTGTAAACGCCGTAGTTGCGCTCGTTCAAAGCTGCATTGGAAATAACCGGACAGGTTAAATTTAATTTCTGAGCAATGATTTCGTAGGTTTCTTTGGTACGGGCAAGCTCTGAGGTGAAGGCTTGATCAATCTGAATGCCTTGGATAGCTTCAGCTGCTGAGGCTGCTTGTGCCTGACCTACACTATCTATATCAATGTCAGTCTGGCCTTGCCACAAGCCTTCTTTGTTCCAAGCAGTTTCGCCGTGACGGATTAAAATAAGTTTTGCCATTTGTCTTCTATTTATAGTAACTGAATTTAAAGATGGCTGTAAAGGTTACTACCAACCAAGGCTGTTTTTTGTTCTCATATTTGTGTTAAAATAATTTTATGGAAGATCAAAACTGGGAAAAGAAAATACTTGCAAGTACCCCTGACATTGCCATGGCAGTTGATGAAGACGGTAAAATTCTTTTTATTAGTAAGACAGTAGCTGGGTTTTCCGCTGATCAGGTAGTTGGAACCAGTGTAGACAATTATGTTCCGCCTGGTTATCACGATGCCTACAAAGCTGCCTTGAAGGAAGTCTTTGAAAAAAGACAAACAACTGAATTTGTTGTTTCCGGTGTTGGTGCAAATGGTACAACTGCTTGGTATTTAACCAGAATTGCTCCAATTGTCACCGACGATGTGGTGGAAGGGGCGTCAATGATTTCCACTGATATCACTAAACGAATGTTGGTTGATGACGACCTCAAAGCGGCAAAGAAAGAAGTTGACCGCCTCAATGAACTTCTCAAACAAAAAGACCAAGGTTAATAAATTCCAAAATAAATTTTCATTTTAAAAAAGTAGAGCCCGTACAGATTGTACGAGCCCTGATATGGTACAGCGAAGGAGTCGGCTAATGGAGGAAGGCTTCTGCTTTCGGGTCTGAATTGATCTTCGCGATCGCATCCATGCATAGACCGGCGATGGCGTTGAAGATCATCCATGCAACCATTTCGTCGAAATGCGACTGCAGCCCCGAGACTCCGACCGCAAGTCCGTCCTCAACGACGCCACCGGCATAGCGGCAATCACCCTTTTCGAAGAGCCAGGGTGTGCGGTGTAGGACGTGTCCGGAAGGCTTGCCAGTCCGATGACACATTTCCGCCTTTGCCCCGGCTATTATGTGATATGGATGCTGGAAATCCTTTACCTGGTCCGGTCCGAACTTGTATGGGAACTGCTTTCCGCTAGGTTCGATGACGACGACGAAGATGTTTTTCCGTCCACCCACCAGCTCGCTGCCGAGCAGCTGGTTAATCGTCGGGCTGGCCAGGTTGATCGCTTGATCAACAAGGTTCGAATCAATGAAAAACGACACTTGAACTTTCTCCTTACTGTTTACTCAACCTACCAACACCTGATCAGTAGGAATTACGAGTAATTCGGGAGAAATTATAGCAGAAAAGCAGGGATTTGTAAATACTATAAGTTATTGAACATAATTCTGTCATCCCGAATTTTAGCCCACGAAGTGGTCGCAGAGCACTTTAGTGATCTATTTCGGGATCCAGTCTGAATTTTCTTTAGTTACTTTTTAGAAAAGTAACACAAAACTGTCAGCTGATCTTCTTTGGCTACCCTTCACCAAAGACTTGCACTAAAGCTTAAAACTCCTCAGAACTTAGAGTTCTTCGTCAAACAGTTAAGCTTTTCCTAAGAGGAACGTTTGTCTTTGGTTGTAGGGCTTAACGCGTCGGAGCTAAAGCTGACCAATAGGGAATTTAACTCTTTGCTCGTAAAGGCGATAAAGAGGGTTTGTCATTCTGGGGAGTGAAGCGACTTCAGAATCTGTCTTAATTCTTGATTCAAGATTCATAATTCTGCATTCTTAATTCTTTTTGTTATGATTAAAACATGAATGCTGTATTAGAAAAATATTTTCCAGACCGGGCGTCACTGAGAAACTGGTTAAAACAAAACTACGATAAGGAAAAGAGTATTTGGTTGGTTTTTGATAAGGCGAGTAAGGGCGGAAAACTTTCGTATGATGATATTGTCGAAGAAGCGCTTTGTTTTGGCTGGATAGATTCTACTGCCGGGAAACATTCAGAAGGAAAAACTAAAATTTATCTCTCCCAACGCAAACCAAACAGTGTTTGGGCGATTTCCAATAAAGAACGAGTGGAGAAGTTAATAAGTTCTGGGTTGATGCAAGAGCCTGGGTTAAACGCCGTTCAAGTTGCTAAGGAAAATGGTTCTTGGAACGCTCTGAATGACGTGGACAATATGAAAATCCCGGAAGAACTCTCTCAGGCGTTAAAGAAAAATAAAAAAGCAGCCAAATTCTTTGAAACCCTCTCGGTCTCAATGCGCAAACAAATTCTTTACAACATTTACTCAGCTAAACAAACCGAAACTAGAGAAAAGAGAGCCGAGAAGATAGTTTCAATTCTCGAGGAAAACAAAAAGCCTTTTTAAGGGTTTACTGATTCCACAAAACTTTTCTGTTTTGCCATAGTCTTCACTTGATCAGCAACTGATTCTTCTGAAGTGACTTCGATTGTATTGGGAAATATCTCGGCGGTGTTGATCAGTTCGGGGTGGGCTTTATTTTCCTCTTTGTAAATAGCCAAAGCTTCATCTGGGGTTGTAACTCTCACTTTTGTGACTCCTTTGATGCTGTTTAAATCTTTTGCCAAACTATCTGCGTTTGCCTGTGTTGCCCCTTGCTTTAGAAAAATTGTGGTAGATTTTATGAATTTAAAAGTGGAGAGGATTTGGCTGTAAGTATCCCTGAAAGCAACACCACCATTGTTTTCGAAATTGTAAACATAACCCTCGTGAAGTACATAAGTTTCATCTTGGGTGGGCGTTGAGCTTTCATTTAAATAATATCTAATACCGTTTTCACCATCAACTAGAATATTTTCTTTTTTCTCTATACTGGAATCCGCAAACTGAGAAGGTAAAGAGATTCCGGATGAATTGTCTCTATGAATTATTTGTTCAATAGTTAAATTTTTGGGGTTTGCTGCCTTGGTGATTAAAAGGGTATTAAAGCTAGTTTCATAGTTTTTTCTGTCCAGCGGTTCTACATCAATAATCTCAGCAGTACTAGCATCCTTTGAATAAATCGTTTTCCAGTTTAAGGGGTACTTAAAGGTGATGTTCTCGTCTGTGTAAGTTTTCCAGTTTTCGGTTTTGTCAGATTTTGCTGAAGAAGAGGCAACCTTGTTTTCGGTAAAGTTGATGTTACCCAAAAGGTCGTTTAAATTAACTCTAAAAATTATTGCTGCTCCTAAGAGAAGAACAATTACTCCAATTAAAATTAAACCAACAGTAGCAAAGACTTTGTGAGTATAGAAATTTGGGTTTTTCGCTAGGGGATTGGGAACAGGCTTTTCTAGTATTTCAGGCATTGCTTAAATTATTTCATACAGCAGTTAATTCTGCAAATCTAGTTGAATTTAAAAGTGGAGAGGATTTCATTTAGAAGGTCAACCTTTGTGGTGAGTGCTGGGCGGTAGATAAAGACAGCGCTTAAGTAATGCTTCTTGTTTGTCATTAATACACTATAGAACTTGTCCGGTTCGCCCTGAACCACTGCTTTTTTGATCAAAATACCGTTTAAACTGTAAGATTCGGCTATAAGATTACCAAAAAGTTGGCTCGATACTTTCTTGAAATTTTGGTCGCTTTCGTATTCACCTGTTTTTGCAATATAAAAATTCAGATAATCTTCAGAGTTGGAATTTTTGGGTGTAAAGTTTATCAAGGAATTCTGATCAAGACTCATGATCCAGTCTGTTGGGTATTTCATTCTGTAATTTACTCCAAAGTAAGTTTTCCAAAACTTGGTACTATCTATCCAAGCTAGGCTGGCTGTTATCTGATCGATCTCCTTTGTTTCTTGGCCAGTGATGGTATAAATATGAGAATTCTTATCAAAGGCGTACCAAATAGTGTTTGAGACAACACCTTCGTTGTCTTTGTTGGTTTCAGATAACCGGTATCCATGAATAGAATTGAAATTTACTTCTTTTATATCAGTACTAACAAATCCGCCGCCGGCTTTCTTATCAAAAGCAACCATAGAATTTAAAAAAGATTTTGCATCAGTATAGTTGCTATAAAAGTCATTTTGATCGACTCTAATATGAACTTGACTAGAAAAATGTGGTTTTTCGTGGAGAGGTTCAAAACTGACAGCGTCAAGAGATGAATCAACAGCTACCCTAGGAACGCTTGCCCAATCTGACGGGTACTTAATTGAAAAGTTTGCGGTTTGACTTGTATAGGTTTTCCAGTTTGCGGTTGGGTTGGGTTTTGCAGAAGAGGTGGCAACTTTGTTTTCGTTAGTTGCGGTGTTACCCAAAAGGTCAGTTAAATTAACTCTAAAAATTATTGCTGCTCCAAAAAGGATTGCAACCGCTCCGATCAAAACCAACCCAATGGAAGCAAAGACTTTGTGAGTATAGAAATTTGGATTTTTAGCAAGGGGGTTTGGGACAGGTTGGTTTAACATTTTTAATTGGTGAATTTGAAGGTGGAGATCATTCTGTCGAGTATAGGAACATAGCTTATCGATTCATCCTTACTTGTAAGAATAAATTCATACCTAATATCCTTGTATATGAATAGCTTACCCAAGCTAAAAGCCTCTAAGCGAACTGAATTCTCGAAGGTCGTAGGATTTTCATGGGTCGTAGAATTTGGCGGTGCTATCGCAACTTTTTGGTCGTACTGTATACCTTCAACCTTTCCCAAAGCATCTATATTTATGTTTATAGGCGTGATGTGATTTGGTGGAGGCCCCGATGATCTGGCATCCTTAAAAGAGCTGTTAAAATACTCCATTAGGGTAGAAGAATTATCCTTGTACGCCTCGGAAACTACTATTTGAATATCTGCACCGTTATAAGTTGAATCTTGTGAGTTCAAGGGTGCGTGATAATCAGGAGACATGAAGTACAAAAACGCCTTTGACTGCCAGTCGGGTGGGTATTTAATAGAAAAACGATAATTCTGAGGATTTTGAGTTGTTACATACTCAACAACATTGTAAGTTTTCCAGTTTGCGATTGGGTCAGTTTTTGCGGAAGAAGAAGCTTTTTCGTTTGACTTTCTCAAGTAAGTGACTGTGGTCGTCCCAAAGATTTTGGGGTATAAAAAATAAACTAAAAAAGCAACTAAAAATAAAACAATTGCTCCAAGAAGAAGATTTCTTTTTGTCAGCCAATGTTTCTTCTCAAAAAGCCAAAAAATAAGAGTGGATAACAAAAAAGTCAGGAGTAGAACTAGAAGTAAGAGAGGGAAGTTGGGCTGATAGTTTGGGCAATGTCCCTCCAAAACACACACGACCTCACTTTTTACAGAATAAATAGGCCAAGAAAAAATTAGCGATAGAATTGAGATAACGGAAGATAGAGAAACTATTTTGAGCCAATTAATTTTCCGAATTAGAACTTTCTCTTCAGGCATTAAGAAAATTATTTCACACAGAAGTTAATTCTGCAAATTTAGTTGAATTTAAAGGAAGAGATGATTGTGTCAAAAACACTGTCGTAGTATTGACTTGAACTATCTCCAAAGACAATGTTCGCAGTGTAATCACCTTTTTCAATAGAAGCACCGTATAGACCGGGGTAGGTACAGGAATTCTTTTTAACTTGTATGTTAGATCCTGCCGAAGATTTGACAGTTCTGACCAAAGTAAAAGTGGGATCACAAGGTAGTGGGGGCGTTTCTTTGTAATTTATTATTGTAACAGTGATATTTTTCGTACTGGGATCATTGAAATAGAACTTGGTATGATTTGTCTGGGTTTCCTCATAAGACCAATCACTTGGATAGGAAAGAGAATAGCTATATTTCTCGGTGGTCTTGGTATAAGTTTTTAGGGTTGACGATGGAGGTTGAGTATTTTTTGTTTTGGCACTAGAACTTGAAGAGGCTATCTTGTCTGGGCTAGAGGTATGAGATTTGGAGGAGTTTTTGACAAAATACCAGCTAGAAACCGCCGCTAAGATAACTCCAACTAACACTAATGCCATCACAACAAAAACTTTAGTAGGAAGGAATTTTGAGTTTTTGGCTAAAGCATCTGGATTATCTTGGTTTAGTATCCCAGGCATTAAGAAAATTATTTCACACAGAAGTTAATTCTGCAACTTAAGATAGTTTAAATATGTTTCTTTATCCAAGAGGCGATTTGCTCGAGAGTGGGTTTTTGGTTTTCAACCCAGAGAGTAAAATCAACTTTTTCCCTTTGGCTAGCTTTTAGCTCGTAATTATTTAAATGCAGAAAGTATTCTAGAGCTGCAAGAGCAGTTCTTTTATTCCCATCAACAAAAGGATGATTGGAAGAAAGTGATTGCAAAAGAGCAGCTGCTTTTAGAAAAATATCGGGGTATAAATCCTCACCGCCAAAAGTGGCTTGTGGTCGCCCTAAAGCAGAGGCCAAAAGATCCCAATCACGGACACCTTGTGAACCACCGGTCTTTTCAGTTATTTGGAAATGAAGGGTAACAACTTCGTCTACGATAGGGAAGCGAATCATTTGTTGGCAAGCTCTTCAAGAGCAGGCCGATTTTTGTCGATATATTTATCGACCCATTTTTTAAACTCTGGCGTGAGAGTTGGTTTTTTTGTTTCCAAAGATTTTTGAACGTCAATCTCGACTGCATCGCCCACATGAAGATTTTTTTCTTTAACTTCTTTCTGCGGAATGGTGACAGCGAGTGAGTTGCCAACCTTAATTACTTTTTGAATCATGTTATAACAATGTTACAACAGTCCGCTGCTGAAGGTCAAGACCTACAACAGTCTTCTGTTGCAGTCAACGTCTACAACAGTCCGCTGCTGCAGGTCAAGACCTACAACAGTCTTCTGTTGCAGTCAACGTCTAAAATCTTTTTGTTAATTAATAGGAATTACTCTACGATGATTAGGGCAATGCCATTTTTAAGTTCTCAGGAACGCAAGAAGGGGATAAACTTTAAGTTTTATTAAGTGTTAGCAGAAAATAATTTTACTCGACAAAAGTAAGAGCGATGCCCTTCTTATCCGCTCTACCGGTTCTTCCAATTCTATGAATGTAGTCTTCGTAGGTTTCGGGAAGGTCGTAATTGATAACGTGAGATACATTATCTATATCAAGTCCTCTAGCGGCAACGTCAGTAGCCAAAAGAATACTGATTTGGTTTTCTTTAAAACTGCGCAAAACTCTTTGGCGCTGTCCCTGAGATTTATTACCGTGAATCGAGCCGACTTTAAAACCGCGCTCAGTTAAGTGGCGGTCCAGTTTTTCAATTCCGTGTTTGGTACGACCAAAAACCATAACTTTATTAAATTCGTCTTTAATCAAAAGTTCGTGAAGCTGTTCCATTTTTCTCTCTCTGTTTTCAACTTTAACAATATTTTGGTCCACATTTTCACTAGTCGGTTGGGTTTGTACCGAAACAGTCACTGGGTTTTTAACAAAGGCTTGCAAGACTTCGCGCACTTTGGAATCAATAGTGGCGGAGAAAAAGAGCGATTGTCTTACTTCTGGCAAAAGGGAAACGAAATATTTAACATCGTTAATAAAACCAATATCCACCATCATGTCAACTTCATCAAGAACAAAGTTTTTAAAATCAGCTAGGTAAAGAATTTTTCTTTCGATCAAATCTTTGATTCGACCAGGTGTACCGATAACAACGTTTGGTTTTCGACGAAGATCGGCCATCTGGCGGTTCATACTCGCTCCACCAATGACCAGTGAAGAGTAAATATTGAGTCCGTAAGAAAATTCTTTTAACTCTGTGTTAATTTGTCCGGCGAGTTCGCGGGTTGGGGTAATGATCAAAACTCTTTCTCTTTTGTCAAGAACAATTTTATTTATCAAAGGAATTAAAAAAGCAGCAGTTTTGCCGGTTCCAGTATTGGCCAAACCAATCAAATCACGTCCTTCAAGAATCGGCTCAATTGCTTTGTCTTGAATTGCAGTAGGGTGTGTATAGCCTTTTTTGTGGATGTTGAAACGCAAAGTAGAATTAATTTCAAAACTGTCAAAAGAATTGTGAGGGGCAAAGTTTTCAGCAGTAGCAAAAGTTTTGGCCTCTTTTATAAAAATAGAGTGGTCAACTCCTTCGAGTTTACTTTTTGGACCCATATTTCTGCGATTGTTGAAGCCACGGTTAAAACCGCCTCCAAAAGAAGGTTTGTTATTAAATTTAGGGCGATTAAACCCACCACGACGAAACCCGTGATTACGATTGTTATTCATATTTTTTGAAAAAGAAAGTTAAGACGCTTTTGCGTCGAAGAAGACTAAAGAAACGAGAAGATTTGCAAACAGAACAAGTAACTTAGTCCGGAGCTATAAGTCCAAAGAAGTTACCATTACTGTTAATTACAGAAAAGTAGGGAAGAATTTGGGAATAGCTCAATTTCTTTTTTTCATTAGGGAGTATAACACACCATTCCTAATAATGCAACCTATAGTCTAAATGAGTTCTCGATAAGTAGCGGGTTTTCTTTTTTTGGAAACCCTTTTACCTGATTTCTTGCTATGTAGCAGTATAATTAGTCTACTGGAAGAATCGAATCTGGCGAAAGCCAAGGAGGAAACGTGGCTGACGTAAAGGATAACCACCCAGGGATCGAATTCGTGTCTGAGCAGGTTGCGCACGAACTTTTGTGCGGTAAGGATCACACCCACCCGCTGCGGAAATTGGGAGTTTTACTGCTTCTACTCCCAATTCTTCCGCCGCTCTTGGTCTGGGTTTTCCGAATCCACACCTTGTTCTTCGCGCCGGCGGCGGTACTCAGCATCGTCCTCTGGGTTTGGCTGATGAACTGGGTAAGATACGAGAACCGAAGCAGAAGATACACAATCACTGAGGATAGTGCAGAATACTGGGGCCAGCCAGTTCGGCTCGACCTTTGGCTCCTCCTGATTGGTGGCGCTGTCGCAGCGATTCTTTTGCTGGCACTTCCGATCAAAATCCTGATCGAAGTGGTGTTCTGAGGAAGCACCAAGGGATCATTTGGTACGGTTAACATCTCACGCGCTTTCCGTTCCTGTCACCGTGGAGTCAACCACCAAAGGACGCTTTCGCGAGCTTCCTACTTGCGAGGTATCAGGAGCGGCGAGTAACAGAGGCTGCTGACTTGGGTTCTATCCCCACAGCAGTCTCTAGTTTTTTGATAGTCAATTTAGGTATAATCCACAAATGTTAAAAGTTGGCATAGTAGGTCTACCAAATGTGGGGAAATCCACACTTTTTAATGCTTTACTAAAAAAACAAGTTGCGGCTGCTGCCAATTATCCGTTCACAACTATTGAACCAAATGTTGGTGTTGTAGAAGTTCCGGATGAACGTTTGACAAAGCTGGCAAATACTGTCAAAACTGAAAAAATTATTCCCGCTACTGTTGAATTTGTTGACATTGCCGGTTTAGTCAAAGGTGCCGCCGAGGGTGAAGGCTTAGGCAACAAATTTCTTTCCCATATTCGCGAAGTCGATGCTATCGCTCACGTCGTTCGCGCTTTTGAAGACCCAAATGTTATCCGAGCCGAAAGCTCATCAAATGCTAAAAGTGATGTTGAAACTATCAACACAGAACTTATTTTGGCTGATTTAGAAACAATTGAAAAATTAATTTTTTCGTCGGAGAAAGACACAAAGGCTCTGGTAAAAGGGGAAGCGGTTAGGCTAAAGGGTTTAGAAAAGATTAAGGCTAGTTTAGAAAAGGGAATTTTGGCCAAAGATGTTGAATTAACTAAAGAAGAAAATGAAGCCTTGGGCCCTCTACCCTTAATAACAATTAAGCCGGTACTTTATGTCTATAACGTCGCCGAAAGCGACTTGAACCAAGAATCAAGAATTAAGAATGAAGAATTTAAACCATCCGTAGTGATTTCAGCAAAAGTGGAAGCTGAGTTAACTGAATTAAATGAAACAGAGCAGAAAGACTATTTGAAAGAGCTCGGATTAACTGAGTCAGGGTTGGAAAGATTAATTCGTGAAGCTTACAAATTACTTGGATTAGTTACCTATTTTACTGCCGGGGAAAAAGAAGTGCGGGCTTGGACTATTAAAACTGGTACAAAAGCTCCCCAAGCTGCTGGGGTAATTCACACTGATTTTGAAAAAGGATTTATTAAAGCCGAAGTTATCAATTGGCAAAAACTGCTAGAAGCTGGTGGTTGGACTGCTGCAAGAGAGAAAGGTTGGGTACGTTTGGAAGGAAAAGACTACATTTTTCAAGATGGAGACACAACGGTTTTTAAATTTAATGTCTAGAAAAAAAAACTCTCAATCGCTTGAAAGAGAGATTTCTCGTTTTACTCGAAATGACAACAAAAACGAAAAAAGTGTCATCTCGAACACAGTGAGAGATCCCAAAGCATGAAAAGCTCATATTACGTTTACATTATTTCCAACAAGGTCCATACAGTTTTTTATACTGGAGTCACAAACAACTTAACTAGAAGAATTTATGCACATAAACATAAGTTAGTTGAGGGTTTTTCTCAGAAATATAATATCAACAAACTGCTTTATTTTGAAGAATATTCAGATGTTAACGAAGCCTTAAAACGGGAAAAGCAAATAAAAGATTTTCGACGAGAAAAGAAACTTCAGCTGATAAATTCACTAAATAAAAATTGGGAAGATCTTTGGGAAGAGATTTCTCGCTAAACACTCGAAATGACAAATCCAGTTTTTTGACTAACTTATTTTCATTTATTTTTCAAAAGGTTAGATGCTTGCAGGGAACTTGATCGCTATGCTATACTCGGCTGGCAGAAAAATTAATTCAGAGTAACTAAAATAAGCAATGACAAATTACGAACTATTAATTGCACTTTCAGAAGAACTTTCCGAAGAAGCGCAAAAGAAATTAATTAAAGACTTAGAAGGAACAATTGAAAAAAATGCTGGGGAAGTAGGAAGCAGCGATAGCTGGGGTAAAAAAGCCTTGGCTTTTCCAATTTCTGGAAATAAAAATGCCTTTTACCATCTCATAACTTTTAAGGCTGGTCCAACTTTACCAAAAATGATTTCTGACCAGTTTCGCATTAATGATTCTGTTTTACGGTTTTTAATTACTATAAAGCATGTTTCCAAAAAACCAGTGGTTAAGATGAAAAAGAAAACTGAGGTTAAGGAACCAGCTTTTATTCGTTAGGTTTAAGGAGGAATTATGTCTTCTAGATCATTAAACAAAGTAATGTTGATTGGTAACCTGACTCGTGACCCGGAACTGCGCTACACTCCCAATGGAACTGCAGTTTGTTCTTTTGGACTCGCTACGAATCGCAGTTGGGCAAGTGGTGATGAGGGTGAACGTAAAGAAGAAACCGAATTCCACAGAATTGTTACTTGGAATAAACTTGCTGAACTTTGCAGCCAACTTTTGAGTAAAGGACGTAAAGTTTACGTTGAAGGCCGTTTGCAAACACGAAGTTGGGAAACTCCCGACGGTGAAAAACGCCAAGCAACAGAAATTGTTGCCGAAGATATGGTCGTACTCGATTCTCGCCGTGATGGCCCAGCTGCTGAACCTCATGGTGAAGCCTATCACGATGAACCAGAAATAAAAGAGAAAAAGGAAACAAAAAAAGAAAATACAGACACGAGTGAAAAAGCAGAAAAAGATTCGGGTGAAGAAAAGAAAAAGACGGAAAAAGAAGAAGCAAGTGACGACATTGACATTGATGACATACCATTTTAAAGATAAAACAAGAAAAGAATTATGATTGAAAGAACTAACAAAACTAATAACAACCGCAGAAAATTTTGCAGTTTCTGTAAAGAAGAAACAGAACCTGACTACAAAGACGTCGCCAGTTTGCGCCGTTACATTAGCGAACGCGGAAAAATTGTCAACCGTACCAAAAGTGGAGTTTGTTTCAAACACCAAAGAGCTCTGGGAACTGCAATTAAAAGAGGCCGTTATATGGCCTTGTTGCCATTTAGCGTTTCAGTACGCTAAAGAGCCAGAAATCATTACATTAGAACAAAAGTTTTCCTAAGAAAGAAAAATGGCCCAATCCTTCCCAAAAACCTTGGTTCTTGACATAGGTAGGTCTTGGACAAAAGCTTTTATTGTCGAGAATGACAAGAACAAACTCATAATCGATAAGAGATCAAGCTTACCCACAACTACCGGTGATATTAGCTTTGCCGTTAACCAACTTTTTGCCAAACTGAAAGTTACAAAAGAACTCCCAATTCTTGTTACCGGTTCCATTCCCGAAGCCGAAACCCTAGCAAAAAATTTAAACGTTGATTTTGTAAATCAAGAAGAAAATCAGGCAAATTTTAAAAATTATTGCGAAAAAAATGGTTTTAAAAATCCAATTATTTTTGACGCTGGCAACTACATCTTTTCCCCAAATACAAAAATTAATCATATTGGCGCTTTTTTGACTCACGAAACAAGTGATATCGACATTGAAAATTACTTTGGCAATAAATCTACCAAACCTCAGGTAATTCCCATCAATCTAAACGAAATGGAAATTGAAGAGGCTTTTTACCGAGTTGCCTTTTCTCAAAACCGAGATTTTGTTAATGCTCACGGAACTCTTAACATTGTAGTTACTGGTGCGTTTTTCTCGTTTGCGCCAAAACAATCGAAACTTGCTTTGATAATTCTGGATATTTTAGCCTCCAACCGTGTTGCCCAAATAAAACTTGATCGCGAACTTTTTCTGCACAGTTTTGGTGCACTACTCAAAAAATATCCGGAAATTGCCGATTGGGAAAACGACTTTCTGCTTGATCTTGGAGCCGCAATTTCGATGGGTGGAAAAGGAACAGTACTTCTTGATTACGGTTTTAGTGAAAATCAAGAATTATCTATCAATGAAGATGAAATTGCCCTGGTTCCAGCTCCTAGTAAACAGAAAATCGAAGCCACTTTTTCGCAAAATAAAGAAAAAACCAAAGTTAAATTAAATGGCGGAGCTTTTGGCTTGCTAATTGACGGGCGGATTAAACCTCTGAAGCTTGCTTTTGGCCGGGCTGAAAGTCGGGAAGACAATAAACGTTGGCAAGAAGCAATTGAAAAAGTGGAGATGATTGAATGATTTGCCCAGTTTGGAAAAGAGTAATTATTGATAGTCAATTCGATTTAGTCCGCTCCTTTGTTGGCAGCTGCACGCCATCTGTAAAAGTTGAAGATAAGGTCGAAGCCGAAAGTGTTGTTGCTCATTGTGAAGTTTCTGCGGGTCAACGCTTAGTTAAAATTGCCCATGTTCTTGGAGTTGGCAGGAGGAGTGTTAAACAATATATGCTCCGCTCTGTGGGGGACAGAATTTACCAAGGAGAAATTATTGCCCGCAAAAAAGGAGTTTTTGGAGTTGGAAAAAACGAATTGCGCAGCCCCGTGGATGGCGTAATAACCGAAATTGACCAAAATGGTGATATTTTAGTTAAGTTTTTGCCAATGCCGGTTCGGTTAGTTGCTGGAGCTCCGGGAATGGTAAGTAACGTGAGGGAAGATTCAGTAACAGTACGAACTTTTGGGACGGAAATTAAGGGGACAGTTGGTTTAGGAAAAAGCCGGGAAGGCGTGATAAAAATTATTGGTAAGCCAGGTGACTTTATAATTCCCCAACGCTTGGACAGCAGCTGCCAGGGAAAAATAGTTGTTGGTGGTGCCCACCTCGATAGAGCTTCAATTGAAAAGGCCTTAACGCTTGGAGTTAAAGGCATTGTGGTTGGCGGAATTGATTATCGGGATTTTATGAGTTTAGGAGTAACCAGCGACGTTGGTATCACGATCATTGTGACAGAAGGTTTTGGAACAGTAACAATGGGAAAAGATATTTTCGAAGCTTTCAACAAAGTTAATGACAAGTTTGCCTTTGCCAACGGCTTAGAACGAACAATTTTAATTCCAGAAGACAAAAAAATTGTTGATACTAAGCCACTTGTCCAAGAACTTTGGCGAGAGTTAAAGACAGGGGATGTCGTGCGTTATTTCCGCCCGGATAGCAGCGAGCTGGTTGGTATTGTTGAAAATATTAAAGAAAATGAAGTAGAATTAGAATCTGGTCTAAAAGCCGTTTGCGCTGAAGTAAAATTTATTTCTGGTAACAAAGTTCTTGCACCGGCCGCCAATTTGGAAATAATTTCTTAAAGAAATGCAAAACAAAAACAACTTCAACCAAATATTTCCTAAAATTGTTGTCAGTATTTTTCTATTTATTTTAGGAATTTGGGTTGGCCGTTATATTGATCTACCGTTTTTACAAACAAACCCGCCAAAATACCAAGTCCTTAACAAAATTTACACCAAAGACAATGTTGATTTCTCCACTTTTTGGCAAGTTTGGGACAAACTCAATACTACCTACCTTAATAAAAAAGATCTCAACGGCCAAAAGCTTATGCAAGGAGCAATTTCTGGTTTAGTTAATGCCGCCGGGGACCCTTATACATCCTATTTTGACCCGTCCGCCAATAAATCGTTTACCGACCAAATTTCGGGAAGTTTTGAAGGAGTTGGGATGGAACTTGGTGTTAAAGACAATAAATTGGTAGTTATCGCACCTCTCGAAGATTCTCCCGCCAAAAAAGCAGGAATTTTAGCCGGAGACCAGATTTTGCAAATTGACTCGAAAGACGCTACTAAAATGACCTTGGGTGAGGCAGTTGCTTTAATTCGTGGTAAAAGTGGGACAAGTATAAAACTACAAATTCTGCATGAAGGCAATTCAAAAGCAACCTCTGTAACCTTAACTCGTGCCACAATTACCATTAAAACTGTAAAAAGTAGCATCCAAGGAGACACGGCAGTTATAACTGTCAGTGAATTTGGTGACAACACTCGTGACGAGTGGGACAGTGTTGTTAACGAGTTAGTTTCCAAAGGTATTAAGAAAATTGTCTTAGATTTAAGGAACGATCCAGGTGGACGTTTTGACAGCGCCATTCACATTGCCGGAGATTTTCTTAACAAAAATGATGTGGTTGTTGAGCAAGAAGATGCCAACGGCAACCGCCAAGAATTTCGATCCGATACTGACCCTCGTCTCACTAATACCCAGGTAGTTATTTTAATTAATAAGGGCAGTGCCTCGGCGTCGGAAATTGTTACCGGAGCACTTATGGACCATGACAAAGCAACTTTAGTCGGGGAAACCAGCTTTGGTAAAGGAACAGTCCAAGCAGTTACTGATTTGAAAGACGGTTCTGGGCTTCATATTACAATTGCAAAATGGTTGACACCAAAAGGAACTTGGGTGCATGGTAAGGGAATCAAACCCGATTATGAAGTTAAAATGACGCAAGACGACGTTAATGCTGGCAAAGATCCACAAAAGGACAAAGCACTCGATTTGTTAAAGTAAAAGTTTTTCAGCAAAATTTCAGTTTTGCTTGGTTAACTTAAAAAAGAGTAAAAAATTATTGTTGCCAAAGAGAAAGTTCTATTCGTATAATTACTAAGCCCTTTATGGAAGACTTGAGTGACAACCCAAAAAAAGAAGATTTTTTCCAAAAACTCGACAAGAGATTAATTTATTTTGTTGCTAGCGTTGCCGGTATATTAATTGTTTTAGTTATCGGTATAATGATCGGCGTTTCTTACCCGTCTTGGTACCAGAGTTTACCGTTTAAAAACTCGCTTCCTGGTTTTCTCAAACCTTTAGCTGCTGACACTACAACCCAAGAAAACGGTAAAACAGTTGTTCGAACTGTGGAAGAATCCTCAATTATTAACGTTGTCGACAAAGCTTCTCCGGCAGTTGTTTCGATTGTGGCGAAGACAGTTAGTTTTGACCCAACCCGTGGTTCAGTGACTGACCAACAAGGTATCGGAACTGGTTTTATTATTCAAAATGATGGTTTAATTATTACCAATAACCACGTTGTTTGTGATAGTAGTGTCGATTATGCAGTTGTTACCAAAGACCAAAAGACTTACGACGTTAAAAAAATTAGCCTTGACCCAGCCGATGATTTTGCTATTTTAAAAATTGATGCTAAAAACCTTACTGCCCTTAATTTAGGAGATAGTGACCCTTCAGTTTTGAAAACCGGGCAGAAAGTTATTGCAATTGGGAATGCTCTGGGACAATTTCAAAATACCGTAACCGTGGGAGTAGTTTCGGGAATGGGAAGAGGAATTACCGCTGGAGGAGGAGGTTGTACTAATTCCGGACAAGAAACCCTGCAAAATGTAATTCAAACTGATGCTGCGCTTAACCCAGGAAATTCCGGCGGACCATTGCTTGATCTTTCAGGAAATGTTGTCGGAATTAATTTTGCCACTTCAACCGATGCCCAAAACATTGGCTTTGTTATTCCAATAAACCGAGTTAAAAAGGTGCTAGACCAGTACAAACAAACCGGAAAAATTATTAAACCATATCTTGGTGTTGGTTACCAAATGATCGATTCGGCAATTGCGAGGGTGCAGAATGTACCAGAAGGTGCTTTTGTTAGGCAAGTTGTTAGCGGATCTCCGGCGGATGATGCTGGGATTCAAGTTGGCGATATAATTACAAAACTCGCTGACAAAGAAGTTAATTCCAGCAACGATTTAGTTTCAACGCTCAACAGTTTAAGTGTTGGGCAAAAAGTGAATGTTGAAGTTTACCGCAACAACAAAACTGAAAAGCTCTCCCTTACATTAGCCGAAAACCCCCAATAGAAGCCTTAGTTTATCCAAAATCTTTTGACAATTTCCTAAACTTTAGCTAGCATTATAATTGATGCCCAATTTCAAAGCGAAGTTTCATTTAAGCAGTCGCGCTTGGTTTTCTATTTTTTTAACTGCTTTTCTTTTCAGTGCAATTGTTTTTACACAAGTTGCTACTCTTAACAGCCGGGATAATCGCTCAAAAGCCGCTAGTTGTACTGTCAGTGCATCCTTTAATGTTACCAATCCAACTTCAATTGACCCCACCTGGTCGGGCTGGGACGGACATTATTACACTTATGTCTTTAAAACTGGTCTGACACGTGATCAAGCCAATAGCACTTATGAGGGTTGGCAGGGGCACAACACTCTTGGTTCTGGAACAACTACAATTACTGCAACTGGTTTAGCGGGAGGGAGTGTTGGTTACAGCGGAGAAGTTTTTTTACATGGAACCACAAATTTTATTAAGTGGGCCAATGTTTCTTTTGCGACACAGGCTTGTCCACCACCACCTCCACCGCCACCAACTATTACCTTATCGGGCAGTACTTTTTGTAGCGGCGGCAATGCTTATGTTAGGTTAACTTGGAATAATGTTTCTGGACAAGTAAATTACAATATTTTTAAAGACGGAAACCCAATTACTAGCGGTCCTACACCCTGGACATCAAGCCCTGAGGTTAGTGGACAAACCCATTCTTGGCGAGTGCAGGGAAGTGTGGATTCAAACACTGTTAGCCTAACAACTGCTTCTGGTTGTGCAACCCCACCACCACCGCCTCCGCCGGTTGCAGTGAACCCACCACCCCCACCACCTCCAGTAAATCCACCGCCTCCACCAATTAGTGTCAACCCACCCCCACCACCTCCGCCACCAGTGGCAGTAAAGCCGCCGCCTCCACCTCCACCAGGAAGTTGTATTTTGGTGTTTTGTTCACCAGCGCCACCTCCACCACCAGCGCCGTTAATAAAAAAACCGGTGCAGCCAGCTGGACCAAAAGTAACTCCACCTGGAGTGGCCGCTTCGCAAAACGCCGGGCCGGACGATGTTACCTTGAATTTTGCTCCCAACCCATATTTACAAGGCGGAATGCAGATTACAGTAACCATTGAGGGAACATCGCTTTCACAAAAAATCGTTCTTGAAGCTTCTGGCGGAACTTTCGTTTTGAAAACTTCAGGTTTAACTAAAAATGCAATTTATAAACTTAAAGCCTTTTCGAAAAATTCCTTGATAGTCACTTCAACCTTTAGTTTTACCAATGCATCTTCTGCCAATATCGCTTCATTTGTAACTGGCGATTTTACTAGTGACAACTCGATCAATGTTACCGATCTAGCTAAACTTGTACCTGGAGGAATGGGTTCACAAGACAGTCTTTACGATATTAATTATGACGGAGTAGTAAACTCAATTGATTATTCCTTACTTTTAATTAATTTAGGAAAAAATGGCTAAACAGAAAATAATTTTAACATCACTAATATTCTTTATCGTCCTGCTGGTCTTTACTTTATTTATCCCTAAAATTTCTAAGGTTTGGGCCAGCAGCCTAAGCCTTAACCCAGCTGTCGGAAATATTGAATCGGGGAAGGACCTAATAGTTGATGTTTTGGTTAGTGGGCAAGACGAGCTTGTCGATGGCGTGGATGTTGAACTTTCCTACGACACAAATTTTCTCAAGGTAAAAAATATTAAAAATGGGCCTTTCTTTAGCAATTACCCAATCAAGAAAGACGACAACGGACAAGTGCGTATCAGTGCTCTGGCACCAAAAGACGGAGCCAAACTTTTTGGGGATATTGTTATAGCTAGCGTGGCTTTTGAAATTCTTGACAGTGGCAATACTAAAGTTGATATTGTCTATCAACAGGGTAAAACCAGTGAATCCAATGTTGCCAAACATGCAACTGCCGAAGACTTGTTAAAGAATGTTAAAGGTGGTAGCTATTCGGTAGTTGCAACCCCGGAAAAACTAAAGGCAGCGAAAGCTAAAAAAGGTAGCGGCCTTTCACCCTTGCCGTTTTTCATTATTATCTTAGTCTTAATTGGCGCTGGGGTTTGGTACTATCTTAAGAAGCGTAAACCAAAACAAGATTTTTACGTTCCTGAAGCTTTTCCTCTTGACCAACCACCAAAGACTGTTGAATAGTTATTCTAAAGTCAGAAGCTCTTCTTTAGTTATGGAAAAAATCTCTCCGTCAATTTCGTAAAAAATTACTCCCGCTTTTTTTAATTTTGTCTTTGCTTGCTCAAAGAGCCGAGAATAATAAAAATCTTTGGAATTGAAAGAATTTAGAGCTATTTTGGGTTCGAAATCGCGAATTTCGGCTGGGAGTTTCTGATAATTTTTTTCAGGGATATAGGGAAGATTGGCAACGATTACATCTAAATTATTTTTAACATTCGAAAGTAAATCACTTTCTACAAATTCAATCTCTTTTGTTAATCTGTGTAACTTGGCGTTTTTTCGAGCAACTTCGAGAGCTTTTTTGCTAATATCAGCTGCTACAACTTTTAACGTTGGTTCTTTTAATTTAAGAGTTATTGCAATAGCACCACTGCCTGTTCCAATATCGGCAATTGTTAAAGGTGCGCCTTGCTTGTCTTTGGCAAATTTTAGAACTTTTTCAACCAAACTTTCAGTTTCCGGTCTTGGAATTAAAACATTTTTATTAACCAAAAAAATATAGCCGTAAAACTCTCTGTACCCGAGAATGTAGGGAAGTGGTTCATGTCTTGCACGTCGAGCGGCAAAAGATTGGAAAAGTTTTTCTTGATTAATAGTTAAAATAAAATCGGGAAACCCAAGCAAAAAACTGCGATCTTTTTTCAAGACAAAAGCAAGCAAAATTTCTGCTTCTGTCTTATCTAGATTGCTTTTTTCCAAAATTTCCTTAATTGTCACCTCCTAATTATAAAGAGCGAAATGATCTTGTAAAGCTTGACAGCTAGAAAGAGTTCTTGCTATCGTTAATTCATCACTCATTACAATGCTGCCTAAGTTTCAAGCGTTATCGTTAACTACTAAGATTTCCCTTATTGCCACTGTCATTCTCTTGGCAGCTATTCCTGTAACGGTTCTTTCGGTCAATGCAATTCGTGATTCTCGTAGCAAAGCCGACTGTATAAGTAACTGTAGTTTGCCTGATCCAAAAGTAAGTTGGGATAAAGTGCCTCAGTTTCGGATTGAGGTCTGTTTGAACACCAACCAGCGTGGCGGGGCATATTGTAACGCCAATAATTTTGTCGACGGTAACAATCAGCTTACTACTAAATTCCTGAACAACTACCTTTATTATTGGTTTGTTGATATTAAAGACATTTCGGGAAACTGGGTCCAATACCAGATGGGAAATTTCACCAACACTTGTTTTGCCACCAGTGGTGTTGCTAGCCCAAGCTTATGCGATCGTACTGTTTTTTGGGATAAACCACTTTTTACAGCTCAAGCAACTTATCATGGTGTGACACCGCTGCGTAATGCTTGTGATGGCCGTCCCGCCGGTTGTGTTTCCAGCCAATCAATTGTCTTTCCAACTGAATCAGTACAATTTGTCGATTTACCACCGGATATTTTTATTGATACCTACGTATTTGTTCGCGGTGGGAGCATACCCTTTACCTCAGTAAGCAATACGCCAACCGGTTCAGCAATTCTGCAAGGAGCCCCTGGATTAATTTCACCAATCGGTAATGCAACTGGAGTTCCTACTAATCCGACAACCTTTAGTTGGGGGAAGGTAGATGGCGCTGTTAGTTATACCCTAATGGTTTCTACTGGTGCTGATTTTTCATTTGCTGGAATTTGGTATCAAAAAGTTGCCAGTGCTGCCTGTGCAAGCACCTGTACAATTGATTGGGTTGGGAGTAATTTTCAAACTCAACCCGGAAGTAGTGGTCCATTTCCAGCACCACCGGCACAACTAGCAAGCGGTAAACCCTATTTTTGGTCAGTTTGGGCCTGTACATCGTCTTCTTGTCCGGGAGTTGGCTTGGCGCCAGTCTCGGGATTCACTACAGTAGCTGCACCAGTAGCCACACTGCCTAAACCATCCGTCGGTGGTCTTAGCGATTCCGATAGTCAAGCACAAATTCCAGCGGGCACTTGGGGAAGCTCACATTTGTTTAACTTTACAGTCTCTGGTGGAACTACTTACGCAGTTGATATTTCTTCGGACCAATGTTTTTGTAGTGGGCACTTTGTCAACCGTTCAATAAACGTTCCTTATTCAACAAATCTACAAACTTATACTTTTGGGGGTGACACCGGCTGGAACAATCAGGGAAGCGCCAATTATTCCTCTGGGGGACATTTAGCCTTAGATCAAAACACAACCTATTACTGGAGGGTTTTCGCAGGCAATTCTTCTGGTTCTGTTTACAACAATCAACCTTGGAGCGTAATTAAGAAACCAAATCTAATTGTTTCCACCACCCAAGCTTCTGTCGGTGGCCTTAAAGATTCTGACTCGCAACTTTCAATTCCTACCGGGTCGGTTTGGGGAAACACTCATAAGTTTGAGTGGTTGGGTGCTAATGCAACCATGTTTGCAGTTGATATTTCTTCTGACCCAAACTTTGCTAGTGGTCACTTTGTAAACAAGACAATTAATGTAGCCGCAACTAACAACTTAACTAGCTATTCGCTGTTAGGCGACTCAGGCTGGTCAAACCAAGGAACAGCCACCTATTCTTCTGGTGGTCATTTGGCTCTTGACCAAAACACTGTCTATTACTGGCGAGTCTATGCAAGAAATTCAGCTGGCAACTCAATTTATAGTGATCGGCCTTGGAACGCAGTTTCACGTCCGGCAATTAACTCAATCAAACTTCCAAACCCAGCTACTAATTTAGCCGTAAATTATGGTGGGGTTACTTGTGCTACTCAAGGTCAAAATTTTGGCCCAACTCTCAGTTTTACCTGGGGAGGAACAACTGCCCAATATTTCGCAGTCGACATATCGATAAACCGCGATTTCAGCCTTGGTTTTACCAATAAAGTTATACTTGGTGGTGCACTTTCGGTAACTGGTAATGGCGGTTGGCATAACAACGGTTACTCGAGTTTAGCTGATGCTAACGGATCGTTAAGTTTACAGCCAGCTAAACCTTATTACTGGCGGGTTTGGGCGACAAACGGTGGTACCTACTCAGTTTATGATGTCTATTACAATTCCGGAAATCCAGCTTATGCAATCCGAGATGCTTGTCCTGACGCAATCACGCCAGTACTGATGCAGCCAAAACCAACTGCCGATGGTTCTCCAACTCCGGATACCAAAGCGTCACCAGCATTTGTTTGGCAAGCAGCGAGCGCCGCGACAGCATATAGAATTGGAGTTTCGCCAAACCAAACCGATCTCCTTAATTTCCGCAATAGTTGGTATTCCACTGTAATGCCATCTTCTTGTCTGTTAGGAATTTGTTCAAAAACTTGGGATGTAGGCGGTTGGGTAGCAATTGGTGGAGCGCCCAGGCAGCCTTTGGTTCTCGATTCGGGGAGAGTTTACTATTGGTATGTTTGGGCCTGTGACTCGGTCAGTTGTCCGCTTCAAGGGTTAAGGCAGTCTAGTTTTCGAGTTAGTGGTGATCTTCAGACACCAGCAACTAACTTATCAACCGATCAAGCTACCACTGGTTTTACCGGTTTACCACATTTCTTTTGGACCGCAGCGCTTACAACGCCAAAAGTTGACCATTATGAACTATTACTTAAAGATTCTCATATTGGAACGAATTTTGGGGAAGGTGGGTATTGGCAGCAGAATTTAAACCCAGGGGATATTTGTGACACGCCTCTACCGCCAGTGCAGTCAAAATGCCACAGCGATCTAACAAAAGGATCTTGGAATTGGGTACCCGGTTCTACAGGTGTTACTTCTTACAAAAGTTATCCGCCAACTCCTCTTTATGGTGGAACATTTTATTGGACAATTGTTGCCTGTCGAAGTACAAGTTGTCCTCTAAGTGACGTTGTGGTTGCATCTATACAAAGCTTTAGTGTTCAGTTGGGTTCAGGAAGTGGAATTTTCCTAAGTACTGCTGTGGGGCAATGTAAACCGGACAAGACAGTTGATGTTAATCTTAGTTGGAACCAAAGTAGTTTAGCCATTGATGCACAGTGGGCGGAAATTTCCATTTATAATAATGGTTTTACAACTGGTTACCAAAGTTCTCCGACAGTTCCGGTTGCCGGTTCAAACCAGAAGGTCAGTTATAATTGGACAGACCTTCCGGGTAACGGGACTACATTTAGGTGGCAGGTTGTGTCTGCTTATAATGGTTACCAATATCCGAGTGTAACTTACATTTTTACAGTCCCTGATTGTAGTGCCGGTGGGACAGGTAATTACAGCGAGCTACTTTCTTACATTGATTCTGGTACCAAAGGTCTATATCTTGGTGATGGGGTAACACCACTTAACTATGTTATTAAAACAATGATGGTTCACGAGGATCCACAAATTGTGCCACAAGCAACCGATAAATCACCACTAGTTAGGCGTAATCTTGGGCTTTGTGCGGTTGGAACTTCTGGAGAGATTGGTATACTTCAATATATTGCCGGTACTTGGAAAACTCTTGCAACTAATGCTGGTGAGTTTAAACCTGGTGCTGACATTGGTCACGGTGACTATGCGTATTACACAAGCGGGGTTAATGGGGCACCATTAGATGGTTGTTGGCAGATACCTGGCAGAGACACACACAACCAAGCCTATTCTTATGAAGAACTTTTAGGGCCAAATATAGATGGTGGAGCTTGGGACCCGTTCTCGCAAATTCGAACTACAGTAGCAGCCTTTAAGCAAAACTCGCATGTGGGTTGTAACTGGACTACTTATATTTCCAGCACATTGGGATCCTAAGCTTAGAATTCCACGTGGACAAGTTGTCG
>JADMIO010819937.1_pt1 | contig 59913 bp, 57 predicted proteins | sample 8958161 | NCBI WGS metagenome assembly JADMIO01 (sample SAMN16585339, study PRJNA669376) | soil metagenome | isolation source: Crop rotation soil | place: USA: Cullars Rotation, Alabama | collected 2011
TAAAATCTGCAACCGGTTTATTGGTTAACGGTAATACTGTGATTTGTTTACATGCCGTATCTGCACCCACACAATTGTAAGCAATGAGACAAACATTATATGTTCCTGCAGTGGTAAATAACCTGCTTGGGTTAGCAGAAATAGAGTCAATAGCTGAGAATGGATTATCTAAACCAAATACTCCATCACCATTGGTATCCCATTTATAGCTCTTATTTATGCCGGTACTAGTGTTTACATACATTTCAGTATAGCCTGTGTAAATGGTAGTAGGACATGTAAAGCCTGCTTTAGGCTTGCTATAACTTGCCGGTGTGCTTGTCCAGCGAATGGCAAATCCTGAATCACCAGATGTAGTGGCATTTGTGGTGGTCATTTTAAGGAATACCACTCCTCCGGCAACCTTGAAGTTTCTCATACTGTCAGGAAGATTTGTTCCTCCCAGTTTTTTTATTCTTGGTCCTGATGGACCGCCCTGCAATAATTCCACTGAATCGCCTGAAAGTAATTTGAAGCGTTCCACGAATAAAACCACTGTATCGGCACAAGGGGCAATCCTGAATCCTGCAGGACAGTTTCCTGTGGTACCCATGGTGTAATTTCCTGTTGGCCCTCCGGCATCATACACATATCCTGAGGATAATTTACTCACTGAATCCGAACCGTTACACATCATGTAACCGTTATTTACTGTAAGGTAATTATGACGACATATCGAGTCCATACCTCTCGCATTCCACACCATCAGGCACACATCAAACACACCTCCATCAAGGGCAAATAATTGTGGGTTCTGCACAGTTGTTCCCGGGGTCCATGAGTTGGGTAATCCCGAACCGGCAAAAGTGCTTAAGCCTATATAGGGAGGGTTCGTGCTCCATGACCATTGTGTTGGACCATTCAAACTCAGATCGTAATAATTTAACTGATCCGTGAATCCAACAGTTCTCCTGTCGCTGAAGAAACTCGCTATAGGTTTTGCGCTCGGAGTATCTACATATATAATTTTGGTGATACTGTCTACACCCAATACCAAATTTGATCCTACTAAAAAGGTATTGGTAACTTTCAATTTTACTTTATAATATCCCCTGGCTGAGAAGGTCCATTTAAAATTAGCATTGGTAGTGTCGATATAACACATGCCAGGCCATTGAGGAGTACATTTACGAGTAGTGTTATAAGCGCTATATGTACCATTTATTGTAGTACTGTAACCGGTAACATCCCAATATGATTTAGTTGCATTGTTACTTGTATTGGTAAAAATATAAGGGCTGTTCAACCATGCGGTATCAGTTAAAATATTATAAGCATAACCTGCAATAGGTGGAATTTGCGGCCCACTGCTTTGAATGTTGATATCAAAATCTACTGTTTCCCCATCTTCGTTAACGGCAGCACAAGCATCGTACAATGGCGGCAGACCAAAATATGGATTTAAACCATTATACCACTCATTCCTGATCCGCATGCGAGTCATACCACCTACAGCATTGACAGGAATTGTTACTAATATAGATGGAATGCCACCTCCGCCAGGAGCTGTAGTTGAAGCATATACCAATTCTCCAGGGTCGCTAAAGCTTCCATTATTATTAAAATCGATCCAGGCACCCCACGCTGCCGGAGTTGAGGTCATACCAGGCTGAGTATACAAAGTGTATGTTTGACCAGGTATTACAGTGGTTGTATAACCGCTGCTTGCCTGCCAGTAACGGTACCATGGATACGTTGCATTACATGCAACGTTTAGATAATTAATCGTATTAAACGTTATTGTTTTAATATATGCGCCATCCAAACAAGGAGTGTATGTTGAAACATAACTGCCCACGCAATATGGTGCGGGGGTTGAAGACCATTGAGCATGAAGATTAGATGCTCCAAATGTCAAAGCAAACAGTATGATTGCAAATACCGGCTTATGACCGCATATTTTGACGAAGTAAAGTTTTTTCATTATAAGTTTGGTTTTTATAGGTTTCTTAACTCGAAGATAAATTTTTATTAATGTGTTTATGCTTTAAAAAACTAAAAATTTTCTTAAAATCTCATAAAAATTTGATATCACTAATTTAATACCAAAATAATATTGCACTATACGCAAGTAAGTAAAAATTATCAGTTTTCCAAAAAGCTTTAAAGATTGATGCCTTTTCAACTGTTTTGATTGTGTCCTTGATTCCTAACCTAAAAAAAGAGGGCCCCGCCACGACAAGTCGTGGCGGGGCCCTCTTTTTTACTTTCGTTTTTTTTTATTTCACAATGCTGATTCTCTCTGTATACACTTTGCCGGCACCTTCCATTTTCACAATATACACACCTTCGCTTGCGCCTGCCATATCTATTTCAATGGCTTTATCATTTCCTTTAATCACTTGCTCTTTCACGAGTGAACCAATGATATTGTACACCTTCACCGTTTGAATATTCGTTTGTTCTCCCAGGTCAATTGTAAACTTACCTGTATTCGGATTCGGATACAGTTTCATCTGTCCGTTTCCTGTGATGGAGTTAATTCCCGCAACTACGTTTTCTTCAATAACCACCATACGTGTTACCTCGTTAGCCACATTTCCTGATGGATCCGTAAGATCAAATGTTACATAATAAATTCCAGGCTTATCATTGATCACTTTGCTCGCATCCATAATAAATAATGGCGTTCTCAATTGAGCATCGGTGTAGTAATTATCAGTTAACAATGCTCCGGGATCTACATAAGGCTGGAATCTTGGATGTTTATATGGATTAGCGCCAACCAAAGTGATTGCAGGAGCAATTCTGTCCACCACATTAACCGTTCTGTGCACACTGGTACAGTTGCCAGAAGGATCGCATACAGTATAGGTCATCACTGTAGTACCTAATTTACTCATATTAGGACCACCGGTAGGTGTAATGGTTGTTTGCAATACAAGAGGATTGGTATAATAGGAGCTGCTCTTATTCACTCCCGGATCACTGAATACCGTATTTACATCCACTGTCATGTCCGCATCTCCTATTAAGCTTACTGCAGGTGGAATAGTATTATCTATTTTTACCACCAGCCTGTATGTATTGGCCGCATTACCGGAACCATCAGTTGCATTGTATAACAAAGTATATGCACCTATTACATTTACATTGATAGATCCTGTTCTGCTGAAAGTGGTATTGGTCCAATAATTATCGGTCACCATTACCTGGTCTACATATGGAGTTCCAATTTGATATTTGATGGTATCCTTACCTGTTAAGCTTACAATAACCGGTTTGGTGGTATCTATCACAATCACTTTTCTCGTTTTGCTTGCTGTAAAATTAAATGCATCAGTTACTGTATATGTGAGTATATAGGTTCCTAATTCGTTTAAATTTACAGAGCCTGTTCTTACCAACAAATTGGAAATATCATTACCGGTATTGTCTTTAGCTATAGCACCCTGTTCAGTATAAGCTGTTTTTACTCCAACATACACCGTATCACTTCCGTTAAGTGTCACTGTAGGGCCATTATGATTCACTTCTACCTGAACAATCCTGGTTACAGGGGCTGATGTATTTCCATACAAATCTTTAGCAGTATAAGTTAAAGTATAATATCCAACTGCGTTGATATTTACAGTTCCACTCACAGTCACTCTTCCACTGTTGGTGATATCGCCTTCCAGGTTATCAGTAGCGGTAACTCCCGGCTCAATATATGGTGATCCCACCTGTATTTTGTGGATGGCATTTCCTTTTAAAGTAACAACCGGTGGGATATAATCAGTACCAATGATGATCCCATAATCTTCAAAGCATCCGATCTGTGCATAATCAGGAGTGAGCGTGGTCAGGTCATAGCTGATACCCACCCTCATCCTTGTGTTTCCTGTCGGGTTATTATCAGGAATCCTGAAGGTGGTACTTGTACTGATCTTATATTGACGGGTTTCATTGATGAGTGTTTCACCTGCATCCGTAAAAATCGCGTTCATGTTATAATCCAGCCATACTTTAGTGGTCATTGGGTCACTATTGCCCAGCCTATAAGTTGTTAATGTATAATCCACTCCACGATAGAGTGTTGTTTTTTGCTGATTATACATGGCCAGGTAAGTTGGTGTTTGTAACGCGGTTGTAGTATCAATGCTTCCCAGTTTAACACGGCTGATACCTATATCTGTTCCCGATGGAATTGAATTTTGTGTTCCGGGTGAAGTATAAGTAACTGCACAGGCCACATTGGCTTTTATCTTGGTATCAAAGCCCATGGAGTTGGTTGCTTTCAATGTTACAGTATAGCATGTAGCACTGTTTAAGAACACCACAGGATTTTGTGAAGTAGCGCTTGTACCATTGAGATAAGCAACATTGGCAGGGTTAAATGTCCATAACCATTGGTTAGCACCATTGGTACTGATGTCAAAGAAACGGAAAGTATCGGTAGTGAAACCGGAAACTTTGTTCACTGTAAAATCAGCCACAGGTTTATTGGCCAGTGGCAATACGGTGATCTGCCTGCAGGTGGTATCGGCTCCCACACAATTGTAAGTAACAAGACAGACATTAAACACTCCAGGTGTGGTAAACAACCTGCTTGGGTTAGCAGCAATAGAATCTATTGCAACTGTAGGATTATCCAAACCAAATATACCATCACCATTGGTATCCCATTTATAGCTCATGTTAACACCTACGCTTGTATTGCTATACATTTCTGTATAACCTGTATAGATGGTAGTAGGGCAAGTGAAACCTGATTTAGGTTTGCCATAGCTTGCCGGTGTGGTTGTCCAGCGAATGGCAAATCCTGAGTCTCCCGCAGAACTGGCATTTGTTGTGGTCATTTTAAGGAACACCACTCCTCCGGCAACTCTGAAGTTACGCAAGCTATCAGGCAAGTTTGTTCCTCCAATCTTCTTGATCCTTGGACCTGAAGGGCCGCCCTGTAAAAGTTCCACTGAATCACCAGAAAGTAATTTAAAACGTTCTACGAATAAAATCACTGTATCAGCACAAGGTGCAATCCTGAATCCTGCAGGACAACTTCCTGTTGTAGTAATAGAATAATTTCCTGTTGGTCCTCCGGCATCATACACATATCCTGATGATAATTTGCTCACTGAATCCGAACCGTTACACATCATGTAACCGTTGTTTACCGTGAGATAGTTTTTGCGGCAAAGTGAATCCATTCCTCTTGCATTCCATACCATCAGGCACACATCAAACACACCTCCGTCAAGAGCGTATAACTGTGGGTTTTGCACAGTTGATCCAGGGTTCCATGTGTTAGGCAATCCTGAACCGGCAAATGTATTTACTCCGATAAATGGCGGGTTAATACTCCACGACCATTGGGTTGGCCCATTCAAACTCAGGTCGAAATAGTTTAGCATGTCAGTGAAACCAACAGTCTTTCTGTCACTGAAGAAACTAGCTATAGGTTTCGCACTTGGTGTATCAACATAAATAATCTTGGTAATGCTATCTGCACCGTAATTGTTAGTTGTTTTTAATTTTAACTGGTAATATCCTCTTACCGGGAATGTCCATTTAAAGTTAACACTGGTTGTGTCGATATAACACATGCCAGGCCACTGAGGAGTACACTTACGTGTAGTTGAATAAGCACTGTATGTTGAGCCATTCGTGCTATATCCTGTAATATCCCAGTATGATTTAGTAGCATTGTTGCTGGTATTGGTGAAGATGTAAGGACTATTGATCCAGGCAGTATCCGTTAAGCCATTATATGCATATGCTGCAATGGGAGGAATAGTTACACTCACTGAAGGAACGCAGGTAAGCCTCATATCTGCACGGCTCATCGAACTAGTAATAGTAGGAGTAAGAGAACATATTGTTGGAAAAGATGTTACACAAAAAGAACCAGAGCCATCTGCCCAGGAAAAATTCGTACTGTTAAAAGTTGTGCTTGTGTAATACACTGAAGGGCTGCCTGTATAACAGGTTGTACAGCTATTGCCTGTATTATCATGGCAAGCATCAACCAATAGATTGGATACTCCATCCCACATAAAGCTTGTGGTAAAAGTATGCACGTTCCATCCTGTGACTGCCGTATACGCACTGGCAAAATATACCTGTGTTAACCCGGCAAAATCATAGGTTGAACCAACAGTAGTAGCAGTGGTATTTTTCAATTTGATCTGGTAGTTCATTTGCTGGTTGGAAACAAGAGTACCGCAAGAAGTTGACGTTCCAAGTGACTGAACATTAAAAGCCAGGGAAGTAATCGCAGTTGGACCGGATAGCCCCAAAGCGTTTAATTCACTTGCAAGGATAAGGTATTGGACACGGCCTGATGAAAACCAGGTAGGATAAGGTGTAGGTGAACCGTTTGCCCCGCATGAAAGAAGGCCTGTACCAAGCGTAATGGTTTGAGCAGTTGCTGCAAGAGATAAGATTGAAAACACGCTAACAGCAAAAGTCAAACGGGTCAATCTAGCAAGTAAATTATATTTCATATGTATCCTGGATTTTAACTAATTTTAACCTCAAAGTAATCTAAACTTCGAAAATAGGTTATTTCTTTTAATTTTTGAAGCCCAAAAATTAATGTTTTCTTAAAATTTCAATCCTTAATTTTTCATTATTAAGGCTTTGCATAAAATGGATTGATGATAAAGGACGAATCTGTGAGGGTTTTGAGGAATGCGACAAGGTCTGATTTATCTTTAGTGCTGAGCAAAAGCCCAGTTGGGTGATTGTCTCCGGTGATAAACGGATCCACATTGCTTCCCTGGTAGGCCATCGTATCATAAAAATCCACTACCTGTTCAAGGGTTGTAAAACGCCCGTCATGCATATATGGTGTTGTAAATAACAGATTACGCAAAGAAGGAGTTTTAAATTTTCCCATATCACCGGCATTCCTGGTAAGCCTGGCTAAACCTGAATCCGTGAATATTTGCTGCGTGCCATTATTGTGAAACTTAAAATCAGTAAAAAATCCTGCCGCCATATTATGACAATGGTTACAATCTCCCTTTTGGGGATTGAAAAAAACATCCATTCCATTCCTTTCAGAAGCCGTAAAATTGGTAAAATTACTTCTCACCCCTTCATCATATTTGGAGCTACCGGAAATGATCGTACGTTCAAACTGTGAAATGGCAAAAGCCAACAATTGAGAGGTAATTGAATCTGTACCAAATGCCTTTTTGAAAAGGCCCTTATATTCCGAACTGCTTTTCAACTTGCTTACCACGTTAGTTAAGTTTTCACTCATTTCAATAGGATTGGTAATCGGACCATATACCTGTGATTCGAGATCAGCTGCTCCCCCATCCCAAAAAAACCGATGATTAACAACACCATAGTTTGAATACCAGCCCAGGTTAAAAATAGGTGGCGCATTTCGCTTTCCTTTTTCACCATGCAAACCATCACTAAACTGCTTGTTATGGTCAGTAAACCCAAATGCCTGGTCATGGCATGTGGCACAACTCATTGTACCATTCTGCGATAAAATAGGATCGTAAAATAATTTCCGCCCCAGGGTAATACCTTCAACAGTTAAAGGGTTATTGTCAGGCATCAGGATCGGGCTTGTTACCCACATTGGATAGGATATGGAATATGGTGTTGCCGAAAATGGCTTTTGTGTTTGCCCGGGTTTTTCTTTTTGACCAGCCGTAATCTCATCATCTCTTTTGCAGGATGTCAGGAATATTGCTGTAAGAATGGCTATGCCAACAAATTTTTTCATGCGGGTTTACTGAACAGAAGTTACGCTCATCATATCCTTTGCATTGGGAACCAGTTTAACGAGTCCCGTGGCGGTTGTATTATGAATGCTGTTATCGTCTGTTTTCAAATCATATATATTGGGGTTTTCAAACAGCTCCTTAACGTCCATTTTTAAATTGATCGTCCTGTTTTTATCTAATTGTATTGTAGCCGGGAAATCAAATTTCATCACATTTTCATCACCTCCTATATCAAAACCAAATGGAGTATTGGCAGCATTATAATGCCCGGTTATGCGGTAAAAAATATACCCGGTATTCCATGGCCAGAACATGCTGTTTGCCGGATCTAAGCCACCCGTGCGGGCTGTTGAGTGATTATGCAAACTATCTACTCCTATCATAAAAGAGATTTTACCATACGTTGCTTTGGGTAAATTATTGATGACCACTGTTCCACTCGATGGATCTTCCGAATCAATATCATAAGTGATTAAAAAATAAGTCTCGGGTGAAATAGTAATACCGCTCGTGGTAGTAAGCTTAACATTGGTTAAATAATAAGCAAACTGAGAGGATATTCTTATAGTGTCGCCTGCCGCAGTATAATAATTGGTATTAAACTGTAAAGGTTTATCCCCAAACATATGCGAAACATGAATGCTAAGCGAATACGCATTAACGGTTGGAATAACTTCGGGTTCTTTTTTACATGAAACCGAGTTAAACAACAATCCAATAAAGATCACATAAAAAATGATGAATGCTAATTTGATTTTTTTCATTTGGGGCGAACTTTTTGCCGATCAAATTTAGTTAATTTGAGACATAATATTTTCTTAAAATCAAATATATGGCAAGTTTTGACATAGTGAATAAAATAGATTTACAGAGGGTTGACAATGCTATTAATGTGGCTAAGAAAGAGCTGCTGAACCGTTATGATCTCAAAGATGAAGAATGTGAAATCGACTTTGATAAGAAAGGCAACCTCATCAAACTACAGGCAAAACAGGAAATGGCGCTAGGCAGCATGATTGATATTATCCTTTCCAAATTCACAAAACAACAACTGGATGTAAGAGCAATTGATCTCAGCAAAGAACCACGGCCAAGTGGCAAATATGTTTTACTTGATCTCCCGGTGAAGAGCGGAATTGAAAAAGAAACAGCGAAAAAAATTGTCTCATTTATTAAAGATACCAGGCTTAAAGTTCAGGCATCTATTATGGAAGACCAGGTGCGTGTTACCAGTAAATCCATTGATGAATTGCAGGCTACTATTGCCAAAGTTCGCTCACACGACTTTGAGCTTCCACTCCAGTTTGAAAATATGAGAAATTAGGCTACTGCAACACGAGCAGCTTCTTTTCGTAGTTGATGATAGCTTTATATTTCATTAAAAAATCGCTTCCTAATACACCATCAATTTCAGGAAGCTGGATCATAGTGTAAGATTGATTTACATGGCTTAAATCCAATACAGCTACTTCAAGCTTGCGTATCTTCATTCTCCCGAATCTTAATGACTTTAATTCTACAATCCGGGTTTCCACTTCAATATTACCAAGGCCCACTGACTTCGTATCGATCTTTTTTATCGTATTCTTTTTTACATACTTCAGCACAGACTCTTTATCCAGAACTGTTTTTGATGCTCCTGTATCAACCAATAACCTCGATTTTTTTTCACCGATTTTCAGCTCGATAAAAAGATGATAGTTTTTCTTTTCTATCTCTTCAATGATGATCTTTACTTTATATTTTGGTGGTTTTTCCGACATAAAAAAAGAGGCGTTTTACAAACGCCTCTGCAATAATATTCTTTTTTAAATTGAAATTACTTTTATAAACTTAACGTAGCAAGCACGTCATTCATGTTGCGAACAGCTTCTGCACTTTTATTGAACAGTTCCTGCTCCTCTGCATTCAATTTAAAGTCAATGATCTTTTCCCAACCATTTTTACCAATTGTGACTGGTACACCAAGACAAATATCTTTTTGACCATACTCCCCGTTTAAGGAAACACAGCAAGGTAAAATTCTTTTTTGATCGCGTAAAATGCTTTCCACAAGCAAAGCACCGGAAGCACCGGGAGCATACCATGCCGATGTACCAAGCAGTTTTGTCAATGTAGCACCTCCAACCATAGTATCCGCGGCAATCTTCTTTAACTCTTCTGCACTTAAAAACTGTGAAACAGGAACACCATTCAATGTGGCCAGGCGCGTCAATGGGATCATAGTTGTATCGCCATGACCACCGATAACTGTAGCCTGGATGTCGGCTGTTACTGAATTCAATCCCAAGCCCAGGTAACCTTTAAAACGGGCGCTGTCCAGTATCCCTCCCATTCCAATGATCCTGTTCTTTGGTAATCCTGAAGTTTTTAAAGTAAGATAGGTCATTGTATCCATTGGGTTGGAAATCACAATCACAATTGCATTTGGTGAGTGCTTCAACACATTTTCGGTAACACCTTTTACAATATTTGCATTTGTTCCTATGAGTTCTTCGCGGGTCATACCGGGTTTCCTCGGTAAACCGGAAGTGATCACCACAACATCCGAATTAGCAGTTTTTGAATAATCATTAGTTGTACCGGTGATCTTTGTTTTAAAATCCAGTAGTGAAGACGTCTGGTAAATATCAAGCGCCTTACCTTCGGCAAAGCCTTCTTTAATATCCAGTAACACCAATTCGTCAGTCAGCTGACGGTAAGCAATCACATCAGCGCAGGTTGCGCCCACAGCTCCAGCTCCTATAACAGATACTTTTGTCATATAAAATTAGAATAAAAGATTAAAAATGAACAATTGAAAAGTTGGTGCGAAAATAGAAAGATGTGCAAGAAAAGAAAAAATGATTTTACAGAGTTTTAGGCAATCACCATTTCCGGTATATCACAATTCACAAGTAATCTTCCTTCCGTTTTTTCCCTGATAAACTCAACCGTAACACCGGGTGCCCTTTCCAACAGACTGAAACCTTCCGGAACAATATCAAAAACACCTAACTCGGTCACCACTTTTTTTACGCAACCTAAACCGGTAATGGGCAGGGTACATTTTTTCAGCAGCTTGGAGTTTCCTTTTTTATCCATGTGCTGCATGGCTACAATAATATTTTTTGCCGATGCCACAAGATCCATTGCTCCTCCCATTCCCTTAACCATTTTTCCAGGAATTTTCCAGTTAGCTATATCACCATTATCTGCCACCTCCATTGCACCTAAAACCGTAAGATCAACGCGGCCACTCCTTATCATACCAAAACTCATGGCTGAATCAAAAAAACTGGAGCCTTTGGTCGTGGTCACTGTTTGCTTACCAGCATTGATTAAATCCGGATCAACTTCATCTGCGTAAGGGAAAGGACCGATTCCCAGTAACCCGTTTTCCGACTGCAGGATCACTTCAATTCCCTTCGGAACATAATTGGCAACAAGGGTTGGAATCCCTATTCCCAGGTTAACATAATACCCATCCTGTAATTCCTGTGCAATGCGTTTCGCAATTCCGTATTTATCTAACATATTATCGTGACGTTTTTATGATGGCAAAATTATTCTTAATCTTTAAAAAATATTTCTCATAACATTCAAAGCTCAATATTGAAATGCCAATTAAAATAATAAGATATAATAATTCAAAATAAGCAATATTCCGCATACCCAATGGAAGAGCAACTTTTGTAAGAAGCGGCTCTATGATCATGTTGTGATAGATATAGATGCCAAATGATATTTTACCAAAATAGTGCAGCATGTTTTTGGATCTGAAATTAAAGAATGCGCTTTCATTAAACAGGTAATTCAATAACCAAAAGACAATAAATCCAAGGTATATATATTTTTTAAACATCACTACAAAAAAGCCTCCGTCCCAACTGTTGTATTGCTCCATAAATAACAAACATATAAAAAGAACATAAACCAGCAGGCGTGTCTTTCTGTCTATGGATAGTTGAATCGGATTTTTAAAATGCACACAGGCCACCAAAGCCCCGATGAGGATTTCATCCATCCGTGAAAGTGTATGCACATGGAGGTACATCTGGTAAGGCTGAACCTGTAGCAATGTAAAAACCAATCTTGAAGCAATACTGCCGGCAATTAAAAGAATCGTAACAAAAGGAACATTTTTAAGAGGGGTAAGAAATATAATAAACGGCCATACCAGGTAAAAATGTTCTTCCACGCATATCGACCAAAAATGGGCAAAAGGAAATTGCCATTGGTTGGTGTGGATGGCGTTAAAATTATTCAGAAAAAAAATATTGGCTATATAATTAGGTTCTGCCTTTTGAGAAAAAAAATGCACCATGATAAACCCCAGCAAAATGGCCCAAAAGTATAAAGGCCATATACGTAAGCTTCGCCTCATAATGAATTTAAACACATTAATATTTCCCTGTTTGTTTTTTTCAAGGAGCAAAAGATAAGTAATGAGGAAGCCGCTGATCACAAAAAAAACATCAACACCAATGGCAAGATTGCTGATAAAATTTTTCAATTGCAGAACAAACCAATGATCGGATTGAAGCGGGTCGTGAATAAGATTGGAAAAACCCTCATACGAATGCGGAACAATTACCATAAATGCAGAAACGCACCTCAATACATCAAGATTGAAGAAGTGAATTTTTTCCGCAGAAGGATTTCCAGGTATCAATTTTTCAACCTGGTTGTAACCTGCTCAATTCTCTTTTCGTAATTGTTGCCCTGGAAAATCCTATTCACGTAAATTCCGGGAGTATGTATGTGATCAGGATCAAGTTCACCGGCAGGAACCAATTCCTCTACTTCCGCTATTGTTATTTTTCCTGCCATGGCCATCAAAGGATTAAAGTTGCGGGAAGTTGCCCTGAAAATTAAATTTCCATGTGCATCGCCCTTCCATGCTTTTACAATAGCAAAGTCGGCATGAAAGGCATGTTCCAGTAAGTATTTTTTCCCGTCAAACTCACGTATTTCCTTTCCTTCTGCCACTTCAGTACCCACCCCCGCAGGGGTAAAAACAGCAGGCATACCATAACCTGCGGCCAGGCATCTTGTTGCTAAAGTCCCTTGGGGTATAAGTTCTACCTCCAATTCTCCGCTTAATAATTGTCTTTCAAACTCTGCGTTTTCTCCCACATAAGAAGACACCATTTTTTTTACCTGCCGTTGTTGAAGCATGAGGCCAATGCCAAAATCATCAACCCCGGCATTATTCGAAATGCAGGTAATATCTTTCACACCCTTTTTAACAAGTGCGGTAATACAATTTTCAGGAATACCGCACAACCCGAATCCACCCAACAGGATAATGGCTCCATCGTTAATGTCTTTCACTGCTTCATCTGCATTCTTAACAATTTTGTTCAACATATACGTAAATGATAAAATTCAGAAATATTGAGTTGGGATAAAAATCTTACTCTCCGATAACCGCATTGATCCCTTCATCGCACAATGCCTGGCACATAGCGGCAAGCTCTCCTCTTTCACCGGTTTTAACAACAGCTTTCCCTTTAAAATGAATAATAACTGCCGATTGTTCAGCTTGCAGAACATCATGATTACATATTCTTACCAGGCACTCTATTACATGGTCAAAAGTATTCACATCATCATTATAGATAATAAGTTTTGCACCTGATGTAATGCCATCAATCGTTTCAAGTACTGGCGACTCAATAGTGTGTTCTTTAGTTGTCATAACTATTTCATACCTTTTTTAGAAAAACTGAATTTGTTTTCGTTTCCTTCCATCAGCCTCTTAATATTTTTTCTATGCGTGTACACTACCATAATCCCTATGGCAGAACAAAACATAATAAACCCATATTCTTTCCACTGGTAAAGGAAGCCAGCTACAAACGGGCTGGCTATGGAAGATATCATACTGCCCAAAGAAATATAGCGCGTTATTAAGACAATAAGGATAAAGATACAGACACATATTAGTGCAACCCTGATATCCATGGCGCAAACCACGGCAAACAGAACTGCAATACCTTTGCCTCCTTTAAACCCTGCAAATATCGGGAAAATATGGCCTGTTACAGCCAATACTCCAAATAGCATTTGATAGCGGAGAAGTGTACTGATATCATTGGTGGAATTAAGGAATGTCCAGTCCGGAAGTTTTGTGGCAATAAATCCTTTTAAAAAATCGAGGGATAAAACGATGAACCCGGCTTTGTTACCAAGTACCCTCAGTGTATTTGTAGCACCTGCATTTCCGCTTCCATGCTCACGAACATCAATATGATAAAAATATTTACCATACCAAACTGCCGATGGAATTGATCCTAATAGATAGGCTATAATAGCTGTAATTAAAATGATCATAGATGCTATTTAGTTTTCATTGCTTTCACAAATTGATTCCTGGCCGAAATATTTGCCAAACGCAATTTGTATTCATCTTTTGATACTTTATCGATCTGATCTTTCAATATCTTATTAAACGCCAGGTCAGAGCCAATCACGTACATAATCCCTTTTTGATATTTAAAGAAATACCAGCTACCCTGTGGCGACTGCAAATATAAGGTAAAATCGTCACCGCTCCTTCTCTTCACTAATTCCATCTTCCCGCGTATTTTTCTTTCAAATTTATACTTATCAAAAGAGTTGATACCAATATCACCCACCGATACCAATGATCGTGTAGCCTGGTTCCATTTCACATTCATATCAGAAATAAAAATGGTTTTCTCCAGGTCATTAATAAGCCTTATCGAGTTATTATCTTCAATTTCTTCTTTTATTTTTTTGATGTTCCTTTCTTCAACTACTTCGGATAATGCTTTAGTTAGAAATACCGGGTCAAATTCCGGTTGAGCTGCAATGAGTGACTGGTCGGTAAGTGAATCATACATCACTCTCAAGGCAGCCTGTGGGAATGGGAAATTAAGTAGCATCACCAATTTCATATTGAAGCTGGTATCTACATAACTATAGTTTGCATACCCGGCTGAACTGATCTCAAACTTACTTCCTTCGAACCCGATCTTGTATCTTCCCTCTGTATAAAAGTTCTTCTTGGCCTCATTAAATACCATCAGGTTTCCTCTCGGGGCCTCCTTAAATATTTTGCTGTAAGACCCCATCTTAAACACGTTTGTTTTTTCATCATAAAATAATGTTCCCTCTACCTTGATCAGTTCATGATCTGATGCACTTCTCTTGCGTGAGAAAAAGCTTGGGTAAGCGTGCGTTGAGTCAAGGGAAATATTCATTCCGACAGAAAGCGTTTGCCTTACCTGGTTGATCAGTTGGGCCTGTACATTGATGTAAACGGAGTCGGGATTTACAACAGCTGAATTCCGGAACCAGTCTGTTTTAGGCAATGGCATTTTATGTTGTGCAAGGAAGTACCCGTCATACTCGAGGTTTTTCACTACGCTCTTTAACAAAGCGTTTCCTTTAAACAAAATGTGGGGGCCTACATAAAAATTGATCGAGTCGGGAATAATGGATTTTGCCACCAATTGATGTGCAGGATTAATACTTACATCACTCAGGAAGAATTTCTGCTTGTTCTTCTTACGGTCTACGTATTCATAATCTCCTGTCCCATCAAGCTTAAACCGTCCTCCGATCTTCAAAGATGCATTTTCAATACTGTGGTATTTTGTAGCCGTATCAGCAATAATATTGGCATGATATAAAGGCAGCATATCTGCATCTGCTTTAATAGTTACCTGTTGACTGTCTGCAAATATTTTGGCGTCACCCACCCTGATAAATGGAATTTTCTTAGAGTATAAAGTAAAATCATGAAGATCTAAAGTTGAAATTCCGGTGGTAAATTTTAACGAATCCTGGCCCGATCTTGTTGATACGAGATAAGATGCAGCTTCGCCATTTATCATGTAACTTCTGAAGTCTATCTTTTTGTGATCCATATACCAGATGAACTGCTCAAACGAACCTGCATATTGGTTAAATGTAAAATTGGAGTTTAACCCCTGCGAATTGAATGTAAAATTACCCACTCTGTCCTGCAACCCCACATTGGCTTTTACGGAAGCAGAGTTAAATGAAAATTTAGATGAATCCTGCAATGAGCGAACCCTGAATGTGGCATTATCGGAAAGAATATTATCCGGTTGCAACCAGAAATCCTGCGATAGCAACTGTGCTTCTTCAACATTGATTATTCCTCTTGCACGCAAGTCATTCGGAGTTAAGATCAACTTACCATCAAGTGTTGCACGATTATCAGAAAACGCAATATATTCCTGTGTCCGGCTCACAAACATCGTGTCTTCATAAGGCAGCCAATGCTCATACACATTGACCGCTTTTACGGTTGGATATATCGATGTTCGGTTATTATCAAACGAAGTACACTGGGCATTCATGGAATCCAGCAAAAAGACAAACTGATCTGAAAGTGTGGTGGAAGCAATATACTTCAATGTGCCCTTGCCAAAAAATCCTTCATCACTTAAAGAAAGATCAACAAATCCACGTCCCTTTCCTCCATACATCGGGTAACCCGGTTCCGGGGCAGGTAATTTAAATCCTAAAGATTTATCAGGTTGCAGATAGAGAAAATGTTTGAGGTCGGGAATAATTCCACCTGAAACCAATGTTCCGCTTAACGACAAATGTTCAAGATCCAGGTCGTTCAAACTGTCCATTGTAAAAGGATCCACATCAAAATAGAAACGGTTCTTATCATACACTCCGTTTTGTGTAGAGAGCTTATCATAAAATACTTTCGATCCCACATCGGATTTAAACACGGGATAACCGGGATAATGTCTCCGGCCGCTTTTGTTAAAGGGATGGTCAATTGCCAATGTTCCATAAATATTCCTGATTGCTGATTTAATGGGAAGATCAACACCCATTCCCTGGTCGTGATAAAGAAATTTCATGGAATCTACGTTATTCAAACGCACTTCGAAACGTACATAATCGAATGAAAAACCGTTTCCGAAAAAGTCCACCTTACCGGCACGAAGCTTCCCGGAAAAATCCATGTTCCGGTTTTTCTTGAGTGTCACCACCTGGTCTTTTGGAACAATGTATACGTTTTGTGAGTCACTGAAATAGAACTTCGGCACACCCTGTATTTGCAAATCGTTATTGATAAGACTGATCGTTGCATTCGGGTAACGTTTGATTGTGGATTCAAACGTGATGGCATCATAATCCGTTTTACCGTTATGAGCATTCACATAATCGGCCAGTTTCTTTTTAACCGTTACGTACTCTCTTTTCGAATCATAATTGACAAAACCTTTCGCATGCAAATCGATCATTTGTATCTTAATATCGCTTTTGTTGCTCTGAAAAGCGTTCGCATAATTTTCTATAAAAAACCCATTGATCTTATACTTCTCGCAATAGTTTTTGATCCTTTGCAACGGGTTATAGCTCAGCATAAATTCAAGCTTTTCGTACCTGTAATCCCTAAAATGATTCACTGACTCAAATCTGGCAGAAGCATTGTCATTGATCATGTCAATATCAATTTTCGGATTATTCAGATCCCATTTTATTTCATCACAATAGAATTCAACATTGTGGTAACTGTCCAAAAAAGGTGTTTGGCTGATCCCATCATCACCACGATATAAAATAATATAATTATCACCCAACCTATAAGTAAATTCAAGCTGCGGATGGTAGATAGAATCTTTATCGAGATACAAAGTTGCCGAGGCTTTTTTTGTACTCACTTTGCTGGCATGCACCAGGAATTCTTCGGCAGCAACTTTCAAGGAAGGTCTTTCCTTGAAAAGAAACACCAGTTGTGCAGGCATTGAGTCATTTCCTTTACAAATGATTGTTGCCCCTTTCATTCCAAGGCCACCCGTGAATTTTGCACGCCCGAAATTCAGTCCTGTATAGTTTTTCTTAAATGATTCAAATTGCGGATAGGGAGATTTTTCGCCCATCGATTGCCCCATGGGTTTGTCAGTTAACTTCCCCAAGAGTGGTTCGCGAAACAGTTTTTCATTATAAAACATGGCTGTATCGGCAACCAATAACCCCGATGACATATCAATCTTGTATGATTTCAACGCGGTATAAACATGTCCGCTGTCAATCCCGACACGGGTCCAGTCTGTTCTTCCGCCTTTGCCATACCAGGTATTTGTAGCGGGGGCAAACTTTCCCGAGGTTTTATAAACTTCCAGTGTATCACCAGGGGTGTAGCAAAGGAGATCAAGACTTTTAAAAATAAATGCCGGCTCTCCTTTGGTCTGAAGATCAACATCAGCACTACTGCTCACCCACTTCATAAATCCTGATTGAGAGATTACATGATCTCCATAAATATTGCGGGAAATGATCAGGAATTTTGTAAACGCATCCTTTGATATAAGCAATGCATTGTTCAATGCCTTATGCCAGTTATCAAATTTATCCACCTGGTTGCTTTGGGCAATTCCATTCATCGCTCTCAGGTAATTTTCAAAATCAGGGGAAACCTGGAAATTTCTGTTGAGCATTTCATTGCTCATTTTAATGATGTATATCTTTTGCGTATTACTGAATTTGCCTGAATTGTAATAACTCTCAAACTCCGACATAGCATCCCTGGCTTCACTTTTACCGTTTTTGTCAATAAAGTCTTCGAGGTCGTTGATAAACTGAACTACATCAAAAGAAAAGCTGTTCGGTCTCTGGGCAAAAAGATGAAAAGATGAAAATAAAAATACGAGCGTCAGCAGTTTTTTCAGCATGCGATTGTCTCAAATAATATCAAGCTAAAGTATGAAAAAAATATGATCGCAACGTCAAAAACTTATAACAAAAAGAGAAGGAACAGGTTACGGATATTACAGGAATAAGCCTATTTCATGGCCTTCACAATATCTGCAAAACCTCTCGACTGCAAAGCTGCTCCTCCAACAAGCGCTCCGTCAATATCCGGTGCTGAGAATAATTCAGCAGCATTATCGGCCTTTACACTTCCACCATACTGTATAGTAAGATCATCTGCAACTGCAGTATCATATTTTTCTTTAATGAGGTTACGGATAAATGAATGAATTTCCTGTGCCTGGGCAGTAGTTGCCGTTTTCCCGGTCCCAATGGCCCAAACAGGTTCATAAGCAATAACCACATGAGCCATTTGCTCTTTTGTTAAATGGAATAAGCCTTCACTTACCTGCATTTTTAAAACATCAAAATGTTTGTTCCCCTCACGTTCTTCCAACGTTTCACCGCAACAGTATATTACTTTCAAACCGGCTTCAAGGGCTATATTGATCTTTTTTGCAAGTAGTGCATTGGCCTCTCCGAAATACTGCCTGCGTTCACTATGGCCTATAATGACATATTTAGCACCACAACTTTTTATCATACTTGCTGAAACCTCACCTGTGAAAGCCCCGCTTTTTTCCTGGTGACAATTTTGCGCTCCCGTGGAAATATTTCCCCTCATCATCCTGCTTACTGAATTGACAAAAACAAAAGGGGGAATAAGCACTACTTCTGCACTTCCTTTATACTCGTCATTGATCATGTTCACAACTTCAGTGGTAAGCGCCATCGCTTCTTCAAAAGTTTTGTTCATTTTCCAGTTTCCTGCAACAATTTTTTTTCTCATGGTGTTTTTCTATTGATTTTATTCCGGTGTTTTTTCCCAATACCTGAATTTGGCTGTTTGTTCATACACGGCTTTTAGAATTTCTTTATCTGTAGTTGTAAATTCAATATTTCTCCTCGAACACATTGCCGTGGCAGTTACATAAGCCTTTTCGAGTTTAAAAGTATCAAATCCCTGCGCTCCTCCCCACGCAAATGAAGGTATAAAGTTTCTTGGAAAACCCGGACCGAATACATTAGCTGCCACTCCCACAACTGTACCCGTGTTAAACATAGTGTTAATACCACACTTGGCGTGGTCAGCCATCATCAGGCCGCAAAAGGTAAGGCCCGTTTTCTCAAAACGTTCGGTTTTATAACTCCACAATCTTACTTCCTCATAAGTATTCTTAAGATTTGAATTGTTTGTGTCGGCCCCAATATTACACCATTCACCAATTACGGCATTCCCTACAAAACCATCGTGGCCTTTATTGGAATACGAAAAGAACACCGCATTATTTACTTCACCTCCAACCTTGCAATGAGGTCCCACTGTTGTCGGACCATATATTTTTGCATCCATTTTCAACCCGCCATGATCACATAGTGCAAAAGGTCCTCTTATCTTACAGCCTTCCATGATCTCGGTATCTTTTCCAATATAAATCGGCCCGGTTGAAGCATTCAAAATGGCAAATTCAACTTTTGCGCCCTCCTCAATAAAAATACGTTCAGGAGCGAGACAGCGATTGGTTGAAGAAATAGGTTGAGAAACCCTGCCTTTTGTGAGCAAAGCAAAATCCTCTTCAATGGCTTGTCCGTTCTTAAGAAAAATATCGAAAGACTGTGTGATCTTTAGTAAATTTTCCGATTTTGTTTCAATCCTTTGGCCCTGAAAATCACTTTCTGAAAACCCTTTAACATCCTTTATTCTTGCGGCTATCAGGATATTTCCTTTAACCAATGCCTGATCCATCGCAAGTTTGCTAATCTCCTCCATCAAAGCGGCATTTGGACAAACGGTTCCGTTCACCAGAATGTTATCATTAGCGGTTACCAGGGGAAACTTCTTTTGCAGGTAATCTTGCGTAAGGAACGACATTGACGAACCGGTATATTTTTCCCACTTTTCGGCAATGGTCATAATACCTATGCGAATGCCGGCAGACGGTCTTGTGAATGTAAAAGGCAATAATCCTGTACGGTCATTGCTGTCGAAAAGGATATAATTCATACCGCGTTTAAAAAAATAAAGCTCTCAAAATAGAGAGCTTTAACAATGTGGTGCAATATTAAGTTATTTTTTGTTTGCGTATCTTTTCTTGAACTTATCAATCCTTCCGGCAGTATCAACAAACATATGCTGACCTGTAAAGAAAGGATGTGACTTATTGGAAATCTCGAGCTTAAACAGGGGATATTCGTTTCCGTCTTCCCATTTAACGGTCTCTCTTGTTTCAACTGTGGAACGTGTTATAAACGAATAATCATTCGACATGTCCTTGAAAACGACTAATCTATAGTTTTGTGGATGAATCTGTTCTTTCATACTTCAATAAAATTGGGAGGGCAAAAGTACGGTTTTTTCAGTTATATACAAACCCTTAAGAAAAAATTCGTTCCCAGGCTTTTAGGCCCTATACCTCAAAGTTTTGGAAATAGCTTTCAAATTAAATAATTTGCCCGTGAATAGCATTTCATTTGCTTCAATTTTATATGGCTACCGGCAAAATACAGATATTGAACGATACCCAGGTAAAACAGATACTCAGACGTATCGCCTACCAGGTTTATGAGAATAATTTCAGTGAAAAGGAGCTCATTATTGCCGGTATCGAGGGGCGCGGCTTTTCCATAGCCAAAATGCTGCATGAACAATTGGAAATGATCAGCAAAATAAAGCTCATATTGATTGAAGTGCAGCTCGACAAAAAAAATCTCACTGAAACGAGTGTAAATCTAAGCGATGCAAAGACCAAAACGCAAGACAAAAATGTATTGATAGTTGATGACGTGCTGAATACCGGGAAAACAATGATCTATGCTTTTTTACCTTTTTTGAGGGCACGCTGCAAAAAAATTCAAACAGTAGTTTTGGTAGATCGTGATCATAAAAGTTTCCCTGTAAGTGCCGATTTTATAGGCATTTCGCTTTCCACCACTTTGCAGGAACATGTCTCCGTTACCATCGAAAAAAACAAGGTAAACGTTTACCTTTCTTAGTTCAAAAGGAAGCTGTCGTCCTTAAGGGAGTGAACTCATCACAACCTCATTGCTTTGCAATTGGTTTTTGTGTTCTCATGCTTATGCCAACGTTGTTGCCAACAACCTAAAATGTACAGGATTAACTACGTTGATCCTTAGGGGAGGAACTAATCAAAACCTCATTGCTTCGCAATGCTTTTTGTATTTTTTAAGCTTATGAAAACTCAGTTTTCATAAGCTTAAAAAATACAAAAACCCCTTCATTTCCGAAGAGGTTTTGATTGTCGGGGTGGCAGGATTCGAACCTACGACCTCCACATCCCAAATGTGGCGCGATACCAGGCTACGCTACACCCCGAATTTTCCTTTTCACACGCCTTCAACAAGTGAAAGCGGAGAGGGAGGGATTCGAACCCTCGGTACCCTTGCGAGTACAACGGTTTAGCAAACCGTCCCTTTCGGCCACTCAGGCACCTCTCCTTTTTTAAAGGACTGCAAAGCTATTGATAGTTGAACAATGTGCAAATAATTAAACATCTTTTTTAGTAAATTAAACACTATCACAGGCTTGCCACTTTTTTGTGAATATTATATTTATCTGATTCATTGTTACTTGCGTTTAGGGCTGGCAACCTTATTTTTATTATTGAATCTTATATGAAATTAGCATCGTATTTGAATCATTCAGTATCGCCATGGCTAAAGATAAACCAGTCCACTATAAGTTCCGGGATTTAAAAATTTTCGGATCTACCGAATGGCTCGCCAACAATGAAAAAAAATACCGCCTGGTATATGACGAGGCCGAATGCACTTTTATCTACTGCGAACTTTCATTTTTTAACAAGCTTTTTGACGAAGAAGATTGGGATATCAGGATGAGCCTGAAGTGCGTGAACAATGTGGACGGAACTGAAATAGCTAACCTGGTAACCGACCGCACCATTAAAAAAGATGAGAATATTGTCTATGTAAGAGAAGGATGGGGTGTAAAAACTCCGGGTGCATATTGGAAACAGGGAAGCTACCGGTGGGAGGCCTGGATCGATAATATTTTTGTTGCGGAAAAGATCTTTTATATCGAATCGGAGGGAATCGTTACGGAAACCGTAAATCCTTATTTCAATTTAACTGGTGTTAAGCTTTATGAAGGCCCCGATTCAAACCTTCCAAAAAAAGACCGGAAGTACATGTTCGGCTTTAACTATCATGAAACACGGTATGTTTGGGTTGAGGTGAATTGCGAAAACAACGTGGATGAAAAAAGTTCATGGGCCTGCGAAATGTTCTTTAATTTTAAAACACATAGCGGGCAATTAAAGGGAAGCATCCAGAAACTCATTTTTGTTAACACCAAAGAATCCAGTTTTGAGTTAACCATAGGTTGGGGCTCTGACCAGAAGGGAACATGGGGGAATGATATTTATTCTGTAGATATTGTGTTCATGGACCAGATCATTGCCACTGTTCCATTTGAAGTGGGAGAAAATTTTATTGATGAAAAAGACGCCACTAAAAATATTGCTCCGAAGCCTAAGCTCAAATCCCTATCAGAAAAAACAAAGTCAATGAGCGATAGCTCGGTGAACCTGGTTTTAAAAGAATTGGATGACCTGATCGGGCTGGATTCTATAAAGAAAAAAGTTAAAGAATATACCACCTATCTGAACTTTATTAAACTCAGAAAGGAAAAAGGATTTGAGGATTCTGATAAAATAAATCTTCATGCGGTTTTCACTGGTAATCCGGGAACCGGGAAAACCACTGTTGCCAAAATGTTGGGTAAAATATACCAGGAACTTGGACTGTTAAGCAAAGGCCATGTCGTGGAGGTAGACCGCAGTGATATTGTGGCCGAATATATTGGCCAAACTGCTCCGAAAACAAAAGAGGTGATCAAAAAGGCAAAAGGTGGAATCCTGTTCATTGATGAAGCTTACGCTCTTGCACGTAAAAATGATGACTCAAAAGATTTTGGTAAAGAAGCCATAGAAATCCTCCTGAAAGAAATGAGCGATGGAGATGGTGACCTGGCTATTATCGTGGCAGGTTACCCGGAAGAGATGATCAACTTCCTGGAATCCAATCCGGGGTTAAAATCGCGGTTCAACATGTACTACGATTTCCCTGATTATACTCCACAGGACCTGATGCAAATTGCAGAATATACGGCAGGAAAACGTTCCATTATTTTTAATCCTGAAGCAAAAGAATTCCTTTATAAAAAGCTTGTTGATTCGTACAGGGAACGTGATAAATCATTTGGGAATGCACGTTATGTGAATTCTCTCATTGATGAAAGCAAAATGAACATGGGACTTCGCCTGATGCAAACAGCCAATCCGAATGAATTAAGTAAGGATGAATTGTCAACAATTAAGGCCGAAGATATTGCTAAGATTTTTGGGGAGAAAACAAAGAGCGTTGCGGATATTCCAATTGATGAAGACCTCCTGAAATCAGCATTGAACACATTGCATGGAATGATCGGCCTTAACAATATCAAAAATGAAATTGATGAGTTGGTTAAGCTGGTGCGTTTTTATAAAGAGATTGGAAAAGATATTCGCCAGAGCTTCTCTTTACATGCTGTTTTTACAGGTAACCCGGGAACAGGTAAAACCACGGTTGCACGGTTGCTTGCACAGATATACAAAGCACTTGGAATTTTAGAAAGAGGTAATCTTGTTGAGTGTGACAGACAGGCATTGGTAGGTGGGTACGTTGGGCAAACAGCTCTCAAAACAAATGAGATGCTGAACAAAGCTATGGGAGGCGTATTGTTCATCGATGAAGCATACTCGCTCTCTGAAGGTGGTGAAAATGATTTTGGTAAAGAAGCTATAGAAACCATTCTGAAAAGGATGGAAGACAATCGTGGAGATATTATTGTTATTGTTGCCGGCTATACTGAAAACATGAAACAGTTCCTCGAATCGAACCCGGGCCTGAGCTCACGCTTCGACCGTGAATTTGTGTTTGAAGATTCCAGCGCAGAACAGCTTTATGATATTGCCATAAAAATGTTTACGCATAACAGTATCACCCCGGAAGAAAAAGCACAGGAGCATATCAGGAATTACATGAAGTTCTTATTTGATACAAGAACCAAATTTTTCGGTAATGCCCGTAACGTAAGAAAGTTTGTTGAAGAATCGATACAAAACCAGCATCTGCGTTTGGCAAAGCTTGAACCTTCCGAACGGACACGTGATATGATCCATGTTTTGAAATATGAAGATGTGGAAGGATTTAAAATTGATTATTCAGCCATTCCTTCAAAACCTTCTATCGGCTTCAAACAAAATAATTCTTAAAGATGACCTATCGAAAGTTTGTCAACTTTCTCATATTTATTATTTCCATCCTTACCGTTAATTTAGTTACCACTGTTATTTCAGATTACCTTATGAGATACATGCATCAAACGCATCCACTTAAAGCTACGTTAATTGGAATGGTGTTAATGGTATTTGTTCTTTATCCTGCATACAACTGGATTGACGATCTGAGTGAAAAAACCACGAAAAAAATCTTTACGGCCGGTAAAAATGCTGCGGGTAAATTCTTTGGGTTGTTATGGGCATTCTCTGTTGCCTTCGCGATCCTTTTTGTTTGCTACCTGAACCTATGGTTCAACATCAAGATCTGGAAACTATTTTAAGATCCCGGAAGTAATTTTTTAACAGTTTTCAGGAATTCCGCTTTGGTAATAGGTTTTGAAATAAAAGTGGTGAATTTAAACTCTGTTTCTTCACTAGGACTGTTGTAAGCGGTATAAGCTACGATAGGTATCTTGGAAGTCTTTTTGTTTTGTCTTACCTGCTTCAAAAAATCATGTCCGTCACTTTTGGAATCGTTACCGAGGTAAATATCAGAAATGATAAGATCGTATTTGGTTTTTTCTAAGGACTTAATGGCATCAGTTATTGAGCCCACTATTTTTGTATCAAAATCATGGCTGAGATATAGATTCAGAAGCTCCTGATTCACTTCATCATCTTCAAGTATTAGAATTTTCTTCTTCGGTGCCATGGTTTAAAAATGCGGGTGCAAAAATATCCTTTATTTGGTTATTAACAATATGACGTACAATATATTAATTAAACATCATGGTTTTAACATTACAAAACTCTTTTAGCCCTTGTTCACCAAGCTCCCGGCCATATCCTGAACTTTTTACACCTCCAAAGGGAAATCTTGGGTCAGACTTAACAATGTTATTTACGAAAACATTTCCACTTTGGATTTGGCTTCCGATAATTTTTGCTCTTTCTAGGTTTTTTGTCCAAATAGATGACCCCAGCCCGAATGATGTATCATTCGCAAGATGAACCGCTTCCGAGTCATTATTTACAATAAAAACAGAAAGCACAGGCCCAAATAATTCTTCACAATAAGCAGCCGAATTTTTAGGAATATCTATAAGAATGGTTGGAGGGTAAAAAAATCCCTGGGCAGGCATTTCCTTTTTTGTGTATAAAATCCTTGTCCCTTTTTTTATGCTTTCATCAACTTGTGATACAAGCTTTTGCATTAGATCTTTACGCGCCAAAGGACCAATATTGGTATTTGCTTCAAGCGGGTTCCCAAGGTGTAACTTGCTTACGGCAGCAGTGATTTTATTAAGGAACTCATCAGCAATTTCTTTATGTAAAATAAACCGCTTTGCAGCAATACAGCTCTGCCCGTTGTTTTGAAACCGTGCTGTAATGGCCATAGATGCTGCCAGGTCGATATCGGCATCATCAAGCACAATAAAAGGATCACTGCCTCCCAGTTCAAGCACGGATTTTTTGATGTGAGAAGCCGCAGCAGAAGCAACAGTGCTACCGGCCTTTTCACTTCCCGTTAAGGTACATGCTTTTATTCTTTTATCAGCAATAATATTAGCAATTTGCTTTGTATCAGCAAAAACGGTTTGAATCACTCCATCTGGAAAACCAGCTTGTTCAAACAGTTCCTGTAAAGCTAAAGCACATTGCGGTACATTGGGTGAAGGTTTTACAAGCATCGTATTTCCGGATATCACCACAGGAGCAGCGCTCCTCACAATTTGCCAATATGGAAAATTCCATGGAAATATACCAAGTACAACACCCATGGGCTCATAGGTTACATGAACTTTTTTATCGTTTTCAATTATTGTTATTTGTGGCTTGAGTAACTGTTCGGCATGATCAGCGTAAAACTCACAGCCCCTTGCGCACTTCAATACTTCCGCTTTTCCTTCGGCAAGTGTTTTACCCATTTCCAGGGTGGCAAGCTCTGCCAGGGTATCTACATTTTGCTTGATCAGCTCCGCCAGCTTTTTAAATAAACCTGCCCTGTACTCAAAAGATGTGTGTCTCCATTTCGTTTGTGCATCATCTGCCTTGCATAACACCTCTTCCAGTTGATCATCAGTTATGAAATCATAAGAAGCAAGTTGTTGTTCAGTAAAGGGATTAATGGATACAAATGCGTTCATAGCATTATGACAATTTTTAAGTGGTTAATGTTTTCTAACTTTTCAACACGGCAATCACCTCATCGATGGTTAATTCCTGCTGGGTACCCAAATGCAGATCCTTTAATACAAGCTTTCCTGTTTTCATTTCGTTCTCTCCAATAATACAGGCAAACGGAACTTTCTTAACATTGGCGTAATCCAGTTGTTTTTTGATCTTCACTGCTTTGGGATAAATTTCTGAGGCAATTCCCATACCACGAACTTTTTTCAGCAAAGGCAAGGCATATTCAATTGATGCGTCATCAAAGCAACAGAATAATAACCTTGTTGATGATTGATTTAAAGAAGCTGGAAATAAATTCAGCTCTTCCATTACGTCATAAATTCTATCCAATCCAAATGAAATACCCACACCAGAAACATTTGGCAAACCAAAAATACCGGTAAGATTGTCGTAACGCCCACCACCACCGATGCTCGATTTAAGAGAACATCGTTCATCATTTACCACCACCTCGAAAATGCAGCCGGTGTAATAGGATAATCCTCTCGCCAAAACCCCATCAATTTTTAGATTGATTTCGGATTTAAGATTTACGCAATTTGATACGACATATTCTATTTCACTTACACCTTCTTGAAATACTTTGTACTTGTTAAGAGTTGTAGTTTTTAAATAATTTAACTTTTCTTCATTACTTTTTGAACTATTCAAATAATTAAGGTAAGATCTTAATAACTCTTCTGAGCTAATCAGCCCTTTTGAATACATTTCAGTTAATACTGCATCTATTCCTACTTTATCGACTTTATCTAATATTGTCGTGAAATCTGCGAATTGATCATAACTTCCCATTGCCTCCGCAAGTCCTGCTAACAGCTTCCTATTGTTAACTCGTAATTCATAATTCGTAATTCCCAATTTCACAAAGGCTTCATCATAAATCTGGATCAGGTCCACTTCATTCAACAAACTATCACTCCCTACCACATCTGCGTCACATTGCCAAAACTCGCGGTAACGTCCTTTCTGAGGCCTGTCAGCTCTCCACACAGGTTGCATCTGGTAACGCTTAAACGGAAAAGCAATCTCATTCTGATGCATCACCACGTAACGCGCAAAAGGAACTGTAAGATCGTAACGTAACGCTTCTTCAGCCATGTCCTTTGCTAATGACTCAGATAAAGCATCAAGAGCCAAAGGATTTATATTTTCCGATGTCAAATCTTGACCAATTGAATCATGCACGTCTTTGATATTTTCAAATGATCTTAACAAGGGTTTAAGTTTTTCACCCCTTGGAAGTATTTTAAAAATTAATTTGTCTCCTTCATTCCCATACTTACCCATTAAGGTTTCTACTTTTTCCATGGTAGGGGTTTCAATAGGCATAAAGCCATACTTGATAAAAACCTGCTCGATGGTATTTAAAATATACTTCCGTTTGGCAACTTCCTCAGGGCCAAAATCTCTTGTACCTTTGGGTATGGATGGTTTTTGCGCACTCATAAACTGCCTGCAAAATAAACGTTATTATTCAAGAGTTTTGAACTGCCTGTAAATTTCTATTGAATGAGCATGAAATTTGCAGCACTGTGTTATCAACCATAAATGGATATTATGGCAACTTTTTCTGAAATTATTTCTTCTGATCAACCCACGCTGGTTGATTTTTCGGCTGAGTGGTGTGGCCCCTGCAAGGCCATGGCACCGTTGCTAAGCGAACTTGCTTCTCAAATTGGAAACAAAGCAAGAATTTTAAAAGTGGATGTCGATAAAAACCGTGCTGCTGCTGAGGCATACCAGGTACAGGCAGTACCCACCCTGATCCTGTTTAAAAATGGCAAAATAAAATGGCGCCAATCGGGTGTAATGCAGCCAAGCCAGTTAAAGCAAATCATTGAGCAGCATTTGTAATCATTTTGCATTTTCTACGTCAGAAATAGTTTTAGCTATTTAATTTAGTTCTTTAGAAAATATTCTCTTTTTTCGCGTTATAAGCCCCAAAGAATAAAGTGAATAAAAGAAAACCCTGCCTATTCTTGTTAAAGCCTTTATTGGTTTTTTCCTTTTATCACGTTACATACACAAAGGCGCAATCCACTTATATCAATACACCCCAATTCTGGAGCGAAATCGATTTTTCACACAGACTCACCAATAAATTAGTTTGGCAGTTCGATGTTCAATACTCAAGGCAGGGCTCATCGGTTAATCCTGATCTGTTTAAATATAATTCACAGCTTACTATACGTCCATGGCTTCATTATTTCATAAAACCTACCATTCGTATTTCTGCATTTGCCGGGTTATGGTATAATTATGCAATCAGTGATTTAGGGGCACGTGAATATCCCGAATGGAGACCCGCACTTCAACTGACCCTGTATTCACCTAAAAAGAAATTTACAATCGCAAACCGGTTCAGGCAGGAAAACCGTTTCATCAAGGACAGGCAGGGTGAGTTCGAAAGTGTGCTACGCACCAGGTATCAATTAAAGTGTGTTGCACCTATAACCAAACACACACCCGAAGTAAAAGGTGCCAGCTATGTAGTTGGCTTCAATGAACTTTTTTTCAACTGGGGAAGTAATGTCACGGGCCATCACCTGTTCGACCAAAATAGGGTCTTTTTAGGTTACGGGTATTATATCACAAACGACCTGATAGTGGAAACAGGCTACTTTAATCAATTCCAGCTGGAGTCAAACGGAAAAGCATTTGATGTAAATCATGTCTGGCAACTGACACTTTATGTAAACAATGCATTTAAACCGTTTGTAAAAAATACAACTCCTGATTAATCGCATGTGTGTTGTTGATCACATCAACATCCTGAATAATAAAAACAAACCGCCCGACATGATAATACTAACCGGCAGTGTAAGTATCCATGCAATCGCAATGTTTTTAATTGTGGCGGGCTGAAGATTTTTAACACCCCTGCTTGCCACCATGCTTCCTGCAATACCAGATGAAAGCACCTGTGTAGTGCTAACTGGTAAACCCAACCAGGTTGACAAACTGATTGTTCCTGCCGCAACCAGTTCCGAAGATGCTCCCTGTGCATAGGTGAGGTGTTGCTTGCCAATTTTTTCTCCAATGGTTTTTACAATACGCTTCCAGCCGATCATGGTTCCCATTCCAAGTGAAATTGAGATCATGAAAATAACCCATGAGGGAGCGTAGTCAGTAAGCGATTTGAGTTCAGCGATCTTAATATCCAGCTTTGTTTTATCTCTTGAGCTTAAATTTAAATCAGGGCTTGCCAGTACTCTTTTTGAGGTTTTATTAATAAGAATAATGTTTTTGCGGATCTCATATTTCTGGGCATCTGAAAATAATTTGAAATCCTGTACACCGGCAATTTTTATCTTTAAATCGGAAATAAGAGATGCTGTTGTGGTAAATTCAAAGCTATCAGATTTATTAAGTTCGGCAACGTTTACCTTACTCATGATGTATTGCGCTTCACGAATACTTTCCCTGTAATCAGCAACATTTTTATGATTATCTAAAGCAAAGTGGGCCGGAACAATGGCAATCAGGATAAGCATAATAAGCCCCACACCCTTTTGACCATCATTTGAGCCATGAGAAAAACTCACTCCGGTACAAGTGATCAATAAAACAAACCGTATCCAGAAAGGAGGAGGCATGTTGGTATTCGGTTCTTTAAAAATGGTTCTCTTTTTAACAAATTGCCTCATGAGATACATGAGCACAATAGCAAAACTGAAACCTACAATGGGTGAAAGGACAAGAGATAAGCCAATGTCATAAGCTTTTGCCCAATTCACATAAGTTATGGATTTATTTTCGGCTATAAATGAATATGCAAGCCCCACTCCCAATATTGAACCAATCAATGTATGTGAACTTGAACAGGGAATTCCAAGATACCACGTTCCAAGATTCCATAAAATAGCTGTAAGCAGCAATGATAAGATAAGCGCAATGCTGTGATGAATATTCGTATCTGTTAAAATTTCAACAGGCAACAAATTGCTTATTCCCATAGCTACAGCAATTCCTCCGGCAAAAACTCCGATGGCATTCCATATACCAGACCACACCACAGCAACCCACGGCTTTAATGAGTTGGTATAAATTACCGTTGCAACAGCATTGGCCGTATCGTGAAAACCGTTAATAAATTCAAAAATGCAGGCAGCCAGTAAACAAAAAAGTAAGAGTGCCGTTAGAGAAGAATCTAATCCAAACATACGTGATGTGATTAAAGCAAATGTAAATGCACCACGTAATAACAAGTATTAAATAATTGTTACCTGTTTATTGATTTAGAAGGATTATAATGTTATAAAAAATTAACAGAGATATTATTTAGTTCATTGCAAAAGCTGCATCAAGATATGTATAGACATCGGCAGGCACTTCATGACCGGTTTTAGGAGCTCGCCTGTGGCCAAGCCTTACCACAATTATTTTCAAATCGGGAACTGCTAAAACATATTGCCCCCTGATACCCCTCATATAAAAAATATCATACCCTTTATGTTTCATCAACCACCATTGATAACCATACTTTTCATTTTTCTTTCCATCAACATCAACTAAGTCTGCCGCAGCAATTGATTCTTTTACGTAAGATGAGTCCACAATTTGCTGACCGTTCCAATTGCCCCAATGCATATACAGTTTCGCAATACGTGCATAATCCCGGGGATTGGTATAAAAGCAGCAGGTTACTTTTTCCATTCCTTTTTCATCAAGACTCCACAATGCTTTTTCTTCGGCACCTATTGGTTTCCATAATTTTTCGGAAGCATAATCAGCAATGTTTTGCTTTGTCGCTTTTTTAACGATCATTCCCAGTAATTGTGCATCGCCACCTTTATACTGCCAGGTTTTTCCGGCTTCCATTTTCACTTCCGCTTTCAACGTTAACCCATTTACATCATCCCCATAATAAGCCTCAGCCGGCCATGCAAATGGGCTTATATAATTTTCATTAAAGTTGATTCCACTGCTCATAGTAAGCAAATGCCTGATGGTAATCCTGGATTTTTCTCCTTCCTTAAATTCAGGAATAAAATCAGAAACAGGCTGGTCAAGGCTTTTGATCAATCCATCTTTTAACGCACAACCGATGAGGATGGCATTAATGGACTTTGCCATAGAAAATGAATTAATCAGGGAATGATCATTATATCCTTCCCAATATTCTTCATGCAATAGGCTATCATTTTTTACTACAAGAAATGAAACGGTTTTGTATCTCATCATTTCCTCAAGTAATTTACCATCTATAGTTTGTTTATTATAATTTGTTGAAATAGGCCATGGTTGGGGCTTTCCGGTTTCAACAACTCTTTTTGGAAAGAGATCCACTTCATTTATGTCGGGACTCATCTGGCCTTTAAAAATAGTCATGGAAAGCACTTTGTTGACATACAAGCTTCCGGTGAATACCAATACCAGCTCAAAAACAATTACAATAACGAGAAGTATAATAACGACTCTTTTGAAAAACTTTTTCATGGGTAGATGCAAACTACAGTTAGTGATTTACTCTTTCAATAATAGTGATTTTGCACGTTCCAGTTTTTGTTTTTCTTCAGAGGATACGTCAGGGTATTTTAAATGAAGCTTTTCCAATTGCTCAACAAGAATATTTGCTATGGCTACGCGAGTGTACCATTTGTTATCTGCCGGGATAATATACCAGGGCGCTTCTTTGGTTGATGTAGCCTCGATAGCTTTTTCATAGCATTTATGATATTCGTCCCAATATTGTCTTTCATCAATATCTGCAAAACTGAATTTCCAGTTCTTGTTTTTTTCTTCAATCCTTTCCAGCAATCTCTTACGCTGTTCCTTTTTCGATAAATGAAGAAAAAATTTCAGGACAATGGTTCCACTTTCCACCAGGTTCTTTTCAAAACGATTGATCTGCCTGAAGCGGTGCTCCCAAAAATCATTATCCAGCTTTTCAATCGTATCGTACTTAGGCAGTTTTTCATTTAATATAAACTTAGGATGTACGCGGCAAATCAATACGTGCTCATAATGCGAGCGGTTAAAAATTCCAATCTGACCCGATTCGGGAAGTGCTTTATTGTAACGCCAGAAATAGTCGTGCCTGTATTCTTCATCTGACGGATGCCTGAAGCTGGTTACTTTACACCCTTGCGGATTAATGCCATTCATTACATGCTTGATCACCCCATCTTTACCTGCAGCATCCATGGCCTGCAAAATGATAAGCAATGAATAACGGTCATTGGCGTAGAGTTTTTCCTGCAGTTTGATAAGCTTTTTTATATCACTTTGCATCACCCCTTTTGCATCATGCTCATCTTTAAATCCGTCAATGTTTGCCGGATCATACTTTTTCAGCTTCAGCTTTGAATCAGGTTTAACCAAAAACTTATGTGTGTCTTTTCCCATAGTAATTTTCATTTACAACCATCTGAATTATTTACACGAAAAAACCGGGCCGTTTTTTAATCGCTTAATTTTTTTGTTTGTTTCCAAAGGGCTTTGGCAACCATAAAACGGTAAGACAATCCCACTGTAAACTGGTACTGTGATCCGACCTGTGTTCCATTCAGGTATTGATATAGTGGAATATCGCTAAGCGCAAAAATTGAGACAGATCTATAGCTGTAATTAAGCTGGGGAACGAAAGAGATTTTCTTACTCCCCGTTGAATTGATATCAACATTATACAAAGCCAGAAGATCAACTCCTTTTGCAGCCTGCATTCTATCTACCCATTCACCCTTAAGCTGAAGCGTTACACCCAATTTTTTGAAAAAGGTTTTCCCGGCAAATAATCCCACAGCGGCATAATCACCAAATTTCTCACCCAATGGATTCCACCCTTTTCTCATATACAACCCATTCGCAAAAATCCTGAATTTAGAAGTTTTGTATTCCCTGAAAACAAATCCATAAAAAATAAAATCATTGGAACCGGTTGTGGGTTGAACAGTTGGAGGTGATATTGTATAATACTGTTGATTAGTTGAAGGATCCTGGTACACAAGCGTTGAGTCATTATATTTTCCCAATGGAATTTTAAGCCCCAGGCCTAACGTGATCTCTGTACGCTTTTTCTCATCTGTTTTATTGTAAACATCATAACGCGGGAAAATGATCAGGTCGGCAATACCACCTGATTTTTTCGTGTTATCAATATTTTCGGGATACAAACCTGTTTCAGTCTTATTGATAAAATAACCGCTTTCAACCGACATGGTAAGGTTTTTAGTAACACCATAAGCCAGCCTGAAGTACATATAATTGTTACTTAAACCATTCAACAAAGGAGTAGTGTCTTTATCCCTGGCAAAAAACTTACTGGAATGAAAATATTGGTAATTGGCTGCTATCTCCATCTGCCCTTCCTGCAATACGCCCTGGGAAACTCCTCCGGCAATAGGACTACCGCTTCCACCGGAACAACATCCCTGGGAATAAGCAATACCTGAATAGGAAGTAAAAAAGACAAACAGGAATACCTGTATAACTGGATTCCGTGAAACGAATATATCAGCGGGCAATGGTAAACCTGATGATCTGTGAAGCTTCTCCTGCACTTAATTTTAAGAAATAAACACCATTACTTAACGGTCCAAAATCGAGTTGAGTTTCATGCTTACCGGCAGTTTGTTTTTCAACCGGGAACGATTTCACTTTTGCACCCAGCATATTGTAAATGCACATATTTACATCTGTTGACTGATACAACATGTAATCAACCGAAAGCTTATCAACGGCAGGGTTAGGATAAACGTTCAACTGGAAATTACCATTCTTTTGCTCGTTTACTCCCGTAGCTAATAATGCAGAATTAATTGCACTGGTTAGGTTGGATGTATTCAATGATCCGTTTTGTGTAAAAAATACAGAGTGGTTTGAGCCACCAACAACGACAATTTTAGGCATACCTCCACTACCATAGGTTGTTTGTGTAAAAGCTGCATTTGAAAAAGTGGTTACACCGCTCATTCCATTGGTAGATGCCCAGCTTGAAAGTGTGCTGCAGGGATTATCTGCCACATCATCGACTAAATAAAACACCACACGGCCGGGATTTGAAGATGCATAATTGGCAACAGTTGACTTTGCAGAAAGAGAAGGTCCAATGCAGGCACCACATGGCATAACAAAGGAGATAACCACCACTTTTCCGGCATCCAGTTCACCAAAAAAATGGTGTGAAGTTCCATTGCAATCATTTACGGTAAAATCAGTAGCCGTTTGTGCAAAGGCATATATGCCGGTTAAGAAAAGTAAGGATAAAGTGAGTATATTTTTTTTCATATTCTGCTGTTTTTAAGTCAAGTACAAATACCTGAGCCTTTTGCAAAGCTAATAAAAAAACTGATAATCTTAATTAACTTTTTTGGCTCTTTCGTATTGGCAACATTTATGCAAACTGTTGTACACCTCATCTTTTGCATGGATCTCATCTGTGTCATATCCCACGTCTGCGACCTTCTGCTTAATCCCGGTCAATGTTATTTTTGATGGGTCGTACGTTACAGTTAACATTTTGGTTTCAGGACTCCATGTTCTTTTAAGGACTCCGTCTTTTTTCTTTAATGCACCTTCAATGTTTTCCTGGCACATTTCACAATTGCCATACACTTTAAATGTTTCCGTTTTCTTTTCTATAGACTGTGCAAATACTACCGAGGTTGCAATCATCAGAAAGAAAAGTACCAATATTTTAGTTGCTGTATTCATACGTAAGTATAACACAAAATATGCCTAATCGTTTTTATTTGCCTAACTGCTTAAAAATAAGTGGAAAAGCCAAACTGAATAATACCAGTGTGTGCCGGAGGGTTCCCCAAAATATCTGTTTGTTGCTGGTAATGATAATTAAACCGCAGTACTGTTGTTCCAACCGGTCTGAATGCTATTCCTGGAACCACCGCCCAAATATGGTCGGCAATATTCCCACCTGTTTCCTTAAATTTCCCCTGGTTATAGTCAACATACTCAAGCCTTAAAGCCAGGTTCACTTTGGCTTTTTCCCAGTCAAATATTTTTCGCTGAGCAATCGTTCCAACGATATCAAGGTATCCTCCCATTTGCTCTGAACCAAAGGTTTGACTATAAGTCTCAGGAACATCAACAAATACTTTTGCCAATTCTCCAATAATATTGATCCTGTTTTTCACCAACGAGGTATTAAAATCAACTGCAGCCACATGCACAGTTCTTTTGCTATCAAGTACTAAACCATCTTCCTGCCATTTATTAAAAACTCCTGTCATGTATGATAACCCCACCTCTCCAATTTTCCTATTCCTTATTGCAAGCTTTCCTGTAAACATAGGCAACCCGCTATTGCTTTCCTCAAATTTCTCGGGATTTGATTTGCCCGCAGCCAGTGATGTGCGATTTTCAGTATTAGAAATAATTTTATCATCAAAACCATTTGTTAAATAGGCTTCATAGCCAATAGTCCAGTGACGTATAAAGTATTTTCCATACAACCCAAATCCTGCATTTGATAAAGTTGAAGGAATAATCGTAGTGGCCTCAAGCGGGCGATCAATAAAATCCCACCTTGGTCCATCATGATTTTGATTAAATCCTCCTATGGGATTCATAATAATCCCTCCTCTTAAATTTAACAGAGGATGAAATTCCACATCCATTGCTGCAAACTCTATATTGATCTCTTTTGCTCCATCTTCAAATTCAATCTCTGAAAGAAACTTTATCCTGTTTGCAATAGCTGAAGAAAAAAACAGGGTAAGCCTGCGGGCTTGGAAAGAGAACCCCTCTGAAATGCCATCGGTTGCGGCATATTGCGTATTTGCCTCAAGATATCCGCCAATGGCAATAGGTAGTTTTCCCATTTTTAAAAACGGCCTGTTGTACACCGCATCCATATTCAAGCGGCTTAAAGCTGTATCGTTTGGGACAGACTTCGTAAATTTTGAACTATCTCCCTGGGCATTTGCACTGAAATAAGAGCAGGCAAATACCATCAGGAAAGAAAGCTCTTTAAACCCGTACATAAATATTTTCATGATCTGTTGTGATTTTAAATGTCTTTAAATTTTCTTCTGCAGGAGGATTCTGAACAACTCCTTTGTTTGAGAACTCACTTCCGTGGCAAGGGCATATCAGGAAATCTCCATTGGGCTGTAACTCGCAGTCTTTATGTGAACACTCCATCAATACTGCTGAATAAGTTTCTTCATTTATTCTGTAAACACATATCGGGAAACCGTATTTTTCTGTTCTCAGCAATACATATTTTCTGAGTGCCTGCTTATCTTTTTTTGTATCAATGAATTCTCTTTTCTTAAATACAATTTGGTTATTGGAAGTTATACTTTGGGCAAAATAATTTGCACCTGCGCATCCTTCTAAAAAGGTTGACAAAACTGTTCCTGATAAGCAAACTAAACTGCAGGTCCTGATAAATTCTTTTCTGTCCATGCTAAAGGGATTTCAAAAATTTTATCAGCGCATCCTTGTCTGCCGGAGCAAGGTTTGTGTAATTATTTTTACTGGCTGCCGCTTCACCTCCATGCAATGAAATTGCTTCCTCAATGCTTGTTGCTCTTCCGTCATGCAGCAAATAGTAATTATTGCCCTGTGATTTTGGTGAGAGACCTAAACCCCAAAGCGGAGGTGTTCTCCACTCAGATGTTTTTGCATTTCCTTCAGTATAACCATCATCCAGACCAGGGCCCATATCATGCAGCAGCAAATCTGTGTAAGGATGGAATTCTTTATTAGAAAGCGCTTTAGTTGAAGATGAACCCGTTTTTAAGGTTTGTTTGTGACAATTCTCGCAACCAACCTGGATAAATACACTTTTTCCATGATTCACTTCTGTATTGTCCTGGTTCCTTTGAACGGGAGCTTTTAAAGTTTGTAAATAAAACACCACATCATTTACAGCTTGGGTGGATACTTCAGGACTTCCCTCAAGTCCGCTATACACATCTTTTGACTCAAACACCGAAGTAATGCCCATGTCCTGGTTATAAGCATTAACCGTTTGATGAAGTAAATTGTATGCGCCCGCTTTTTTTCCAAAACGGCAGATATAATCTCCGTTTTTTGAAATAGCATCCGGGCGATGTACAAGATAAGAAGGCACAGGCTTCCAGTTGGGCACACCTGAAATACCATCTCCGTTAAGATCATCAGGATCGGCCATTGCAAGAATATCTGCGTCTGATACCAGTTCTATAAACCCTAAACCTGTATTAGCAGGAGGCATAAATTTGGAAGAAGTGGCGCCAGCAGGAATTTGTTCAGGCTTAAAACCTGGCAATGCACGGTTTTGCAATTGCGGGCCTCCCTGGGTCAAAAATTTATTCCCGGTGCTGTCTGTTTGTCCAAAACGGGTGAGCGTTGTAAAAGGATGTCCTTTGCCATCTCCTGCATGACAACTGCCACAACTCGTTGCCACAAATACAGGACCTAATCCTGTTTCTGCTGTAAAAACCTGGTTATTAAAAGCAGCATCCCCTTTTGAGAATTGCATTAACTGTTGAGTGGATAATCCTTCCACAGGACCATCCAACATTTCATCATCTTTAGGAGCAGAGGGTACCACCTTTTCACAGGACGATACTATAACACCGCCCAACAAAATGACCAACAGTATTATACTATATTTATTTTTCATTAGTCTAAATACAAATATTTGAAACAAAAGTACTCTATAATTCAAAATATCAAATAAAAATAATTAGGATACCCTAATTATTTAAAATAGAATGAATGATTATCTTTGGCAAATGAAGAATCCGATAGCGCATACTTTAACCGAAGAAAATTATCTGAAAGCTATTTTTCTATTATCGCAGAAAGAAAATGAAAAGATCACTCCCACATTAATCGCAGAGGAAATGAATATCAATGCAGCTTCGGTGGTTGATATGATCAAAAAGCTCAGCGAAAAAAAACTGATCAGCTATGATAAAACAAAAGGAACCAAACTTACTGACAAGGGAAATAAAATTGCGCTTAACATTGTTAGAAAACATAGGCTTTGGGAAGTTTTCTTATTGGAAAAACTTGGATATTCATGGGACGTGGTTCATGAAATAGCTGAACAACTGGAGCATATTAAACATGATGAACTTGCTGACAGATTGGATAAACTGTTAGGCTTTCCGGAGTATGATCCGCATGGCGACCCCATTCCAAAATCAAATGGTGAAATGCCCCGGGCCATAACAACAATGTTATCTGAAATTGAAATTGGGAAAACTTGCCAGGTAGCCGCAGTAAAAGATACTTCCGCGGTCTTTCTTCAATACCTTGAACAACTTTCAATCAACATAGGTACCAAAATAAAAGTGCTTGATAAAATTCTTTTTGATGGATCGATGGCTATTCAAATTGGCAAGGACTTTAAAACCACAGTTTCCAAAAAATTTGCAGAGAGCTTACTGGTTAGTTAACTAACAACCTGTTCTTCAAATTCTTCATTTAATAATAAGAGCTACTACTCAATTTTTTTAGCGCGAAAAATTACCAGAGATTAAAATTGAATGGGGGTAAGAATTTCTTTGATAAAATTCATTTTTTTATATATTTACCGACAGATACTTATTTATATCGTCAAAAATATATGGGTTCATCGGCATTAATCCTTTTAACAATTTGTGGGATCGCTTTTGCAGGTGGCGGTATAGTGGTTTCGAAAATTGTTGCAAAGACTTCCAAAAACTCACAGAAAGGTGAGACTTACGAGTGCGGAATTCCAACAACAGGTACTTCATGGATCCAGTTTAATGTAGGGTATTATTTATTCGCTTTAATTTTCCTTGTATTTGATGTTGAACTCGTGTTCATGTATCCATGGGCTACGGTAGTAAAAGAAGTTGGCATGACAGCCTTTGTTGAGATCATCATATTTGTATTCATATTATTTTTAGGGTTGTTATATGCGTGGAAGAAAGGAGCGCTGGAATGGATGTAAAGGATAACAAAATGCAATCTCCGATGGAGTTTCCCGGGCAGGTTCACGAAACTGCCGATGGAGGAATCCTCGTTACTACATTAGATGATGCCATTAACTGGGCAAGGTCAAATTCATTATGGCCTTTGGTTTTTGGAACAAGCTGCTGCGCTATTGAAATGATGTCGGCAGCAGATGCAAAATACGATTGGTCTCGTTTCGGCTTTGAAGTGGCCAGGGCAACTCCTCGCCAGGCTGACTTGATCATTGTGGCAGGAACTATAGTTATGAAAATGGCTCCGGTACTTAAACGTTTGTACGACCAGATGCCTGATCCAAAATATGTAATTGCGATGGGAGCCTGTACGATTTCTGGTGGACCATTTTTTTATAATACATATTCGGTTGTTAAGGGTGTGGACCATGTGATACCGGTTGATGTTTACATTCCCGGATGCCCGCCACGACCGGAAGCATTATTGCATGCCATGATCACACTCCAGGAAAAAATTAAGCACGAAAGTTATTTCAAAAAAAAGGAGCCGGTTAAATGACAAACGAAGAACTGAAGACAAATATCAGCACGATTTTACCATCAGTTACTTTTGATGAAACCGGAGAATTTTTAAATGCAATCATTAATCCCGAAGATCTTTTAACACTGATGAATCAGCTTCGCACAAAAGCGGAATTTGATTTCGATTATCTTTTTTGTCTTACCTGTGTGGATTGGAAAGACCATTTTATGATGGTGTATCATTTGCTTTCCAAAACACATAAACATGCACTCGTGATCAAAGCAAAACTTCCTGATCGTGACCACGCAAGTATTGAAACCATATCGCATATATGGAGAACAGCCGAGTTCCTGGAACGTGAAGTATATGACCTGTTTGGAGTAAAATTTTTAAATCACCCTGATCTGCGCAGATTATTCCTGGACGAAGACTGGAATGGTCATCCCCTGAGGAAAGATTATGCAGATGAAAACATGATTGAATTATGAGCCTGATCGCTGAAGACTATATAACAGAAGAAGGTGAATTTGTCATTAACATGGGACCGCAGCATCCATCTACGCATGGAGTGTTGCATTTAAAAATATGGCTTGAGGGGGAAACGATCAAAAAGGTCGAGCCTAACTTAGGATATATTCATCGCTCTATTGAGAAAATGAGCGAAAGTTTGTCGTACCGCAATTTCATTTTTGCCACAAGCCGGATGGATTATCTTTCGGCACATATTAATAATGAAGCGTGCGCACTTACAGTTGAAAAAGGCCTGGTCATTGAAGTTCCTGAAAGAGCAAAAGTGATCAGGACATTAATGTCCGAGCTCACCCGTTTGTCATCACACCAGCTTTGGTGGGGTTGTACCGGCCTTGACCTGGGTGCAGTAACTCCTTTCTTTTATGCTTTTCGTGAACGTGAGGCTATCCTTACCATTATGGAAGAAACTTGCGGAGCGCGACTTACTCAAAATTATATGGTTCCGGGTGGAGTGATGTATGATATTCATCCCAATTTTCAAAAACGTACTAAAGAAGTACTCACACAGGTAAAAGATAAATTTAAAGAATACGATGAGATACTTACAGGTAATGTCATCTTCGAAAACCGTACTAAGGGTGTTGGATATATTTCGAAAGAAGACGCTATTTCTTACGGGGTAACCGGCCCTACCGCCAGAGCCTCAGGAGTGAGTTGTGATATTCGTAAATGGTTTCCTTACAGTGCGTACGATAAAGTGCAGTTTGATGAAATACTGGATACAGGTGGAGATTGTTATGCTCGATATATGGTGCGTATGAAAGAAATGAAACAATCGGTTTCCATCATTGAACAATTGATCGATAATATACCTGAAGGAGAGTTCCAGGCGAAAACAAAAAACGTGATCAAATTGCCTAAAGGAGAATTTTACCAGCGTGTTGAAACAGCAAGAGGTGAACTGGGTGTGTATTTGGTTAGCGATGGAGGAGCAAGTCCTTACAGGATAAAATACCGTTCCCCTGGTTTCTCTAATCTGTCTGCTTTATCGCATATGGCTAAAGGAGCAAAAATCGGGGACCTGGTGGCAATCATGGCAACAATAGATTTAGTAATTCCGGATATAGACAGATAAAAATTGAGCGTTTTTCTATCATATAGTTTTTCATCACTGGCTGCACATATTCACCAGTGGCTTTGGCATACATTTTCAAATGAAACTTCTGCGCTCATTGCCGAAATGGTGATTGTTGGAGTTTCACTCATTGGCTTTTTAGTTGTGCTGTGCTTTTTCCTCGGTTATGCAGAACGTAAAGTGGCTGCTTTTATGCAGGTTCGTTTAGGACCCAATCGCGTGGGACCAAAAGGATCATTGCAAATTGTTGCAGATACAATTAAGCTGTTATTAAAAGAAGGACTCACTCCTGATAAAGCAGATAAATTTCTTTTCAACCTCGCCCCTATTATTATGGTGATACCTGCCATGCTGGTTATTGCTCCAATTGCCTTTGCAAAGGATTTCCAGATATGGGATATCAGCATAGGAGTGTTATATGTTTCGTCTATTTCATCGGTAACGGTAATCGGAATTTTAATGGCCGGCTGGTCGAGCAATAATAAATATTCATTGCTGGGAGCTATGCGAAGCGGTGCACAGATTGTCAGTTATGAATTGTCTATCGGTTTATCTTTAATTTCAATTGTAGTTCTTACCGGAAGTTTAAGCTTATCAGATATCGTATTAAGCCAGTCAAACGGCTGGTGGATATTTAAAGGACACATTCCAGTTATTATTGCGTTTGTTATTTTCATCATTGCTTCCACTGCTGAAATTAATCGTGCCCCTTTTGACCTTGCAGAAGCAGAACAGGAACTGATAGCCGGATTTCACACAGAATATTCAGGAATGAAGTTCGCCATGTTCCTGTTGTCAGAATACATTAACCTGTTTGTTGTATCGGCCATAGCAGCAACATTGTTCTTAGGAGGTTGGATGCCATTTCATATCGGTGGCATGGATGGGTTTAATCACGTCATGGATTATATTCCATCATCGTTTTGGTTTTTCGGAAAAACTTTTTTGATCATATTTATTATTATGCAGTTCAGGTGGACTTTCCCCCGTTTGAGGGTCGACCAATTGCTGAACCTGGAATGGAAATATTTATTACCTATCAGCATGGTGAATGTTTTGATCATTACCCTGATGGCAATTATGGGTTGGCATTTATGATTTACGATTTTAAGATTTTCGATTTAGGATTGTAGAGTTTAAGAATAAAGTTGGTTGGAACAATAATTTAAAATTAAAAGGACAAAAAATTTAGAATTTTATACAGATGTTTTTAAAAGAATACTTCAGTACCATATTCCGATCCATCGGCTCATTGCTTAAAGGAATGAAGCGCACGGGATATTACGTTACACATCTTAATGAAATTCAAACCGAAGAATACCCTGATAACCGTGCTACTTTAAAAATGGCTGATCGCTTTCGCGGTGAAGTGGTTATGCCGCATGATGAACATAATGAGCACAGGTGTACCGGATGCCAGGCATGCGAAATTGCCTGTCCTAACGGAACCATAAAAATTATTACCAAGCAGGAATTACAACCGGACGGTAAAAAGAAAAAAAGAATTGATGCTTTTGTGTACCATCTTGATTTATGTACAATGTGTAATTTGTGCATCGTGGCATGTCCATCTGATGCGATTATAATGTCACAATCATTTGAGCACAGTGTTTATGACAAAAAGCAATTGAAAAAAATATTGAATAAGCCTGGCTCGAAGCTGATGGAAGGAGTGGAATAGAAAAAACGAAGAGGCTGAATACAAAATAAAAAGAAGTGAGTATATCAACGATTATTTTTTACCTTATTTCAGCCGTTATTTTAGGCGGGGGAATACTTGCCGTTACAACAAGAAAAATTTTCCGTGCTGCCATTTATCTCCTGTTTTCACTGATCGGAATTGCCAGCCTGTATTTTTACCTCAACTATGAGTTTATTGCTGCAGTGCAAATAGTAGTGTACGTGGGAGGAATCATTGTGCTCATTATTTTTTCCATTTTCCTTACACAGGAATCAGGAAGCGATATGAAAGAGCCCAACTTCCTGAGAGCATTGTTCTCAGTATTTGCGGTGTGCTTTGCGTGCGCTTTAACAATACTTTACATCTATAATGAAAAGTTCATCCCAGCTGGTGGAGATGCAATTGAACCTACAGTAAAAAATGCCGGAAGACAAATGCTGAGCACAACCCAGTTTGGATACCTGTTGCCTTTTGAAGTGGTAAGTATGCTCTTACTGGCCGCTATGATAGCGAGTATTGTTATTGCGATGAAAACGAAGAAAAATGATGGATGAAAAGTTTTGCAGTGAAGTAGAATAATGAACACTGAATAACCGAATAATGAATGATGAAGTGAGACGGAATATATAATAAGCCTAAAAACATGAAACAAAATGCCTGATGAAAACAAAAAATATGATTTAGAAGAACGTTTGATTGATTTTTCTGTACTCATGATAGAAATAGCTGAGAATCTATTAAACACAAAAGCAGCAAATCACATCATGGGACAATTGGTTCGTTCTGGGACTTCACCTGCTTTGAATTATGGAGAAGCCCAAAGTGCAGAATCAAGAAATGATTTTATTCATAAGCTCAAAATATCATTGAAAGAATTAAGGGAAACTTTAGTAGCCCTTAAAATTATAAAAAGAGTACCATTAACAAGAAAATTAGATTTAACCGATCGCGGATTATCTGAATGCAATGAGTTAATCTCGATTTTTGTTAAAAGTATCGAGACGGCTAAAAAAAAATATTAAAACCAGATAACAATAATGATTAAAGTTGGTCACATTAGGTTTTACTTCAATATTCGATGTTCATTATTCGATATTCAATATTCATAAAATGATGCAAATTGGTTTAACTCATATTTTGGTTGTAAGTACCTGTCTGTTTTTCATCGGGGTATATGGATTTCTTACCCGCAGAAATATGATCACCATGCTGATGTCGATTGAATTGATATTGAATAGTGTTAACATCAACTTCATTGCTTTTAATAAATACCTGTATGCCGGTAAATTAGACGGTGTGTTTTTTACTGTGTTTATTATCACTATTGCTGCCGCTGAAGCAGCAGTTGCCATTGCCATAATTATTCATCTGTACAGGAACATAAAATCAATAGATGTGGATGAAGCAGATATGATGAAATTTTAATAAACAAAGGTTACATGAGTGTACATACATACATGATCGTTTTGATTCCGCTTTTGCCGCTGGCAACTTTTGTATTGTTGGGCTTATTCGGTAGAAAGTACTTTAAAAATTCTGCGGGGATAATCGGAACTGCATTCTTATCTGTATCAGCTCTTATTTCTCTCATGGTTGCCCTTCATTATTTTTTCTTCGATAAGAACCCGGAAGAAAATTTCCAGAAAATTATTCCTGTAAAATATACCTGGCTTAGTTTCACTCCCACGCTTTCTATTGATATGGGAATCCTCATCGATCCTATTTCGGTAATGATGATCGTGGTGGTAACATTTGTATCCCTGATGGTTCATATTTTTAGCCTGGGGTATATGAAAGGTGAAGAACGATTTGCAACCTATTATGCTTTCCTGGGACTTTTTACTTTTTCCATGCTGGGGTTGGTATTGTCAACCAATATTTTCCAGATCTATATTTTCTGGGAACTAGTGGGCGTTTCTTCTTTTCTGCTCATCGGGTATTATTTTGATAAGCCGTCTGCGGTAGCAGCATCCAAAAAAGCATTTATTGTAACACGTTTTGCAGACCTGGGATTTCTAATAGGAATTTTGGCCTTAGCTTTCCATGCCGAAACGCTGGATTTCGGAACATTAATCCAACGATTAACCGATGCTTCTTCTCCTTACTCGCAAACTGCGGTTGCCTATTCGTTTATGGGAATGAGCGCACTTACATGGGGGCTTGTATTGGTCTTTTTAGGAGGTGCCGGAAAATCTGCAATGTTTCCTTTCCACATCTGGCTTCCTGATGCCATGGAAGGCCCCACACCAGTATCTGCTTTGATCCATGCTGCTACCATGGTCGTTGCCGGAGTGTATTTGGTAGCAAGGCTATTCCCTGTTTACTCTTTTGATATTCCCGCCTTGCACCTGGTCATGTATGTCGGTGCATTCTCCGCATTATTTGCTGCAATTATTGCATGTACACAAACAGATATCAAACGTGTATTGGCCTATTCAACTATGTCGCAAATCGGTTTTATGATGTTTGCCCTGGGCGTGTCAACTTATGGTGGTGAAAACGGGTTGGGTTACATGGCTTCCATGTTTCATCTCTTCACACATGCTTTCTTTAAATCATTGTTATTCCTTGGAGCTGGTGCTGTAATACATATGGTGCATAGCAACGAAATGAAAGATATGGGCCGGTTAAGAAAACTGATGCCTATAACACATATTACTTTTTTAATTGCCTGTTTAGCCATAGCCGGTATTCCACCTTTTGCAGGTTTTTTTAGCAAGGAAGAAATTCTACTGGCTGCTTTTTATAGCAACAAATTAGTCTATGTGGTTGCATTGTTTACTTCAGGACTTACAGCTTTTTATATGTTCAGATTATATTTTAATATTTTCTGGCATAAAGAATCACATGCCCATAATGACGGACATGGTGAAGGAACTTCTTCTATGAAAATCCCTTTGGTTATTTTAGGTATCTGTGCAGTTCTGGCCGGGTTTGTTCCTTTTTCATCCCTGGTAACATCTGATGGTGAGAAGCTGGAAACACATATTGATATTGTTTTTTCAATTGCACCTGTATTGTTCGGGGTTGGGGGTATTATGCTTGCCTGGAGCTTTTATAAAACTGAAAATAATAAACCTCAATCCATTGCTTTATCATTGGGCGGTTTGTATACGGCAGCATATAAAAAATTCTATATTGATGAAGTTTACCTGTTCATCACCCAAAAAATTATTTTCAACCTGGTTGGAAAACCTGCTGCATGGATTGACAAAAATATTGTGGATGGCTTTATGAATTTCCTGGCAAGTATAATCAGCTTGATTGCAGAGCTGATCAAAGGGTTGCAATCAGGAAAATTACAGCAATATGCAGTGTATTTTTTTGCCGGGATAATTGGGTTTATGCTACTGTTCATCTATTTATGGACTTAATACTTTGGCTGAGAAATTAAAATGAATTGATATAACCGAATGACAAACTTATCCGTACTCATTGTTTTTCCTTTCCTTACTGCTATGGCAGTGTTGCTTTGCCGCAATGCTTCACAAATACGGTGGACAGCTTTGTGCGGATCGGTCATCCAGCTTATTTTTTCATTTTTACTGATGAATTCCTATTATACGGAAAGAGATACAGGAAATACCGCGCAGATGCTTTTTGAATATCGCTGTTCGTGGTTCAGTACATTAAATATAGAATACTATGTTGGTGTGGATGGCATTTCCATCATTATGATCCTAATGACAGCCTTTGTGGTAACTTCAGGAATTCTTATTTCATGGAAGGTTGAAACGTTAACCAAAGAATTTTTCTTCCTGCTCTTATTGCTCAGTGTTGGTGCATATGGCTTTTTTATTTCCCTTGACTTATTCACCATGTTCTTCTTCCTTGAAATTGCCGTAATACCTAAATTCTTACTAATTGCGATCTGGGGGAGTGGTAAGAAAGAATACAGTGCCATGAAGCTTGCGTTAATGCTCATGGGAGGATCAGCCTTAGTATTGGTGGGAGTACTGGCGACCTATTTTGTAACGGATATCGGGAATGGGGTTCATGTTTTCGACCTGGTGAAAATTGCACATCAGCATATCCCACTGGAAACACAATTGTTTATTTTTCCCTTCCTGTTTGTTGGCTTCGGAGTATTTACAGCATTGTTTCCATTTCATACATGGGTACCTGACGGGCACTCTTCAGCACCTACCGCAGCATCGATGTTCCTTGCAGGAATATCTATGAAACTGGGTGGATATGGTTGCTTACGTGTTGCCACTTATTTAATGCCCGAAGCTGCTCAGCATTATTCATGGATGATCGTTTTGCTTGCAACAATTGCGATCATTTACGGAGCATTTGCTACACTCATGCAAAAAGACCTTAAGTATATCAATGCATATTCTTCGGTAAGCCATTGTGGCTTTATTTTACTCGGTATTGGCATGTTAACCAAAACTGCCCTTATAGGTGCCGTGATGCAAATGGTTTCTCATGGTTTAATGACAGCTCTTTTCTTCGGTTCTATAGGCATGATCTACGAACGTACACATACACGCCAGGTGGAGCAACTGGGAGGGTTATTAAAAACGATTCCTTTTATTTCAAGTGTATTTATTATTTCCGGTTTATGCTCATTGGGGCTACCGGGCTTGAGTGGGTTTGCTTCTGAAATGACCGTATTTATGGGATCGTGGCAAAGACCGGGAGCATTTTACCGGCTTGCCACCATTTTATCCTGTGCATCGATAGTTGTTACCGCAGTGTATATTTTACGTGCTGCGGGGCAGGCAATTATGGGGCCATTGAAAAATGATCATTATGCGCATTTACGGGATGCAACCTGGACAGAAAGGTCTGCCGCGATTTTATTAACCATTGCCATACTTTCAATCGGTCTTGCACCTTTTTGGTTAATTAACCTTGTGGCACCGGATACACAATTGATCATGGAAAATATTGCGGGAGTTTTAAGATAAAACAAGAAACAGTTAAAAATTGATGAATACAGATTCTTTGATATTAATGAAACCGGAGCTAAGCTTAGCGCTCATCATCTTTATTTTACTGATCGTTAAAATATGGGATGGCATTAAAGAAAATGCCACTATCATCCATTTTACAAATCTTTTATTGCTACTGAACGTTGTTATGGGATTTGCGTTTAATACCAGCGGAAGTATCTTCAGCAACATGTATTATACCAATCCGTTGGTCGCATTTGAAAAAAATATATTAAGCTTTGGAACTCTAATCATTTGTTTGCAGGCTTCACGTTGGCTGCAATCTCACAAACACCTTATTGAGTTTTATATTTTACTCCTGACTACATTGATGGGCATGTGTTTTATGATCTCCAGCGGCAACTTCCTGATGTTTTATCTTGGTCTTGAGCTGGCATCTATTCCGCTTGCAGCTTTGGCCAATTTTGATCTTGAAAAAACAAAATCCTCTGAAGCTGCTGTTAAAATGATCCTGTCGTCAGCATTTGCTTCAGCAATTATGTTGTTTGGGATTTCGCTGGTTTATGGCACTACCGGCTCACTAAGCTTTGCAGAATTGCCGCAATTAATTACAGGTGGGCAATTACAGCTTCTTTCGCTTATTTTCGTTTTTGCCGGATTTGCATTTAAGCTTTCTGCCGTTCCATTCCACTTATGGACAGCAGATGTGTATGAAGGTTCTCCTGTTTCAGTCACTTCTTACCTATCAGTTATATCAAAAGCAGCAATGGTATTTGTTTTTATTTCTGTCTTAAGCCCATTATTCCACAATTACCAAGAAACCTGGTACAATATGTTATGCTTAACCATTGCACTTACTATAACTATTGGAAACCTGTTCGCCATCCGGCAAAGTAATATTAAACGCTTCCTTGCTTTTTCCTCCATTTCGCAGGTTGGATTTATCTTACTGGGAATTTCGTCAGGTAATTCAACCGGGACTGTTGCCAGTATATACTTCCTGATCGTTTACATCTTTTCAAACCTGGGCGCATTTGGTATCATTGCTTGGGTAGCTGACGAAACAGGAAAAGAGAGTATTAATGATTACAAAGGATTTTATAAAACCAACCCTGTTGCAGGATGGATCATGGCTATTTCTTTATTCTCACTTGCGGGTATTCCCCCAACTGCCGGATTCTTTGGAAAAATGTTTTTGGTAACAGCGGGAGCGGCTAAAGGAAACTACTTTATCGTCATAATAGCAGTATTGAACATGGTTGTTTCTTTATATTATTATTTGCGTATTGTAAAAGCAATATTTGTGGATGAAAACAAAGAGCCTGTTGCAAGGCTTACCGGAAGCACAAACCTGAAAATCACACTCGTCATTTGTATGGCTGGAGTGATATTAACAGGATTTGCCAGCATGCTGTATGATTATATCAATTCATTGGTTTAACTTTTTTGAATGGCACTCAATCCAACACATACATTTGAAGACCTTGGTGATGTAAAATGCGCCATAGTAGAAAAGAACTGCACTACAGATCGCGTGAATTTTCTTAAAAATTTATTGGAGTTCAATAGATTTACCGTGATAATAGTGCCCACTCCTGCCCCAAAAGCTGCTACAAAACCAGTTGCTGAGGGTGAAGTACCTGTTGAAACACCACCCGCTGTACCCGAAACCTTTACTGTAGGTGTTACTGATCTTTCCTTCAGCCCGATCAATGCGGTTTTTAACCGTGAATTAAAATTGCCTAATGGCCAGATTGTCACAAAGGATTATTGGAAACAACGGGAAACAAATATTCGTGAAGAAGAATGGTATTGGAAAAGCAATAGCCATTAATCATTCAGATCAGTCTTTCTCCAAAGATCGGCAGTAGATAATTTTTCGTCAGTACATAATTTGATATTAACAAATAACTGCATTTTATAGGCAGTAAGCCATTTGATTGTTGTTTGAATGATGGCTTCTCCTAATTTTGCAGTCACACCCGATGGGTAATCTACTTCTTTTTGCATCAATTCTTCTTCAGTTATATTCTCAAACAACTGCTTAACCAGTTCAATCTGCGAATCCATTTCAGCAATAAACTGATCATGTGTTATAGATTTTGTTGCGTCATTCAACTTTGCAAAATAGGTTCTGAAATCAGTCGCTTCTTTTCTATACCAATACCGAAGTGACATTGTACCGCACAAGCACAGGTATTGCAATAGTTCCAGGTTACTGCGTAAATTTTCTTTGGGCCTGAAGTTGATCTGATCTGCCGGTATTTTGGTAGATAACCTGCGAACGATTTTCATTTCATTGATGATGTTATTAAGCAAAAACTGTTTATACATATGAATATGTTAAGAAAGGTTAATAATATAAAATGTGATGCTAAAACTTTATGACCTGTTCTTCAATTCCTCTATCTCACTGGTAAGTTTTTCAATTTCACTTTTCAAAGCTGCAAGATCATTTTTAGTTGCCGAAAGCCACCTGTCAGTATAGTTTTGCAGGCTGGCAATTTCACTTCTAACATGATCTTTACTGCTTTCCAGCCCTACTGCTACTTTAGCTTCACCAGCAGCAATGCTTTTTGAAACTTTAGCTTCCATCACCGCAGTTTGGGTCATTAAATAATTTTTGAGGTTGCTTGTCTTTTTAATTAATAACAAAAGAACAATAACCGGAAACACTATGGCAAGTCCCAATACCCCCCAAAGGATCATCATAGCTTTTGAAGCTGACTCTTCCACTTGCGTAAAATGAGTTTCGTTACTCTTTTTAAATTCTTCAACGGAAAAGCGTGTTTGATTCAAAGAATCTGAAGTCATAGCTATTTTAAAACTGGCCGAGTTCAGGATCCCTTCCACCTTTTGCAATTGAGAATCCAACATATTTACCTGTTTGTCCTTATCGTTTATAATATGTTTAAGGTTGGCATTGGCAGCAACTGCCGAATTAACCTGCGATTTCATTCCTGCCATCATCTCATCAAAATCCTTCCTCGATACATAGGGGTTTTGCGTTTTTGGCTTTGCTCCGGCAGGAGCTTGTGGCGTAGCAGGCTTTACAGCAGGTTTAGGCTGCGCATACAGCATGGTTACAGAAACTAACAGGGCGAAAAAGGTAAGTGGTGATTTCATATAGTTGAAGGGGCTTAGGTTGACAATATGAAAATGTTACTCAATGCTAAGCAAAATTTTTAGGAAAAAAAATGAAAAAGGGGGCAACACCTTAATTTTATAATTATAACCCTCAAGGGGTTTCATACCAAGAATGCCTGCTACAATTTAACGCTTCTTTTATCCTTCGAATGCTACCTGAAACCAATACGTTTCCGTTCACCTTGAACTTTTTGTTGTTCTTCCTTCTGTAGTAAATAGTTCAAAGCTTCATAAATGTCTTTAAATTGCTTGTTGTATCTGCTTTCCAACTCTTTTAACTTTTCTGTTAAATCTTTATGAGAAAGTGCATACTGTCTTATAAATACAAAAGCCCTCATTATAGAAATATTGACGTCCAAAGCCTTTTTACTTCTCAAAACACTCGACAACATCGCAACACCTTGTTCGGTAAATGCAAACGGTGCTGCGGGACTATACTTTATATTATCCGGCAGCTTATCACAATTTGTGATAACCTTTTTCCATTCGGTTTTTTTAAGTTGAAACATAAAGTCAGGGGGAAATCTGTTCTGATTACGCTTTACTGCCTGTTTTAACGCTCTGTTCTCAACTCCATACAATGCGGCAAGATCAAAATCTAACATCACCTTTTGTGATCTTATTTCATAAATTTTAGTTTGAATAGTTTGTGGTTTCATAGGACAAAATTCTAAGCTTTTACAAATCCAAATTAGAAAAACTTAAATTAATTAAGAAGTAATAAAATGAGAAACTGCTTCTCATTTTTTCTTAATGCTTTTCAGACACTCATTTATACGTGCCCCTTATCTTCCATTACATTAAACACATGAAGCACATATGGAAAGATGGCATCCATGGTTTCCTGTGCACCGCGGACAGAACCAGGTAAGGTAAGCACAAGTGATTTATTTTTTATCCCGGCAACACCACGTGACAGCATAGCATAAGGCATTCGCTCCTGTCCATAATTCCTGGCGGCTTCCATAATAGCCGGAATCTCTTTGTCCAATAATGGTTTAACAGAATCCGGAGTTATATCCCTGGAAGAAAGGCCTGTTCCCCCTGTAAAAATGATAAGATCGATCTGTTCTTTGCTGAATTGTTCAACCCTTTCCTTAACCAGGCTACTATCATCAGCTATGATGGAATAATCGGCAATCCGAATGTTTAAGGTTTCTAATTTTTTGATAATGGCTTTGCCCGATTTATCTTCCTTTTTTCCTAAAGAGACCGAATCAGAACAAACAATTACTGCCGCCCTCAGACCGGTTTTATACCGTCCGATGTAATCTGATTTTCCTCCCTGTTTTTCCAATAGCCTGATCGATTGAACCTCTATTTCTTTGTCGATTGGCTTAAGCATGTCGTATATGGTCAATGCCGCAACCGAAACTCCATGCATGGCTTCCACTTCCACTCCTGTTTTATAAATGGTTTTTACTTCCAGTGAAATTTTTATGATTAATTCATCGATATCAAATGTAAACCTTGCCGATTCAATTGGCATCGGGTGACAATCAGGAATAACATCACTTGTTTTTTTTACCGCTAACAATCCGGCAGCTTTTGCCATCTCAAACACATCGCCTTTTGCAACAATTTTGTTCCTTATGGCTTCAATAGTATTCTCTTTACTCACTTTTACTGTAGCCTGCGCAATAGCTATCCTGAGTGTAGAAATTTTATGGGTAATGTCCTGCATGTATTATTCTTTATTTTCTTTCCAACGGTACGTTGCGTCTTCCAATATTTCTTTTCCATAAATCGGGACCTCTGCTTTAATGCGGTCCACCATTTCTTTGCATCCTTCCATAGCGGCACCGCGATGCGGAGAAGAAACAAAAACAAAAAAGCATATTTCGCCCACTTTAACCACCCCTTCGCTGTGCAATATATGCGCACAGGTTAATCCATGTTTCTGTATAATTTCTTCTCTTATCTTTCCCATTTCAGCTATAGCCATAGTGCGATAGACTTCATAATGAATTGCTGTAACCTTTTTGCCCTCTTTTATATCTTCACGTACCTGCCCTAAAAATATCTGGTGTGCACCTATCTCTATTTTTTGACTGTGTTTTGCCAGACTGTAAGAGATCATTTCAGGAGGTATTGCCCCTTGGTGAAAAAATCCATGTTCTTTTTTGCTTTCCGGCATAGTTCACAAATCTACTGTTTAAATTTATCCTCCTGCAAAAGGTGGTAACAAAGCAATTTCATCATCTTCATTTAACAGTATATTGTTTTGAGCAATCGTACCGTTCACAGCCACTTTATATTTGCATTGATGAATAGCAGGAAATTTATCGTTCATCACTTTAATCATAGCATCAATATTATTTACAGCATCAATTTCCACAACAGAGCTTTTTGTCATGTCGATTAGCTCTCCAAATAACAGTATTTTCATCTTCTTCAATTTTTATTCCACGCGATTAACAATAATCTCAGAAAGATTTTCAACGTACCTTCTTCCTTTGTGTACATCGCTTTTCGACACCATTAATATTCGGCTGGTTATTTCTCTGCCCTTTTCTCCGGCTCTTTCTGTAACAATGTAAATATTGTTCCCCACTTCTGTATTAAAAATTTCATTCCATGAATACACTACTTTATAATTATCGGAAGCAATACATGTAAAATAAAATTCATTGTACAGCTTTGGCCGGTCTGCCAGTAATTCTATTTGTTTTAAAATATCTTTAAATAAGATTCCTTTTAAATTTTTCACTGTATCTTTCGCTTCACCACGCTGGTTTGTAAGTATAATATCGCCAATAAATTTTTCCTGATAGTTTTTCAGGCTGTCGAGCGTAAGTCTTAAATCATTTTTTATCCTGCCTTTTACTACAAACTCCTCGGTAGGCTTTCCTCCGTGGTCTGCATAAATATAACCACTTACAAGCAAAATGATAATCAGAATAATTTTCTTCATTATAAATTCCTTAATAGGGTAGCAAATGTACTTCAACTTCTTCACCCCTGTTCACCTGTTGAACTTCTTGCGGTAAATAAATGAAGGCATTGGCTTCGGCAAACGAACGCAACATATTTGAATCCTGACCTTCTAATTCGATCACTTCGTTATTTACCTTTTTAGCTCGGAGAAACACTGCCCTTCCTTCTGTTTTTTTGATTCCCTTGAACGATTTTAATTTCAACTTTTGCAATGCAATTTCTGAAAACCCCAACATCATATTAATTGCCGGATAAACATATTCATAAAAGCACACCATTCCCGATGCGGGATTTCCTGGTAAAGCAAAAACCATTTTATTATTTATAGTTCCCGCAAAAAAAGGCTTTCCAGGTTTTTGGGATACTTTATAAAATATAGTTTTAACACCGAGCTCCTGCAAAAGATCATAAACAAGATCATATTTTCCTACTGATATACCACCTGTTAGTATCAATACATCCGATTCAGCAAGGCCTAATTCCATTTTCTTTTTCAATGCTTGCTTTTCATCCTCCGCTTTGAAAATATGTTCTACCCCTATATCCATTTGTTCCAGGGCTGCCTTAAGTGAAAATGAATTGGATTCATACACTTTTCCCTTTTTTAATTCTTCTCCAGCAGAAATAATTTCACTCCCCGTTACAATGATAGAAACAACCGGCTTACGGTAAGTTTTAACCACAGATATACCTAATGCAGCTAAAAAACCTATCGATGCGGGATTCAAAATATGACCTTGAGGTAAAGCGATATCTCCTTTTTTTATCTGAGAACCCTGAGTACGGATGCAAGCACCTTTTTTAAAGCTTTCATACAGAAATATTTTCCCATTCTTTTCTTCCACTTTTTCCTGGATCACAACGGCATCAGCTCCATGGGGAATTGCTGCACCAGTAAAAATTCTTACACATTGTCCATCTCTAACCCCCATACCAGGGTCATCACCGGCTTTAACTTCACCGATGATATTGAATTCTTTTTCTGCAAAATCCTCCCCGGATGCAACAGCGTATCCATCCATAGAGGATTGATCAAATGAAGGAAGGTCAATGGGAGAATGAACCGTTTCAGCAAGCACACAATTCAAAGCATTTTGTATAGCCACCTCAATAATTGCAGCTGGCTGAACTTTATCAAACAACAATCGTTTTGCCTCTTCTACAGTAACCATTACGTAATAACTAATTTAATGCATGCAAAGATCAGCACAATGCTGAGAATATATTTAAGCACAGCGGTATTAAAACGTGTGCTTCCATAAAACGCTCCAATCGTACCTCCGGCAATGCCGGCCAGAGCCCACAGAAATATTTCTGATGAGATGTTTTCCATTGAACCAAATGCTCCGGCAATGCCTGATAATGAATTAAGGAAAATAAATATTGCCGATACAGCAGCCGTTTCTTTCATTTTTGCCCAGTGTAATAACAACAATATTGGGCTTAATAAAATTCCTCCACCAATACCAATCATTCCTGAAATAAAGCCAACAATACCACCGATCAAAAGTGCAATAGGTAGATTGATTTCATTTGTTTTATCCGGATCATTTTTCCCAAACAATCCAAGTAAACGCAGTATTGCAATAAAGAGGCAGACTGCAAGTATCATTTTATAAATGTGCGCATCAACATTCATTTTTGCTCCTAAAAACGACAATGGTATCGAGGTAATGATAAAAGGCCATAAAAGTTTCCATTTAAAATATCCCTGTCGGTAAAACTGCATGAAAGAAATTGCCGAAACAAAAAGATTTAATACTAGTGCCGAGGGTTTCATTAACAAAGGGCTAACACCAAAAATAACCATAAGCGCCAGGTATCCGCTCGCACCTCCATGCCCCACAGACGCATAGAGAAAGGCAACTATTGCGATCAAGACTGCAAACCAGATTTCGCTCATGTTAAACAGGAATTTGGGATTATCCTCCTATTGCAATCATACTTCTATTTTCAGTCAATTCATACAATTGCTGTCCGCCCCACTTCTCATGTTTTTGCTGAATAGATGAGATGATCAATTGTTCAATGTTTTCTCCTTTTCTTAATGAAGTAAGCAAATCAACTTCACCTTTTGAAAAAAGACAATTTTTTAATTTGCCATCAGCCGTTAAACGGATACGGTTACAATCTCCACAGAAAGGAGCGCTCATTGTATTAATAAAAGCAAACGTTCCTTCATATCCCAACACTTTAAATTTCTTTGCTGTATCGTGTGCCTCATGTTCAAGTGGAATAACTTCAAAAAAATGATTTACTCTATCAAACATTTCCTGGAATGAAATGAGCTTATCCTTATTCCATTCATTTCCCTTAAAAGGCATAAACTCAATAAAACGAACATGCAAAGGATAATCCCTCGTCCACTGAATAAAATCGATGATCTCGTCATCATTCACCCCTTTCATCACTACTACATTCAGCTTCACATGGAAATTATTCTGGAGTAACAAGTGCATGTTTGAAACCACTTTATGAAAATAATTCCGCTTAGTTATAGCTTCAAATCTTTCAGGGATCAATGAATCCAGGCTCATATTCACCGAACCAATATTGGCGTTCTTAAATGTATCAATAAATCTGTCTGCAAGAATCCCATTAGTAGTAATGGTTAACTTAAGTGAATCGTTGTTAGCGGAGGTGTATTTTGAAAGCCTCTCAATAATGCTTTTAGCGTCCTTTCTTACCAAAGGTTCTCCTCCGGTTAATCGAATTTTTTTTACCCCCATCTTCACAAAAACTTCTGTTATCTGCTCAATCTCTTCTGCCATCATATAATGAGCGGGTATAGAAGAAGGAAATGTAAAATCTTCAGGCATGCAATATTTACAACGAAGATTGCAGGCTTCTGTTAAAGAAATCCTGATATAATCATGTACGCGTCCGAATTGATCAATTAACATATATCAACTACAAACATAAAAAAACCCGGGAATAACCCGGGTTTTAATCTTGCTGATCTTTTGACCAAAAGTTTTATTAATAATCCATTCCACCCATACCGCCTGGCATTGGAGGCATAGCTGGTTTTTCTTCTTTCTCTTCGCCCAAAATACATTCTGTTGTTAAGATCATGCTCGACACAGAAGCTGCATTTTGCAGAGCTACACGGCTTACTTTGGTTGGATCGATAACACCGGCAGCAATCAGGTTTTCATAAACCTCGGTACGTGCATTGTAACCAAAATCTGCCTTACCTTCTTTTACTTTATTTACCACCACAGAACCTTCATCACCTGCGTTTTCAACGATCTGGCGTAATGGTTCTTCCAACGATCTACGAATGATCTGGATACCGGTTGTTTCATCTTCGTTTGCACCTTTCAGTTTATCCAAAGACTCGATAGCACGGATATAAGCCACACCACCACCTGCAACAATACCTTCTTCCACCGCAGCGCGTGTTGCATGTAAAGCATCATCAACACGGTCTTTCTTTTCTTTCATTTCTACTTCAGAAGCAGCACCGATATAAAGAACGGCAACACCTCCGGCTAATTTAGCCAAACGCTCCTGCAATTTTTCTTTATCGTAATCAGAAGTGGTGTTTTCAATCTGCGCTTTGATCTGGTTAACACGTCCTGTAATAGCTTCTTTTTTACCGGCACCGTTAATCACAGTTGTGTTATCTTTATCGATGGAAATTTTCTCAGCGCGTCCAAGATATTCGATCTTAGCTTCTTCCAGCTTCATACCAGTTTCTTCAGAAATCACTCTTCCACCTGTAAGAACAGCAATATCTTCAAGCATTGCTTTTCTTCTGTCACCAAAACCTGGGGCTTTTACTGCAGCAATTTTCAGTGAACCGCGGATCTTGTTTACAACCAGTGTAGCCAAAGCTTCACCTTCTACATCTTCAGCAATGATCAACAGGGGCTTTCCTGTTTGAACAACCTGCTCAAGTATCGGCAACAATTCTTTCATGTTGGATACTTTTTTATCATAGATCAAAATGAAAGGAGAATCGAGTTCAGCTTCCATTTTGTCAGCATTAGTTACAAAATACGGAGAAAGATAACCTCTGTCGAACTGCATACCTTCAACAGTTTTTACTTCTGTTTCGGTACCTTTAGCTTCTTCAACAGTGATCACACCTTCTTTTCCAACTTTCGCCATTGCATCAGCAATCAGTTTACCGATCACTTCATCATTGTTAGCCGAAATGCTGGCAACCTGCTGAATTTTCTTGTTATCATCACCTACTTTTTGTGATTGTTTCTTAAGACTCTCAACTACTGTTTCAACAGCTTTGTCGATACCACGCTTAAGATCCATTGGGTTTGCTCCGGCAGCTACGTTTTTCAACCCTGCTGTTACAATTGCCTGAGCCAAAACAGTGGCAGTTGTTGTTCCATCACCTGCAATATCAGCAGTTTTGGAAGCAACTTCTTTTACCATTTGAGCGCCCATATTTTCAATAGGATCTTTTAATTCTATTTCTTTTGCTACAGTTACACCATCTTTGGTAACTGCAGGCGAGCCGAATTTTTTATCAATAACTACGTTACGACCTTTTGGTCCTAAAGTAACCTTTACTGCATTTGCCAATGCATCAACTCCACGCTTTAAGCCATCACGGGCTTCTACGCTATACTGGATTTTTTTTGCCATATCTGATTTGATTGAATATTAAATAATGAAATGATTAGGTTATAACAATTAAATGATTGCGAAAATGTCAGATTCACGCATGATTAGGTATTCTTTACCATCAACTGTTATTTCTGTTCCGGCATATTTTCCATAAAGAACGGTATCACCGGCTTTCACGGTCATTGGTTCATCCTTTTTTCCGGTTCCGGCAGCAACTACCTTACCTCTCTGTGGTTTTTCCTTAGCTGTATCAGGTATAATGATGCCTGATGCTGTTTTTTCTTCTGCGGCTGCAGGTTCAACAAGAACCCTGTCTGCCAACGGTTTTAATGATACTGACATAGTGATTTTTATAGTTTAAAACTTACAATGTTAAAAATAGGTACGACACCCTTAACATACAGTGTGCCACCGGACCTTTTGTGACAGTTTTTCACAAAGGGGTGCAAATTTTAAATAAATAATTGACAATTGGGCTGACTAAGTGAAATTTTTTCAATGAGTACAACTCTCTGCTATGTATCTTTGACTTACAAGCAGGTTATGTTGGAAAACGAGGCTCAACTTATAAAAGGATGCATTGAAGGCGACCGCAAAAGCCAGAAGCAGCTTTATGAGCGCTTCGCAACAAAAATGCTGGGAGTGTGCATGAGATATGCCCTTTCCAGCACAGTGGGATCCGAAGCTTGGAATTCACGTGACTTGAAGTCGCGGC
>JADMIO011618386.1_pt1 | contig 59911 bp, 82 predicted proteins | sample 8958161 | NCBI WGS metagenome assembly JADMIO01 (sample SAMN16585339, study PRJNA669376) | soil metagenome | isolation source: Crop rotation soil | place: USA: Cullars Rotation, Alabama | collected 2011
TGTCCCGTCTTTATGAAAATTGAATCCGTATATGACTGTCCCGCCGTGCGCGCCGCCCGTGTACTGATATAACTCCTCACGTGCGCTCACTATATCCGGTCCGGGATTTACGAGCTGGTACTCGCCGACGAGCTCGTTCTTTGCCGCCACAGGCGTCGGATTCGGCGGAAATGCGACGAATTCTGAGACCGCTTTGTCTATTACTGACTGCACCGAAGCGTCCGCTCCCGCTATACCGAATTTAGGATACGAAAGGTCTATGGAATAGGTCTCGGTCGAAGTAGCGATTGTTGTCGTGGAAATAGAAGTCACCGCGCTTTCAACTACGGGAGAGCGGTGCACGCCATAAAGCGCGACCAGATATATCGCGACCAGTAAGGCGATTCCCAATATTGCATACCCTGTATAACGCATATCCGAAGTATAACGGAAAAAGCCGCGGAGGTTATCCGCGGCTTTTTTGTGGAATTTTATTACTGCGTTGCAGCACCGGAACCACCGGTCGAGCCGGCTCCCGTGCCTCCGCTGTTTCCTGCCGGAAGAGTGACGTTGATATTCGCACCCGGTGCAGGAGCTGCCGGTGCGCGAGACGCTAATCTCGGCAAAAGGTAAAATGCACCTAGCGCGAGAATTATAATTACTGCGACCGCCATCATCCATGATGCAGCATCACTGCCGCTATCCACCTGTCTTGTCTCTGCAGGGTTATTTACTACGATTGCCATAGCTATTGTTTTTTATCCGATAATGCCTAAGACTAGTAAGGTATCCATGAAGAACTACTGAACTATGACAAAACTCGACGAAATTGCCGTAAACGTAGAGCTGGTCCTGATCAGCCTTATCGAAGGCGTCGCGCTCGTGACCTTGGCAGAGCGGATCGTCGTTGCCCTCCAGGAGCCAGACTGGTTCCGCTATCTTCCCTACATGGTAGCCGGTTTCGCGATCCTCCTCGTCTTTTGGGCGCAGTCCATACTGCACGCGATCTCTTTCATCCGCTGGCCCATCAGGATAGAGCACATGTTCCTGTATTTTGCCTCCGCACTTCTCCAGATCATCGCGTACTCCGCACTTTTGCATATCGGAAGCTGGTTTTTCTGGTGGTCACTATTCTCACTTGTCGCGATGGGGATGTATTTTCTGGATCTTTGGATACTCCGGGATTCATATGACAGTTTCTCCAAACTGAAAGGGGGCACTGCATTTCTCTCCGAAGTGGAACGACGACACGTCTTCGAGATGAAATTCCTTGTGCCACTGGCGCTTGGATTCAACGTGCTCGGTATGGTCGCGGTGTTACTTTTTCCGGATATGTTCCAAAATATTTTCGTATATATGACGCCGGGTGTCATACAACTGCTCTTCACCTGCTATGCACTCTATGACTGCATAAAGAATTTCCGCATACGAAGCAAGATGATCGCAGAGCTTTTTTCTGAGAAAGATACGCTGAAACCCGTTGAAAGGACGATGCCGGTAGAGACACCAAAGCTCTCTGAGCCGCCAAAAACTGAAACACCGCCGGTACAGAGGCACGAAGAGAAGCAGAAGAATAAACACGGCAAAAAATAACGGCCAGAGGAAATTAATCCGTCTGGCCGTCGATCGACAGCAAGGAGTGCCTTGCAATATCGATAGTTGGAGATCATCCGCGTTTGGCAGTTGCCGCATCGGGCTTCTGCCTGCTCGGATCGTGGCTCGTTGCCTCTTTCGCCTTCTCGCGGTGAGTCGGCGGAAGCACCGGATCGTGACCACCTTCGCCGCTCATGCGACGTTGGTCTTCCTTGTCCTGTTCGGACATTTCATGCGGTTGGCGCATGATCAATCTCCTCGTGCATAACCGCTCGTATTCGGCGGCGGGGTCAGGTTAGCACTTTTTCAGCAAGAGTCCATGAATATTGGATTCTGATTCGAATGGGCATATAGTGGCCGGATGGAAATAACCATCGAGACTTCGAAGCAGCCGCAAAGTGTGCCGACTCCCCTATATCAGAGCGTCTGTATAGGTTCGGCTGAAAATAACGACGAGTCATTCGATATATATCTAGGACTCGACGAAAAGATGGTGGAAAATCTGAAGACGCTTTCCAGCAATACTGAAGATACGGATCTGCAGGAAAACACTTCGGATTTTGAGCGCTTCGCAAAAGGCTCATACGCAGAATGGTACGCGAAAGACCGCATTCCCTTCGCTCTTGTGCATAGGAATACCGGTGCGCTCGCTGCTTTCGTGTGGTTCGGACCTAAAGCGCTCGGCGTAAAGTCTCTGAAGCACCTCTCTCAGGAAGAGCGCGAAAGCGCGAACATGATGGAGAGCGAGAATTGGCACACCATCGCGTTTCGCTCATATCCCCCGTTTCGCGGCACCGGCATTATGAAAAAGTTCGTGATCGCGGCGACAGAGGTGTACCAGCACTATTTCCCTGAGGGAAAACTCTGGACCAGCAATAATCGTGCGAACATCTCGAGCGTAAAACTCTCTGAAAAGCTCGGCTACCAGATCAACGAATCCCTCTCGGACTCCGAGACCGTCACGATGATCCGCGCCTAATATTTCTATTGCTTCTTTTTTTATTGACGAAAAGTAGCTCGTCCGGAAGCCTGAAGAGGCCCTCGTCGTTTTTCTTCTGCTCCATGAAATGCGCGATGAATCCGACCGTGCGTGGGATGAGGAACAGCGCATTGAAGAATTCTGCTTGGACCAGTGCCAGCAATTCTTCGCGTGTGTAGCCGTCTTTTTCCATGAGCGTATCGAGCATGAGTGCCGCCATCACGCCGTCGACGTTAAGTATGAGCTTCCCATTCTTAGCGGTAGTCACTTCTTCGACAGAACGCGCGAAATCATAATGCGGATGCACTTTCAATAGGTCGGCGAATTTTGCGATAGAGGCTACGCGCGGGTCAGGAATACCGACTCGGTATTTGCGGTGACCGATTCCTCCCAAGAGGTTCCCGCCTTTGGTTTTCTTTTCTACGAATTCTGGTGCAGCGAGCCCCGAGGCTACGCCTTCGAGCCAGGTAGCGGCGGCGGCGTTTACTGCTCCGCCAAAGCGCGGTCCCACCGTGAGTATCCCGGCTGCCAGGCTCGACATCATGTCTTTCCCTGCTCGCGCGGTGATCATGGTATTTACCGCACCTGAGACATTGCCGCCGTGGTCTATCAGGGATTCAAATATCTCTTCGCCGAGCGCTGCGGTAGTTTCAGATATCTCACGGCCAAGTAGCGCTTCGAGGAAAGCGCGAGAAAGTGCATATGGCCTTGCTGCTGCAAGCTTATTTCCTTTTACGAAATCATGTCCGTGTTCGACATCGACTATCTCGCGTGTAGAAAGAATGCTTGGACGTCGTCCCTGAAATTCATCCATTGATGCGATTGTATCACCTGCCTCGCGCGTTTTGATTTTTGCCAAAGCTTCGAGGAATTTCGGGAATGTCTCCGGCGCAGTAGCCCCAGCGTTATTCAGTGCTTCCCTTTTGGCTCGTGCGCTTTCGTCTTTTTTCGCAACGAGCGCTTTGGCGTGACCGAATTGCATGTGCTCGTCGAAGGCTTCGTCGACGATGCCCGCGATGTAGGCGACGAGCGGCTTGGTCAGCTTTTTTGCTTTGATGAGTTCGACTATCTCGTACTCATCACTTCCACCGAGTTCTCCGAAGTAGCATATGGCTTCGGTCTTCGGGTCATTCTCGGCGAGCATCAATACGTCGGTCAAAGATGTGACCGGGAATCGGTCGCCTCCTATTGAAATGGAAAAAGACACACGCTTACCAGCAAGAGCGACGTCTCGGATGAGTTCGTTGGTCATACCACCGGAGGTAGAAACGACCGCGACAGAGCCTACTGTAGAGAGATGGCTCGCCTTGAGCATGCTCGCGTCGGTCCCGCCTATGGCGCCGAGCTTCAATTTCCCGCCGACTAAAAATCCTACTCCGGAAGGTCCCGCGATCACTTTGGTCTTTCCGTATCGCTTTAAGAGTTCTGTCGCGTGACGCTCGGGTACGTTTTCTGCAAAGAGATGTCCTCCGAGCGCATCAGGAAACGCCTCAAAAAATGCGACGGTCGAGTCGTAGGTGCGGCGTCCGCTTTGCACGTTGAGCATCCACTGCACATTTTTTGCAACATCTTTCGGCACAGCTTTCACATTCGCAAAGCACGGTATCAATATCTCGCCTTTACCCCAGAACATCTTCATCGCTCGGCGATTGTTCGCGATCACACCTACCAAAGATGGCTCGCTTTTACCGGAGAGATAATCGAAATCAAGTATCGCTTGGAAGATCTGCGGATGCGCACCGAGACTTAGAATGCCTCCCGGATTATTTCGAATGCTTTCGATCAGTGAAATGGGTTTAGACATATTATTTCGTGAAATTCTTTGTGAACTCCATGGCGTCTTCTGCCGCTTGGGTGATTATCGTATTCGAGCCGTATACAGAACCAAAGAGTTCTTCTTTTTTCAGGAATTCTTCCATGGCTTTGAGTCCTGCGGCTTCATTCGGCCCGCCGCGACGCACAAATACCTTCATCCCCTGTTTGCGCATCTTGGGCGAAGCTTCAATTAGCGCGTCTATTATCCCTGCAAATGTCTGCTTGATGTCAGTGAAATTCGCGACGCCACCCGCGATGATGAGTGCTTTTTTCTTACTCGTAGAACCCAGCATGAGCTCGAGTACTTCTTTTGCATAGAGATAGGTTTCCTCTCGTGTTGGGCCTCCGGAGTACTCGCCATAGTTTCCGAGCTGTGCCCCCTGCCCTCGTGCCGCGACCTCGTCCGCTATCACGATCGAGCCGCCACCGCCGGAAAGCAGGAAAAAGAGAGAGCCATTCGGATTAAGCACTTTCAGAGAAAGTGCCGCTGGAGTAGTCGCCGCGAGCGCCTCAACTTTCTGTTCGTTCTTGTGCTTGGCTTTTGCGCGCACAATATCCTCGTCGTTCCATTTTCCCGCCGAGAAAAATTCCGCAGCACTGTCTACCAATACCGCTGCGTCGAGAAGAAACGCTTCCTCGCCGCGCACTATCAAAGGATTGATCTCAAGGAATGCGAAGAAGTTGTCGTTGAACACATCGTAGACATGCTCGAGGAATTTCTGCGGGATCCCAGTTCTTTTGGAGGCCTCGGCGCAATCTGCGCGCGAAGCGAGGATCATGTTTGAAACTGCCTCCGGATGCTCTTCTATATTTACACCGCCGTCTTTTGCGTGGAGGAGCCGGAGCCCCTCTCTTACGCGCTCAAGTGAGAAATACTGTTCTTCTGAACTCTCGTGCGGGAACATCGGCTCGACGATGTACTGCGTAAAACCTTTCTTTTCCATCGCTTTGAAAAAACTTCCGAGCTCGGACCCTTTCTTATCTATCGCGACGAGTCCCTGCTTGAAGCGCTTTTTGATGCCCTGGTCTACTTTTGCGACGAATTTGCCGGCCGGTATCTGGTATTTCTCTCCTGCGCGAACCGAAATGCCGTTGTAGCTCTCGCCCAAAATGAGGCTTTTTGCCCTATATTCGGTCATTTTTACGCGTGCCATTCCCGAGAAATTATCACGTATACTGCGGCATGTCCAAAAAGATGCAGAGGTCGCTCATCATCCTGATCGTCGCCCTCATCGGTGCTCTCACTTCTAATGAGGCGATCCAGACCAAAGCTGCGCCATCATCTGCCAAATCACCTGCCGGTATCTCGCCGACCGAGTGGTATCCCGTAAAAAAAGTAGTCGACGGCGATACTATAGATGTATCCGTACACGCCTCAACGACTCGCGTGCGGCTCATTGGTCTCGACACGCCAGAGGTCGTCGACCCACGAAAACCTGTGCAGTGTTTCGGAAAAGAAGCTTCAAACGCCGCGAAAAGAATCCTGACCGGGCAAACCGTGCGGCTCGAGACCGACCCATCACAAGATACTTACGACAAATACGGCCGGCTTCTCGCGTATATGTATGCATCTTCAACGATAGAGTCAGCAGGCACCTTTATAAATGAATACATGATCGCAGAAGGCTACGGCCACGAATACACCTACGACCTTCCCTACAAATATCAGAGCCAATTCAAAGCAGCTGAAAAGAGTGCTCATGAAGCGGGCCGCGGCCTTTGGGCTCCTGGTATTTGCACGACATAGTTCCTGACACGCTATAATTTACCGATGCGTGCAACAGTCACGTCCGGAATAGCCATTGTTGCAGTGGCAGCGCTGCTTGCGCCGTTTTTGTCTTTTTCTCAAACGACGACACGTACCTGTGCCGATGGCTCGACGAGCCATGCTGCAACCGCAGCAGAGGCGGCATCTGCCAACAAGGGCGGCATCATTGCAGGCGTGACGCAGCTTTGCCCAGAAGACGCGAAGCTCGGCATAAACGCGAATGTCGGCGAAGCGAAACAATATCTCAAAAGTTTACCAAGGACCGGTACAGCAACGTCCGACAGCAGTATCGACCAGTTGACCGACGCCTACGCGGTGTGCGCCGCGCGTTTTCTCAAGCAATACAGCGCATCAGGCGATAAAGTTACTATCCTCGCCGGGTACCGCTCACCCGAGAATGATGCAGATATGTGTAAAAATAATCCCAATTGTGGCGCACTGATGAACAAGCCCGCATCGCAACAGACCGGCAATCACCAACGAGGCCTCGCGCTTGACGTTCGTTCTCTCAATCAGACACAGATGAATCAGTTCGCGAAGAGCAATCCATCACTTGGCGTTTGTTTTCCGTTTTCACTCGGCGGAGTCACCGGGACCGGTAGACCTGATACGGTACACCTTATTCCTATGGGCGGTCCCGGGTCAGAGTCAGGCGGCGCAGGTTGCGCCGGAGTACAAAATACCTGCAGCGTCGGATCAAATGTTCCGGTGCAACGAGGACCTTCGTCTCCATCGCTCGGACAAACGAGTAATCTTATGAGCAGTCTCGGCAATTTGCTTTCTCCGCCGCAGCCGCAACAGTGTCCGCAGGGATACATGATGATGAACGGCACCTGTCTTCCGCCGCAAGCAGCCGCGACGCAGCAAACAAGTAATCCGTATAGCTATCTCTCTCCGCCTCCCCCGCCACCTCCAACATCCTCTTATCTTCCGAATACTGGCGGCGGCTCGACCGGAGGCGCGAACACGTCGAACCCGAATGGTTCTACTCCAATAAATATAAACGATAATTCCAACACGAATATTTCCGACATCATCAACGGAAGCGGCTCGAGCGCAGGTACTAACGGTCAAACCAATTCATCAACTTCAGCGATAGACCTCATCAACGCTATCGCAAATCCAACTTCGACCGCTGACGGCTCTCCGCAAACGCCGACGGGCACTCCGGTAACACTGGTATCGAGTCTCAATAATTCCGTGACGCTCCATGGCTCCAGCACATCGCTCAACCCTTCTTGGCAGAGCAGCTCGACATATGCTTTATCTCCGGGAGCATCTCAGACATTCGTATCTCAAGACCTGAGCCAGACTCCAACGAGCCTGCAGCCGATACAACCGGTGAATTCGACCTTCGCTATTCTTGAAAACATCAAGCAGACGCTTTTGCAGATACTCGCGTATCTGAAGCCTTTCGGCGGCACGACGTCTCATACCGCGGAATATCACATATAACGCGTTGGTGGATTTCATAGGTATGCGACGATGTCCACTAGCCGGAAAATTCTTCGCAAATAAAACGTTATACTTGCAAAGATGCTGAATTCTTTCTTGCGGGACGTGAGTATCCTGCTTGGCCTTTTCTGCGCAGGGATTGCTATTCTTGTGGTGATGAATTTTCACCTTACTATCGTGCATGCTGACAATACTCCGGCAGGAACTCGCCCTGCGACTGCAGCAGATCTGGATTGGATGCGTGCGGCCGGTATTCCAAATCCAACCGTAGGAATGCCGGTAGATCCGAGTAATCCGTCTATCGGCCAAACAGCTGGTGAGGCAAAAATATGGCTCTCACAACATGCAACAAAAAATTCAAATATCGGCTGCATGGACGCGCAATTCGCGGAGAAGCTTAAGAAATTCATGGAAGCGGTCCCGGGCGGTGTTCCCAAAATTACTGACGCATATAGACCCCCCGAGGCACAAAATGCGCTCGTGGCGAGCGGCGCTTCTCGCGCCGGACCGTGCGTTTCGTACCACAACTACGGCCTGGGGGCAGACTTTAACGAAAATAGCTCGCAACAAACGCAGTGGATGCGCTCCAACGCCAGTGCCTATGGCATCGGCACAATAGGCGCATGGGACCCCAACCATTTTCAAAACGGAAGCGGGAAATATGGTCAGTGTGGTGTTTGCAACGGAAGTAATGGATACAGCGGTACTCAGCCGGGACAGGCGGGAGGCATTCCACTTGCGCCTGCTCAAACTCCTCTTCAAGCGATGCAAAGTTTTTTCTCCCCGCCGCAGCCGCAACAGTGTCCGCAGGGATACATGATGATGAACGGCACCTGTCTTCCGCCGCAAGCAGCCGCGACGCAGCAAACAAGTAATCCGTATAGCTATCTCTCTCCGCCTCCCCCGCCACCTCCAACATCCTCTTATCTTCCGAATACTGGCGGCGGCTCGACCGGAGGCGCGAACACGTCGAACCCGAATGGTTCTACTCCAATAAATATAAACGATAATTCCAACACGAATATTTCCGACATCATCAACGGAAGCGGCTCGAGCGCAGGTACTAACGGTCAAACCAATTCATCAACTTCAGCGATAGACCTCATCAACGCTATCGCAAATCCAACTTCGACCGCTGACGGCTCTCCGCAAACGCCGACGGGCACTCCGGTAACACTGGTATCGAGTCTCAATAATTCCGTGACGCTCCATGGCTCCAGCACATCGCTCAACCCTTCTTGGCAGAGCAGCTCGACATATGCTTTATCTCCGGGAGCATCTCAGACATTCGTATCTCAAGACCTGAGCCAGACTCCAACGAGCCTGCAGCCGATACAACCGGTGAATTCGACCTTCGCTATTCTTGAAAACATCAAGCAGACGCTTTTGCAGATACTCGCGTATCTGAAGCCTTTCGGCGGCACGACACCGCGCTCCTCGACGGCGCACGATTCGACTACGGCATATTTGGAATAGTAAGAAAAAAGATGGTCTATAGGTAGCCGATATGGTATAGTCTCCGGACAAATGGGTTTTACTAAATACACAACGCAAAGCGAAAAACAGGCGGTTCGCATGAACGAAAGTATCCGCGTGCCTGAGATTCGCGTGCTTGGTCCAGACGGTGAGAACTTCGGCATCATGGCGACCCGTGACGCGCTTACCAAAGCGCGAGAGATGGGATATGACCTCATAGAAGTCTCCCCCAACGCAAATCCCCCGGTCTGCAAGATCGCCGACTACGGCAAATTCAAATATGAACAGAAGAAAAAAGATAAGGAGGTTAAATCACGCGCGGTAGTCTCGGAAACGAAAGAAGCGCAGGTAAAGATCGGCACTTCGGAAAACGACATGCGCATCAAAGCCAACAAGATCGGCGAATGGCTCAAAGAGGGCCACCGCGTAAAGATCGACCTCTTTCTCTGGGGCCGCTACAAATATATGGAGTTCAATTTCTTGAAAGAAAGACTCGAGCGCTTCCTCGCCATCATCCCCGAAGGCTTCAAGATCTCCGACGACATAAAGAAAAGCCCGAAGGGACTCTCGGTTGCTATCGAGCGCGACGCCTCAAAAAAGGTCCAAAAACCGCCACAGCAGGCTGTCCGCCCTTCCGGACAAGGAGCTCCAGCTGCCACGCCGCAGGAAGAAGCCTAAATATTCATAGGACTAGCCAAAACCAGGGAGCTGGTGTATAGTACCCGTGGCCCGAAAGGGGCCATTTATCTTGATATATGAAGACCAACAAGTCTTACACCAAGCGCCTCCGGGTCACGAAAAACGGCAAAATCCTTGCCCGAACCCCTGGCCACAACCATTTCAACGCCAAAGAGAGCGGAAAAGGCCGTATGCGCCGTCGCCGCTTTAAGGTATTAGAAATGTCGGCTTCTGACCGCAGCCGCTTCCTTCCGTAATAAACCAATAGATATCTTTGTATGGCACGAGTAAAACGAGGAACAATGAAGACCAAGCGCCGCCGAAACCTCTTGGCGCAGACTAAAGGCTACCGCTTTGACCGCTCTCGCAAGGAGCGCGTCGCCCACGAAGCTATCCGCAAAGCCGGCCAACACGCTTTCAGGCACCGCCGCGCTAAGAAACGTGAGTTCCGCAATCTCTGGACCCTCCGCATCAATGCTGCTGCTCGCATGCACGGTATGACCTACTCGAAGCTCGCAGGAGCTATGAAAAAGGCCAACCTTGCCCTCGACCGCAAGGCTCTTGCAGAGCTTGCTATGAACCACCCGGAAGTGTTTGGACGTGTTCTCCAGGGTCTCAAGGGCTAAATGTCCCGTTTATGGCTCAACAGGGCCAATAAATGGAAAATCTATTGATTTTTCATTAAGATAGGTTATAATACTGATACGCAGCACTGATGCTGCTTCTTTAGAAAGGTAGGCAAATGCCGGAAGCCGTCCGCCCTCTCTTGGAATCGTTCCTCAAGGCATCCCCTGTGGGAATGGATCAAGAGGCTCTCGTCTCGAATCTGCACGAAAACTTCAAGGGATTCCCCGAATCGAAAATTCGTGCGTTCCTCGACGAGCTCGTCGAAGAAGGGTTTCTTGTCCGTGAGGGCAACAAACTCGATCTCGCCGAAGAAGACGAGCCAACCGTGCTGAGAAAGAAATTCCATTTGGGACGATACAAGCTCAGCATCTGGCTCCGTGTGACCCGGAAATAACTACTCGACTGAAGATCTGCCGCCCGCACGACAATGTGCCGGGCGGTTTTTCTTTGCGCTATGATTGTCGAGTGCTCTATATCCAGATCTTCCTCACGGTAGTGCAGGCAGTAATGCTCTGCGTGCTTTTCTATTTCATCTATCACTTCGTAGTGCGTTCGGTTTCTTCTTTTACCGACGTCCCCTACGTGCCGACCGACTATGGGTTCCTGCCTACAATAGCTGAGGCGCTTGAGATCCGACCGGGTGACGTGGTCTTTGATCTCGGCTGCGGCGATGGGCGGCTCCTCTTTTACTGCGCTAAGAAGTATTCGACGGCACGTTTCATCGGCGTGGAGCGCAATATCATTTTGGTCTGGTATGCACGGATTAAAAAATACCTGTTTCGCGCGGAAAACATCCAAATACGTCACGAAAACATATTCAAAACAGATCTCTCTGGCGCAACGAAGATCTACGTATTCCTGCTTCCGGAAGTGATGCGCGATATCGCGCCGAAATTATATGCGCCCTATGTCGTATCACGCGCCTTTGAAATTCCCGGCAGAACCGCGACCCGCGAATTTATCTTGAAAGACGAGCCAGAGGGACCCTGGAACACCTTTACGGTCTACATCTACTCGTAGACCTTCCAAAGATCCCAGATAGCTGCGGCGGGATTAGAGGGCTTACCGTGAAGCGGCAAATAATGGAGGTCTATGAAAGGCAGCGTGTTCGCTTCGATGATCCCCCATTTTTGTCTATCGGGGTCGATTTCCGGATCTTTGATTATGACGTCAAATCCTACTACCGGCGTATCGAGCACCGTCGCTGCCTTTTCGACATACGCTTTAAGGCGCGTATGCACTGTATCGAGTAACTCTCTGGTCTTTCCTCCGAAAAGTCTTCCGGTGCGGTGTCCTAGTGAGATTTCCTCTGCAAAGATAGGTACACTCGCGAGCGTTAGCTCTTGCCGACGGAGATATGCGATATTTTCTTCTGTCATTACGATATCTGCCACTCGTTCTTCTTTCTCGGCATTTGCACGCGCGATCAATTCATTGATAGTCGATTTGCCGTCTCCGACAACCCTCGGCGGATCGGCCTGAAAAAATCCTACGAGCTTTCCGTTTACCACTGTTGCGCGGCAGACGCTTCCCTCCAGATTTTCCTCGACAGACACATATGCGCAGAGCTTTTTCGCGCTCTTAAACGCATATTGGAGATCTTTTTCGGTGCGTACATCCACGGTCGTGTGCCTCCCCCGAGTGCCCACACGTGGCTTGATGGTCACCGGTCCGACTCGCTCCATAAAAAAGAGGGCCTCACGAAAAGTACGCGCGCTCACGAAATTCGGCGTGGGAACGCCATATTTCAAAAGTGCGCGCTTCATTAGCACTTTGTCTCCTACCCATTGCACAGACATGCGATCGAATTGCGGCGGGATCGGCAAACTTTCGAAATACATCCATGAGCCTTGGATCTTTGTGCGATAGGTGTCGGTGAGTTTCCCGAATATAACCATCTGCTCCATCTCTATATTTCTGCGTATCGCTTCTTCCCATATGACCCGTGAGCGGTACGAGACTGCTTTTTTTGGGTCATGCGCGAAATGTACGGCGCCGAGCGTATGGAGGAGAGACGCAGAAAGCCATACGATGCGAATGCTTGCGTGCTGCGAAAAGACGTTTATTTTTTGAATCAGCGCACTTGCAGAAAACATCCTCGAGAGCGTCCCCAAAAAGACATCGATCGTCGCGGTGAATTTAGTAAGTGCATGGTTCGTAGGACTATTACCGCATTCTTTGCAGGCACCCACCTGCTCTGTGTATTCCGGGAATTCCTCCATGAGACCATCAGTATACCCAAAAAGAGACCCCGGGTTTTAACCCGGGGCAAAACTCTTAGTGGCCTCCTACCATATGATTTGCACAATGCTAGTAAGACTACCTATTTAGTATGCCACAGATTCGGGGCTGCCTCTGGGGAGACTGGTAAATGCAGTCTAGAAGATCATCTCATCGCCTTTTCCGGTACCGCTCCAACCGTCGTGGTTGTTGTAGACGAGATTGAATTCCTGCCTATCTTTCATCACGCGCTCGATTAGGCGCTCTACGATGGCTTTCGGGTCGGAGTCGAAGAATATGCGGTCGGTCGGTCTATGTGCAGAGTCTATTATCTGGCGCAGGATTTTATCGGTCTGCCACGGGCCTTCGAGGATAGCCATCGGACGACGGTCCTCAAAAGCGACTGAGAATTCGTTGTAGGTGCCGATGCGGCCCGGGCCGATGATCACTGCGTCCGATGCTCGCATAAAAAGGAGGTCTCTGCCTCCGTAGCCGAAGCCCGTGTAGATGATTACGTCCATATAGTCGAGCGGTAGTTTGTAGGTCTCGACGTGTTCGCGCTCGGTCGCTGCGGGAGAGAGCCCCACGGAGAAGCCACATTCGTCTTTTGCGCCCATCGCGGCGTACATTGGAAATCCCGTAGTAGCACCGGTAGTGATGATGCCCCCCTGTCTCGCTATCTCCCGGCCTATCTCTTTTGCTTTTTCGAATGCTTCGAGTCCGGTGTAACCTGTTTCCGCCGCTCCTGAGACACCGATCTTTACGACGCCGTAGCCGTCAGGAAGTCTGCAGAAGTTACGCGGTACTTTTTGCGCATTTGGATGTAATACTTTTTTCGCCATCGGATAAGTATAGCAAAAGAAAAATCCCCGGGCCCAATCATGGGTCCGAGGATCTCGTAAGTGTCACGGTCAATTATTCGACCGGCGAGAGAAAGTGCATGCCGATGGGTCTTGGATTTTTATCGCGTGTCCAAGCGCCGACCCATGCTCTCGCCCAGCCTTGTCCATCGCCGGCAAGGGATGGCCAGCCGACTCCAACGATGCCGGCTTCGGTGTAAAACGCATAGTCCTGCAGTCTTTCACGCGGCTCAGACTCGAGCAGTTCGGCGATCACTGCACAAACCGTGCTTTCATCAGCCAAACGATCCTTCAGCAGATAGGTCTCGACCTGAGCGTCCGTAAGATACATCTTGGACTGATAGTGATCGAGCACAAAGTTTGTTCCCGCGGCCACTGGCTGTGCCTTCGGTAAAATCCAGTCCGCGAAGAATCCTTGGACGTGAAGCTCCCCCTCCAGATGGCGAAAGTACATCAGCGGGTCACGTTGCGATGTGATCGTGATCGTACGTTGCGGATGATATGCGACCGCGGATTCGAAGGATCTTTGCTCCGAGACACTCATGGCGTTCCTTTCTATGGCTATTTGAAACACTTTCAAAGTCTGAAAGCATTATGCCACACATGTGCCTAGGTGGCAACTATAGAGCAATCTCGGCAGAATCTTCCTGTCGCGGCACTGCCGCATCGATGCCTAAGAAATCTTTTATGCGCTGTGCCAAGAATTGCGCGGCTTTAGGCTCACCCATTACGACAAAAACCTTCTCTAGGCTTTTGCCCGCACCTTCTACGAATTCCATTAAACCGTCGCGGTCTTTGTGTCCCGAGTACCCAGAGAGCATCGATATTTTTGCGCGTATTTTCACATGATCGCCGTCTATCACGACTTCTTTGAGACCATCCTGGATGCGTCTTCCGAGAGACCCTGGCGCCTGATAGCCGGTCAGCAATACTCCCGCATTCTCATCTGGCAGATACAACTTCTCATGCGAGCGGATGCGACCACCGGAAGACATGCCAGCGCCCGCGATGATTATTTTCGGATTCGGTGCCTTATGGATCACCTCGTCATGCTGGCTTACGACTTTGAGCCCGGGGAAGGAGAATATGTCACCGTGCGCTGCTTCTTTCTGCGCATCAGCATTCAAATCTCCTATATAGTTGCGAAATACTGCGGTCACTCGCTCAGCCAGTGGCGCATCGAGATATATCGGGATTTTCTCTAGTTTTCCCTCTTTTATAAGTTTATGTATCTCAAAAAGAAGTATCTGCGTGCGTTCTACGGAAAAAGACGGTACCAGTAGCACGCCGTTTCGCGCGCGGGTGTTCTCTATCGCTTCGCGCAAAAGATCGAGTCGTTCCTCACGATGTTCATGCACCCGATCGCCGTAGACACTCTCCATCACCAGATAGTTCGCTCCCGTCGGATTTTCGGTATCTACCAAGAGAGGCTCGGGAGAATTCCCCAGGTCGCCGGTAAATATGACCGAGCGGTCTTTCATGGTAAACCGCACCATCGCAGATCCGAGAATGTGCCCCGCATTGAGAAATTCGACTTTGACCTCCCCTAACTGGAACGGTTCGTGATACGAGTGCGTGTGCCACTGACTCAGAGCTTTTGCCGTGTCATGCTCGTCATAGATCGGCGTGCAATTTAATTTCCGTGCATCGTGCGCCATTACGTGCAAAGCATCTTCAAACATCACTGCCGTTAGGTCGCGCGTCGCCGGTGTCGAATATATTGGACCGGAAAAACCTTCCCGCACTAATTTAGGCACGCGGCCAATGTGATCTTGGTGTGCATGGGTCACTATCAAGACATCTATGGTCTTGGCGTCGTAGATAAAGGCAGCATGATTAGCCGGGTCGCAGATGTTTTCTCTTTCGTGCGTGCCGCAATCGATCAATATCCTCTTTCCAGCGACTTCGAGGAGAAAATTTGCCCCGGTCACTGATCCAGCCCCACCGTAAAAAGTTATTTTCGCCATATTTTTCTTTCAAGAAGCGCCACAGCGGCCGCGATAGCACCGCCGGCAGCATCCATAGATAGATCTTTCAGAGTGTCTGCCCAATACCCCATGAAATCCGATCCGCCGAGATCGAAACAGTATTCGAATATCTCCCAGCCTATGCCGATCGCGAGTGCCGCGAGCGCGCAGCGCGCTATTGTGAATCTTCGGTCTCGCTTTTGCAGAAACCACGCGGCAAAAAGCCCTACCCATACGCCGCCTAAGAAGTGTGCCGGTATGTCCCACCACCAGATAGTGAAATAAACTCCCTGATAGATCCCTAGCCAGATATCGAGCACACCGAGAAGCGCGAGGACTACAAGCTGCGCGTAGAGAAGCATCGCAGAATTGTAGCATTTGAACTTACCAATGAATTTACCGATGAATGTATCTATGCTGCAGCAAAAAATCCGTCTCTCGACGGATTTTTTGTTCGCGGTCAGTACTGGTAAGCCTGGGCTTGTTGTCCAGGTGGGTTTCCTCAGTAGCGTACCCACGGGCACGCACAATTCGGAATCCCTATATAGTACCAAGCAGGTTTATGTACCGGCCGCTCCCTTTATTATTACGCAGCATCATGGAAACGCAATGAGGCGCCTCTTACGTATGCCCTTCTGTCCTTGGCGCTTCTGCCTGGATGGTTTTCTCTATAAAAGCGCGATCAGGACTCTTGTGCATCACATATACGGGAAGTCCCGACTGATGTTCAGGGTGATCAACAGTGGTGTGAATAAGCCCGTTATCGCCAATGGTGAATAGCGCGTGCGGACTTGCCCCCTCGGGATGAAGCCCTGTTGCATACACCTTGTTGCCTTTTACGTTATAGATCGCTTTATGGGCTTCTTCGCCGTTTGCTATAACATCCGGATGATATTCGGACTTATAAATATGGTTTTCATTCTTTACGAACATCGGCTTCATCGTGTGAAGACCGCCAGGATTTCCGTATTTGGCAGTGTGTAGATACTCCTTTGCCATACCCTATAGTATCACTTCAGCTTTTTGTATATGAATTCGGCGCATTCTTCGGCGGTCATTTCGCTATTGTCGACGCTTTCCGCAAAGTCCGGCTTGTTAACGCCTTTTTCGTAGAGCTCTTTGATGCGATTTATTTCCCACTCACCTATTTCGCGCTCACCACCACGCTGCGAAGTCGCGACTTCAAGGCGCGGATTTAGCGCGATGTAGTGTATCGGTACGTCTACTCCCTTGAGGCCTTCCTGAAGCCTTTCTAGATCGTCGTTCCACAAAGGATACGCGACGACCACCGAAAAGCCGCGCTTCGCGAGTGATGCAGTGACCGAGACGATGCCTTCGACGATAGCCGGTCGAGCTTCGTCTACGGTGAGCATCGACAGGAAGTTCCTGACGGTGTCGCCTTCTATGAACGCCGCGTCTAATTTGTCGGCGAGGAGTTTCCCTACCGAACTTTTACCCGCGTTTATTGCGCCGCAGATAAATACGATCATGGTTATTCCAAAATTCCGTCGAGATTGACGTCGTAGAGAATCTCTTCGTGAATGATTCTGTAATCGACAAGTTCTCCGTCCGTGAACCAGTGTTTTATCTCAGCATTTGCTTCTTCTGGAGAGCCCGACATGTGCACGATGTTTCGTACCGCACGGCCGTCTGTATCTGCCATCTGATAGCTGTCCAAGACGTAGTCGCCACGGATAGTACCAACGTCAGATGTGAGAGGCTCCGTACCGCCACCGAGCTTGCGCACGATCTTTACCGCGTGAGCGCCTTCGAGGACGAAGAATACTACCGGTCCCGAGGTCATGTATTTTTTGAGGTTTGCGAGGATCTTTGCAGTGATCTCAAGCGGGTCTTCGGATGGAGGTGTAGCTCCCTTTGCCTTGTAGCTTGCAATGGTCTTCTCGCCGGTCACTTTGCGCCACTCTGGGTCGAGAGTGTAGTGCTGTTCGATTTTCTCCGCTGCCGGGACCATCATTTTCATGCCGACAAGCTTGAGGCCGACTTGTTCGAATCGTTTGATAACTTCGCCGACGAGCCCGCGCTGGACTCCGTCAGGTTTGACTATTACGAGTGTTCTCTCGTCTGAAGGATGTTGCATGCGCGATACTGTAACACACCTTTATAGTGATTTAAAGATATGCCGCGAAGGGGTTTTCCAGTTCCTCTTTCGATTCCTTTGGCGCTTCCTGATAACGTAGACGGATCTCCTCCTCCACTTCTTCCCTAGCGCGACCGTAGCGCTCATAGGACATGTGACGCATCTCGTCGATCCTGGAGTAGTCTCTCTTCGGCGGTATCTCTGTCTCTATCGTAAATGGTCTTGCAGGGATGCCGTTTACGAGGAGTGCCATCACTGCATTGTAGTTCGGCAGGTTTTCGAGATCCGGCGCATTAAATACCGGTGTAAATTGCTTCTCGAGAAATTCTGCATCTTGTGTACCGATGCGGAAGCTTGCCTTAGTGCCGACGTTTCCTATCACCGCATCGCGGATCTTTTCATCAAGCTGCGCTATGAATTGATGTGCGATCGTGAGCGATAGCTTGTATTTACGGGCTTCGGAGAGGATGGTCGAGATAGATGGTGTCGCGAAATTCTGGAACTCATCGATATACAGATAAAACGTCGGGTAATCAGCGCGAGAGTCGACGCGGCTAAATGCTGCCTGCAGGAATTTGGATACCAAGACGAGTCCGAGGAGTGAAGTATTCCGGTCTCCCAACCTTCCCTTGGAAAGGTTCGCGAGAAATATCTTTTTATCGTCCATTATCTTTCGGAAGTCAAAAGCTGATTTTTCCTGCGCGACAATCGGGCGCATGATGTCATTTGCCAAAAATACGTCAAACTTTGAGGTAATGTACGGAACTACATTCTCGAGTGCTGCGTCACCGCCTGCCTGCTCGGCGATCTTCCTCCAGAATTGCGCTATGACCGGATTGTTGCAGCGCGAGAGCTTGAGCTCGCGGAACGCTTTGTCAGAAAGTATGCGCGGGACTTCGAGAAATGTTGAGCCCGAAGAAGGGTCTTCCACTACGAGCTGCACACTATTTCTATAGTACTGCTCGAACATCGGGCCAAACGCCTCTGGTACATCGGCATAAAGCTTTCGGAATATCCCGTACACTTCGTCCACCACAAACGTCTTCATTTCCGGACGATTTACATCGTACTCGAGCATATTCAGTCCCATCGGACGCGCAGTGTAGGCCGGGTCAAAATAGATCACATCATCGAGCCTTTCCGGCGGGACCGATGCAAGGATGTCTTCGATGTCATTGCCGTGAGGGTCGATGAATGCCACCCCCTCCCCGTTTCGGATATCCTGCGCGATCATATTTTTCAGTAGAGTCGTCTTACCGGTACCGGTCTGCCCTATTACGTAGGCGTGGCGCAGACGATCGCTCGCGGCGAATTTCACCGGGGTCGATGTCGCGCCGTAGCGGTTTATACCGAGCGTGATGCCTTCTGTAGCTTCTGACATCACCGGCGCCGGCGTTTGCTTGGCAAAGCTACGCTTCAATTCGCGTGAGGTCGTGACCTTTTCTGCGGTGAAATGGAATATCGAGGTTAATTCTGCCAAAGACAGCGGCATTGCCTGCGCGTGATCGTATGAGCGATACGTAAAATCTCGCAAAAAGCTCTGGAGATTCCACCAGCCGACGTCTGAAAACTTAATGGCATTTCCGCGAGGATCATCGTACTGCGCAAAAGGCGCTTTGAGATTACTCAGAAGCTCATCGGCGCGTTTCTTGCTCGGCGCCGAAGTGACGAGGCGGATCAAGACCGGAGCGATGCGGCTCTTTATCTTTCTTTCTATCTCTTCCTGCATCACCTTGTCTGCTCCCGCACGAAGCGCGAATTCTTTTTCTTTGTCGCTTCTCGGCGAGATGAGTTCACGCCCCAGCGACTGGAGGCTTCTGCCTATCGCGGTCTCTGCTATCTTGAGTGCGCGGTCACCCGCGCCTTTTTGAAGTGCGTGGAGAATATGCTTGTAGTGATCGTTGTAGCGTTCGCCTTCGGAAGAGACAACTATCTGGAGTGCGGCGCCTTCGCCGTGCTTCGCAAGCTTGGAGAATGATGCCAAAAGCACATTCAGCGGATCGTGCTCGAACATATCCGGAGTTTTCAGCGGGTATGCCGGATGATTGTCGAGATAGCCGTACGCTCCCGAATGCTCACCCTGCGCGTTGAAAATATTGTAGTCGCCCCGGCATTCGTTGATACGCGCGTTCGGGAAGACGCTCGATATGAGGCGTTCCGCGAGCGTGAGTTTGGTACGCGGCACAGCGAGAAAAAGTGACGCTTCTTCAGAACCGTCCGGCACTGCTATTTCGAGTGAAAAGCCTTCGTGTCTTCCGATGAGCGCCATGAGGCCGGCGTAGAGCTGTTCTGACGATGCCAAGAGTTCTTGCAGTTTTACCTGTCGCGCCTGGTCTTGTTTTCCTTCGCCATAGGCCTGCGGAAATATCTCAAAAAGCACGAGCTCGAGTCCGTAGCGGATCTTCTCTGATACCGCTATCCCTTTGTTAGGTAGTCCCTCGGCAACGTACGCCACCAGCATGCGGTGGAGATCGTCTTCGATATGCGGGTTTTTCAGGCGCTCAGCCACAGAGAGCGCATTTCGGATGCCGTGTGTCTGCACTATCTTCAAAAGCTGTTCTATCTGGGTGTCGTGCGGCTCGGGCTCGAGCTTCAATACATGGCGCATTATTTCGTGCTCGTCGACTTTGAAATTCTCATGCAAAACCTCTTTGGCGGGAGTTCGTGAATAGGCGGCGATCTCACGTTTGGCGACGCGGTTGGTTTCAATCTCGCTCTCGCGAAGTTCGAGCTGTGCTTCTTTTGAGCGCACGCGTTCTCGCAGATATGCGATCTCTTCTTCCGCTGAGCGGAATTTCGGCGTTTCAGTCGCCGCAAGGCGCGGTCTTTCAGCTATCCCAGTACGCGGCATCCCTAAAGTATACCGTACCTAAGCACCGAGACTGAAGCGGTTCATGAGGGATTTCGTCCCTATATCGAGCCGGTAGAATTTGCCGGGGTACTGGATGATATCGGCTGCTTTGTACGCGCGCTTCTGCGCTTCGCGCAAAGTCTCCCCTACCGCCGAGACGCCGAGCACGCGTCCGCCGTTAGTCTTCACGATACCGTCTGCGTAGGAAGTGCCCGCCTGGAAAACGATTACTCCTGGGATTTGCTCTGCCTCTTCGATCTTTTCGATCACATGCCCACGCTCGTATTGATTTGGGTATCCTGCGGATGCAAGGACCACGTTTACCGCGTAGCCCGGATACCATTCGAGTTTATGCGCAAAAAGCGTGCCGTCCGCGCACGATTCGAATATAGGAAGGATGTCGTTTTTCAAAAGGCGCATGTAGACCTGCGCCTCCGGGTCACCCCATCGCGCGTTGAATTCGAGGACTTTGGGTCCTTTGGAAGTGATCTTGAGGCCCGGATATAGAAGTCCTACAAATGGAGTATCACGATACGCGAGAGCTTCGAGTGTCGGGCGCACTACGGTGTCTTCGATAAGCCGCAGCATTTCTGTCGTGAGCCACGGCAGTGGCGCCACGGTACCCATGCCGCCGGTATTCGGGCCTTCGTCACTGTCGCGAAGTCGTTTGTGATCCTGCGATGGGACGAGCATCTTGAAATTCTTGCCATCTGATAGCGCGTGAATGGATACTTCCGGACCATCGAGGAATTCTTCTATCACCACTTGGTTCCCTGCTTCGCCGTGGACCCTGTCCACCATCACGCGCTTCAAGACTTCCTCGGCCTCACCGATCGTGCTGCAGACATATACTCCCTTACCGAGTGCGAGCCCGCTCGCTTTGATGACGATAGGGGTCGCGTGTTCGCGCACGTATTTGAGTGCAGCTCGGTAATCGGCAAATATAGAAAATTCCGCGGTCGGAACACCGGCTTCCTGCATCAGCTGCTTGGCGAAAGCTTTTGAAGCTTCTACCTGTGCAGCCCGTTTGGAGGGCCCGACGATCTTGAGTCCCCTCGATTTGAAGACATCGACTATACCGAGCGCGAGCGGGTCATCCGGCCCCACGATGGTGAGGTCTATGGAGTGTTCTTGCGCAAATTGCCCGAGCTTTTCGACGTCTGTGGCAAGGATGTTCACATTCTCGCCAAACTGCCTGGTGCCGCCGTTTCCGGGAGCTATATAGAGCTTCCCGAGCTTTGGGGACTGGGCGATCTTCCATGCCAGGGCATGCTCACGCCCCCCCGAACCTATCAAAAGCACATCTATAGCCATGAAGGGCCACTATACCTATGTTCCCTGTCTAGGCCAAGTATTTCATGACCTCCTCTGGAGTCTTCGCAAAAATAACCAAATCGCCCTCTTTTAAGACCTCCGTCTCCTTGCTTCGCGAGAAAAAGCCTTCAGCCTCCATGCGCTGCCACTGCATCCTGAAACCGTCGTAAAAACCGTCCGTGTCGAGGAAAATTATATGCTTTGCATGGCTCCCGATCCTCTTATGCGCAAGTGCGTCGGTCGCTTCGTCCAAGGTACCGATGCCTCCCGCTAAGACCACTATCGCGTCTGCTTTTTCGAGCATGACTGCTTTTCTTTCTGAAAGATCTTTAGTGACTATCATCTCATCGGCGTTCTTACGCGCCTTCTGAGCAAAAAGTTCGTTTGTGACGCCGATTATTTTACCGCCCGCACCTTGTGCGGCATCAGCGATGAGTTTCATCGTCCCATAGTCAGAACCTCCCCAGACCAGCGTATGCCCCGCTTTTGCTATGAGAGCGGCAAGCTCGCTCGCATCGCGTCCGTATTTTTCCGGAACATCTTGCGCTGAGCAATAGATGAGGATGTTCATAGCTCAATAATACTGCTTGAGTATTTCGTCTGTGTGCCGTGGTTGAATGCCAAGAATTCTCTTTTTCTCGCTGAACGCTTTGCCGAGTACCGCAAGATATGGCTGCCGCACTTCTTCACGGACATGTTTAACGAGCACGTAGTCATATAGAAACTCAAGAGCTTCTTCAATGTTGTGTTCACGTAGTTCTTTGGGCGCATCTGAACCCGAACCGTGCACCATTATATTTTCGAGGTCTGTAATAAATAGTCGTGCTTCTCCTTTTCCCGAGCGCGGTACTGCGAGATTGTAAGCGTCAGCACCTAACTCTATTCCGTTGAGGCTCGCACCATCGGCATATTCGATTATTTCACTGACTATATCTTTAATATTTGAGATTTCCTCGATGAAAGTATGGTCAACCTCCCCGTCGCTTGCTGTGATACTTACGCTGTCAGGATAGAGCTTGCCGACATTTGTCATTACGATGCGATTCTTTTCTCTATCGATCCGATAGGTAGGAGGCACTGGAAAATGTAATCTTTTGAGCAGTTCATAGTTTTGCATTGAAATTTCCGCCTGTTCTGCAGTTAACTTTCTATCGTCAACAAAAATCCACTCGTCCTTATACTGTTTTTCGACGAGCGTGGATATTTCTCGTGTCTTTTCATTTCGAAGGACAGTGGCTTTGACTTCGTGAACATTCGCAGTTGAACCCTCACCAAGCTTTTTACCCTTTTCAATCTGCACACGAGCCTTCTTTCCGGAATTCTTTTCAAAATTTGCGAAACCCTCTCCCATATCATTTCGTGAGTATCTCCGGGCCGTTTTTGGTGAGGATGACGGTGTGCTCTGCATGCGCGCTATTCGAGCCATCTTTGGTGCGGTACGTAAAAGCATCTTTGTCGACGAATAGATCGCCTTTGCCGAGCGTAAACATAGGCTCTATCGCTATCACGAGGTTTTCTACGAGCTTGGTGCCATGTCCAGGGTCCCCGAAATTCGGGACGTGCGGGTCTTCGTGGACGGCGTTCCCCACACCGTGCCCTGAGAGGTTTTTCGGATAACCGAGGCCGTATTTGTCAGCAATTTTTTCCACCGCATAGCCGATGTCTCCGGTGTATTTCCCGATCTGTGCCTGGTCAATACCGAGCTGTAGCGCTTCATACGCTGCGCGCACCAGCATCTCGTCGTCCATGTTGTCAGGCTTACCGCATATCACCGTAGCTGCGTGATCGGTGAAAAGTCCTTTGTGGATGATCCCGAAATCTACGGAGACCACATCGCCGTCTTTAAAAGGCACGTCGCTTATACCTGCAGGAGAATGAACTATGGCGTCGTTGACTGACACACAGAGTACTCCCGGGAAATGCTCGCCGCGCTTACCCGAGGCGTAGTTTAAAAACGCCGGCTTGTCACCGTCGTCTTTTACCATCTTGACCGCCGCTTCTTCCAGGTCGCGAGGGGTCACTCCCGGCTTTACCATCGCGGAGAGTTTTCGTACGTGGCTCGCCAACCTCTTTCCTCCTTCGCGCAAGATGTCTATTTCTTCCTGCGTGCGTGCGATCATATACCTAGAGCGGTAATTATATTTTTATGGATGGTATCGGTGTCCGGCTCGCCGTCGATGACGTGGATCTTGCGGCCGCGACTCTTGAGGAATTCGAGCTGCGGCAATACGTCGGTCTTGTACCAGCCAAGGCGATTCTTAATGCCCTCCTCCGTATCGTCATTCCTACCCCGTGCGAGGAGGCGCTCCATCACGCTTGCCTCGGAGAGCTCGATGGAGACCACCTGAAAATCATCACCGCGTCCGAAAAATTGCATCATGTCGTCGTAGCACATGGTCTGCTCGCGGCCACGAGCGAGGCCGTCTGCGATGATGTGTTCTTCGCCCGTAAAATTTTCTACTACCTTTTTGGTCTGTAAAAATATCGGCATGAAATCCGGCATGCGCTTTCCGGCGTCGATGACGGTGCCGGTAAATTTCCCGGCGTAGGTCCCGGTGTCGCGCAGCGCGCGGAGCTCCTGTCCCATGTCGATATGGATGATGCCCGCTGGGCCCTTGGACTTGAGGTAGTCCATGAGCATCTTTACCTGCGTGCCCTTCCCTGCACCCTGGCTGCCGAAAAACAGTACCGTTATTGGTTTCATTTGGTGAGAGTATAGCTGTTTTCCCCTTAAATTTCCACAATAATATGTCACTCGCTTGAAGCCGGGAAAGGAGCTAAGCACATCAAAAGTACAATAATTATTGCATAATATCGCGCGCATCTACGATATCATCGTGTCGGATTTTGCCGCCTCTTACTGACTCTCGTATACTTTTTAGAAGCTCTGCGGGTTCAGGGTCATTGATCCATTCTTGATATTTTGCCGGCAGAGGTACAGGGAGCTCTGCCAGCAGGTTCTCCGCCGTCGAAGCTTGATTAAGTCGTTGATATGCACTCCCCCACCTCCAACCTTCAGCACTCTCTGCTAAGCCCGCTCGTGCCGCGTTTCGTTCGATGTATTTGAGTACTGTGAGAAAATACTGATCTGTATCAACGCGGAACGACTTGTAGGTGCCTTGGTATAGGTGACCATGACCAACTGTTCCCTTTCTTGCGTGATGGCGACGCACATGCGAGGTCGTGAGCCAGTGCATAGCTTTCTGCAAATCACCATCTTTTCTGGGGAACAGAAGGAGGTGCCAATGGTTCGGCATCAGCACATACGCAAGAATGCGCATGTCGTATGTTTCCCTTATCTCATTCAAAAGATACTTGAAATCTGCGTAGTCAGCATCGGAATAAAATAAGTTCGCGCGACCATTTGCACGATTGATCACGTGATATACCTGATCACCAATATCAATGCGAGGACCCCGAGTCATGCCGCGGGACTATACCACGGTTTCAATCATTTTGTCGTGCTTAGCCCTTTGTACTACATATAGCCGTTTTCCAGCAAAATATCTTGCCTAAATCGGCTTAAAAAGATATTCCTCTCAACTCCAAAGTAAACATAAAAATCGTCGGTGACAAGAAAAAACCGATTGCACCTAAAACAATTCCTCCTAAACATGCTATTAACAAACTTCTTTTCATTACGAATTTGAAGAACGAGAATGCAATAACAAAACAAACTAAAGCGACCATCCCGCCGAAGACAATAAGATACTGCCCCAAGTTTGTGTCGATCATGAATTGAATTAATTGTGACTAAGTATCCAATTTACATCCGAAATCAAGACCTGGTACCCCTGAGCATTGACCTGATTTGTCGACTTAGCCAGCGATAAATCAACAAATATGCTCTTCAAAATTATGGTATCCAAAATCTGCACCCACCTATCTACCTTTTTGGTTACTAAAGGTTTGGTGGATACCACTATTGTATCAGTGATTTTTTGCAACTTTACCGAGGTATTTAGTTTTGTGACGAGGAGGTCTCGCAATGTTTTCGACTTGATCCAACCCAAACTGTATTCCCTATGGATATCGCTTATGGTGCTACTTGCCGTTGCAATGACCTGAATATTCTTCGCTGTTGAGGTCGAGTTATTTACCATGTCTGTAGAAGTTGCAGACACGATGTGAACTCCCAACGATTCGTAGAATAAGTCTATAGAGGTACTTGCTGCAATAGATTTACCGTCAAATACAACGCTAGTAGTTGCTATTCCTGTAGCGTCCGTGACTGTTATATTGACCGGTAAGAGATCCGCATGAGTATAGGTTGTAGCGACAGGCTGACTGAGTGCAATGCTTGGCGGTATCTTATCTGCTGGAACTATTGCGGTATTACTCGGATGAGTTACATCAAAGTTAATATTATGCGTTGTGACGAGACCCGGAACTGTCTGTCCAACAAAAAATGCTTCGGTAGAAGAAACGTGTGAAAGGATGTCCGTGACTAAGGTATATTCACCATTTCCAGTACCCTGAGTAAGAAGTTTATACTCTCCATTGATTGGGTTTGGGATTGAGATAAATTCGTCATCTGTTTTATATCCTGCATAAAACGCATCCGGTATTTCCATGTATATTTCTCCTGTCGTGAAATTCTTCCCAACTTTACGTCCATCTGGAGCAATAATGATTATGTCAGCTGGAGAGTGAATGTGAAATAAAATCAAACTGTCAAGAAGTCCGTGGCTTGTCGTAAGAATTTTCGCGTCCTTGCCGGTCAGTGTTTTATATATATCAGCCTCCGAGGCAGAAATAAGTTGTCCGTGATCAGCATTGAAACTCTTAACATTTTGGTTAACGAAACTTGACGACAAGACAGGTACCATGTTGTCGCCGTGTCCTGAAATTAACCCTTGATCAGTAAATATATTGGTGAAGTTTTCCGGAAATCCATGTTGCCACATCGGCAATGGATATAAGCCTGAATTTGGAGCAGGAACAATTCTTATTTGAGAAATCGTTGAGATTCCGGTTTCATCGCCTATATAGTTTGTAACCTTAACGCCTGAAGAATATAGTTTATCTATATTTGCGTTCAATTCTTCAAGAAAATTATTTCGCGGGTATCCTGTCGGATAGCTGCTATGTATTGAACCGATGCTATCAGAATTTATAAGATAGCTGTAGGTAGGCAGTAATTCCTGAACAGATGTTATTGGAAAATTATGTATGTAATCAAATACGTTCTTTGAACCAAACTTTGATCGGTATCCTGCTTTATATGCTTCATTTACAAAAATGGAATCCACGAATGACCCGAAAAGACTTGTTGGGCTAAGCTTTCCTCCTTCCCAAATCAAATAGTCCTGCGGTGACCCTAAATGGGGAGTTCCTAGAAATATGATGTTTCGAACGTCATTCTCGAAATTTGCAGATTGTATATACTGTCGCGCTACTAAACCACCCATCGAGTGCGCCACGAGATCAACTTTGTTGCACTGACAAATTTGCTTTACCTGATCTATTTTCTGTTTCAATAGAATGGCTGTATCAACATTAGACTTGTGCCAGTCATACGGAAAAGAAAACAAATCTTTGTCTTTTGTATAACCATTAGCCGCCAAGGTGTCGATAAGATTGTCGAAAGCATGCGTAACGGGATCCAATACCCAAACATCATTTTCTTTGTACGACCCATAAATGCCAGGAATTATGATCACTGGGGCTGTGACGGTAGCTGTTTGAAGCGGGATGGAATTCGGGAATTCATAGTCGGTGCCGTTCCAGGTCCAGTCGAAGCGATTTACTTTTTCTTCGGTCTTCCAAGCGAAATTGTAACGATACACTGTGCCGTTACCGTTGGTGATGGTGAAAAAGAAATCTCCTTCTCCACCAAAGAATCTCGCGAAAGGCGGTCCGGGCAGCGTAGTGGGAATGACGCTGGCGTTGTAATTCCAGATATAAACCGCGCCAGGGACCGTCGTGCTATAAAGAGTATTTTCACAATCAAAGCCATTGGCGTTTACCGAGACCAGGGTGCCGTCACCTCGGTACCATTTGAGAATATTGGTGGCACCAGACGTGCAGTACGGCTGCCAGCCGATCGTGTAGTCATTTGAACCCATGCCTGAAGGACTGAATGTAGAGGCGGGTACGATAGTGACAGGTGAGGTCGGCGTGACTTGAGGACAGTTTTCTATACATGTTGGCACCGATGAAGTGCTCACGTAGCCGGAGAAATGACTGGTGAGCGTGAGGTGGTATTTGACACCGTCGGGCGCGGTAAAGTTAGCAAACAGAGCGTGTGGAAGCGATGCCGGTGTCACGGCGTTCGGGTAGCCCCAGACCGCAATAGACCCTGGCACGATCGTGGTACCCGGTGCACTCCCCCTCCCGCAGTCAAAGAAAGACTGCGTTTGCCAAAGGGTGTCTTCGTCTGTGTACCACCTGACTTCGTTGGTAACGCCCGGCGAACAATATGGCAGCCAATTGCCTATGTAATCCCAGTTGCTGTGAGTGGAGATTGTTCCAGACGTATCCGGATAGACCGATATGTCAGAGGGGTTTGCCGCTGATACCGGACTTGCGGCCAAAAAGAGGCTGGATACGCCCATAATGACTCCCAGTAGGCTCCCCTTTTTCATGGCGGGAGCCTATACCAAAACCCCCTATTTCACAATCAATTACTGCTCGAGTGTGTAGCCTTCTTTTTTGAGAATTTCGACGACCTCTGAGATCGCCTGTTCGAGTTTGCCCTGCTGGTTTATTACTTTGTAGTCATACATATCTTCGTGCTTGAGCCAGTCTTTGGTGTACTCCATTCTTTCCTGTATGTATTCTTCGCTCACATGACTTCGCAAACGGATGCGCTCTGCGAGGATTTCCAGTGACTCTGCCATCACGAAAATCGCGCGGATCTCCGGAAAGAGTTTTTTCGCAGTCATGACACCTTTGTATTCTATTTTCCACGTACCGATGCCCGGAAGCGCGTTCACGCGCTCGAGCTCGCTCTTCGTGACGCCATAGAGATTACCGTTGTACTGCTGCGCCCACTCGATGAACTCGCCTTCGGCGATTTTCTTTTCGAATTCTTCTTTAGTGATGAAATAGTACGGGTGCCCGTCGCTCTCCCCCGGGCGCATGTCGCGCGTGGTCGTCGTGATGACGCGATTGACGTGCGTGTAGCGCGAAAGGCCGTCTATTATTGAATCTTCCCCTGCCCCCGACGGGCCGGAGATGATGACGATGTTGTCGAGCTTCATTAGGCGGCATCTTAGCACAGAAATAAAAAAGAGACTTGGCGTTCCGCACGACAAGTCTCTAGTCTGGGAGGAGTGGGGTCACCGTGACCCAACTACTTGCACTATAGCACCGCTTTTCATCGAGCAAGCAGGAACAAGAAGATCCGGTGCGCGAGCGGTAGCGCACCGGATCCTGTGCAGATGTCGGGTATCGACATCGTCTCCGCAGAGGGCAATGTTCCTGCGGGCACTTCGGAGCTATCAGACATGTTTGATAGCGACGAGGAAACTATACCAAATCAAAAAATCCCGGCACGAAGCCGGGATTTCTTTTTGACTTTTTTAGTACTCGCGGATGGAGGTCTGTGCATCGATCTTCTTTACGAGATCGAGGACTACCGAGACGACGATGAGGAGCGCAGTACCACCTACCGAGACTGCGGTGATGCCGGTTGCGCCTTTGAGGATCAAAGGAAGCACAGCGAGAGTTCCGAGAAAGAGTGCACCGACCAAGGTGATTCGCGTGATGATGTTGGCGAGGTATTCGGTCGTGGTCGGTCCCGGTCTGACTCCTGGAATGAAGGCGCCGTTTTTCTGCAAGTTCTTCGCGATCTGATGCGGCTCAAACGTGATAGCGGTGTAAAAGTACGTGAATACCACTACAAGCACGAAATACATCGCACCGTAGACTATCTGATTGGCGAGCCAGCCGACTACGGTAGTCGCGGCAGTTGCGACCGGGACGATAGAAGAGTGCGAAAGGAATGTCGCGATCATCTGCGGGAAGAGCAAGATCGAGAGAGCGAAAACTATCGGGATAACACCTGCCTGATTTACGCGAAGTGGAAGGTACGTCGAGACGCCGCCCATCACTTTCATACCGCGGACGCGGCGTGCGTAGGTAACCGGTATCGGGCGCTCTGCTTCGGTGATGAATACAACGCCGGCGATAACCACCGCGCCCATCACGAAGAATGCGAGATATGCCGGGACCTGCGAAGCGTCGAAGCTGAATGCGAGCTGCGAGAGTGCGCTCGGTATGCGGGAAACTATACCTGCAAAGATGAGGAGCGATACGCCGTTACCGACGCCAAACTCTGTGATGAGTTCACCGATCCACATGACGAGTATCGCGCCTGCGGCGATCACTATTACGCTCGTTGCAAAAGCAAGCGGCGTAAGAGGCTGGAGTACTCCCTGCTGAGACAAGAGAAGGATAAAACCTACTCCCTGGATGAAAGCGAGTGGTACCGAGAGGTAGCGCGAGTATTGCGAGAAACGTGCGCGGCCAGAGTCCCCTTCTTCCTGATACATCTCCTTGAGAGACGGGATCAAGATGGTCATGAGCTGCATCACGATAGATGCGGTGATGTACGGAGAAACACCGAGCATCACGATGGAAAGCGATGAGAAGCCGCCACCGGAAAACACGTTGAGAAGTCCCAGGAACTGGTTGTTCTCAAGAAGCTGCGCGAGCTGCGAAGCGTTGATGCCCGGCATCGGTATAGCCGCCAAAAGACGGAAGACGACGAGTGCGCCGAGGACGAAGAGGATGCGAGAGCGTAGCGCCTCGTCTTCGAGTACGAGACGAACCTTACGGACGAATGTTTCCCACATAATTATGCTTCTTTAGCAGGCTTAGTAGCTTTTGTCTTGTTCGGCTTGGTCTGTCGATCTGCTGCGGGAACCGGCAAAGTGATGGTGCCGCCGGATTTCTCTATTGCAGCGCGAGCAGATCCTGAAACTGCGCAGTCTTTGATGCTGAGTTTTTTCGTAAGTGTGCCGGTGCCGAGGATCTTTGCGTGCATCGGGCGACCAGAGTAGCTCGGAATGACGTTTTGCTCAGCGAGGGTCTTTGGGGTTACCTCTGCGCCTGCTGGGAAAACTGCTTCGAGTGCCTCGAGAGATACCGGGAAATAGATCGGTGCGTTTGGATTGACGGTGCGAGCGCGGTTTTTGCCGTAGCCACGGCGCTTCGGAAGCTTCTTGATGATGTCACGAAGCTCCGGGCGGCGCTTGTTACCTGCGCGCGCGGTCTGGCCTTTGCCTCCGCGACCTGAGGTTTTGCCACGAGTAGAAGACTGGCCACGACCTACGCGGCGGTACTTCTTGAGGGTCTTACGTACGAGAGTTGAGAGAGAGTGAGCCATACAATTGTTACTTATTGCCTGAAACGCCTCGGAGAGCTTCGATAGCGACGCGTGCGTTGTTGATAGGATTCTTCGAGCGACTCAAGATCTTGGCGGTAACGTCGGTGACTCCGGCGAGCTCGAGTACGGTACGTACCGATGAGCCTGCGACGAGTCCGCGACCAGCTGAAGGACGGATTTCTACTACAGATGCGCAGTATTTTGCTTCGACGTTGTGCGGGATAGAGCGATTCTTGGTGAGATTGAGAAGAATCATGTTCTTCTTTGCAGAGCGGGTAGCTTTTTCTATCGCGAGCTGTGTGTCGCCTGCTTTTCCTACGCCGACTCCTACGCGGCCTTTCTTGTCACCGAGCACTATTGCTGCAGAGAAATTGAAACGGCGACCACCTGCCATCACGCGCGCTACGCGGCGGATGCCGATAAGCTTTTGTGCAAATTCAGATCGCTCACGATCATCACCGCGGCCACCACGGCGCGGACCTCCGCGACCAGGACCACCACGGCCACGAGGACCTCCACCGCGACGCGGCTCAAACGGCTTTCGCTCAGATTCGCGTGGCTCAGATACTGGCACTGCTGCCATATCTGCGCCCGGTGCCTGTACTTGTGATGTTTCGTCTGCCATATCAGTATTTATAGTGATTAAAATTCAAGTCCTGCTGCACGAGCTGCGTCTGCAAAAGCCTTTACCGTACCGATGTACTGGAAGCCGCCGCGGTCGAAAACGACCTTGGAGACGTCTTTGCCTTTAGCAGCTTTCGCGAGGGTTGCTGCTGCAGACTCTGCGCGTTCGCGAGGAGTCTTTCCTTTTTCTTTGGAGGAATCGACAGAAACTATCGTGAGACCTTTGTCGTCGTTGATGATCTGCGCGGTGAGGCGGGTATTCGACTTATATATAGAGAGGCGGGGGCGAGCTTCGCTACCTGCTACACGAGCGCGTACTCGTGCGTGACGGCGCTCTCTATTCAATGTCTTTTGGTTGGTGTTTTTCATACTTTTATTTAGGAGGACGCAGTAGCAGCCTTCTTACCTGCCTTCTGGCGGACTACCTCGCCTTCGTAGCGGATACCCTTTCCTTTGTATGGCTCAGGCTTTTTCAGTGCGCGGACGGTCGCTGCGAACTGACCGACTTTCTCTTTGTCTGCGCTCTCGATGGTGATGATGTTTTTCTCTACCTTTGTAGCGACACCTTCCGGGATGGTCATGAGTACCGGGTGTGAGAACCCGAGAGAGAGCTTCAAGTTCTTGCCGGAGACTTCTGCACGATAACCGATACCTTCGATCTGGAGCTTTTTCATAAAAGGCGTGTTGACTCCTGAGATCATGTTGCGCAGGTGCGCAGCGTACGTGCCCCACAAAGCCTGTGCGAGACGCGCGTTTCCAGCTGGCTCGACTTTCACTTCGCCATTTGCGACCGATACTTTCACCATGCGATGGAGCGCTCGTGTAAGAGTGCCACCTTTCCCTTTGACGGTGATTGTGTCAGAAGAAACCGAGACGTCGGTGCCTGCTGGGATTTTTATTGCGTTTTTGCCTACTCGTGACATACAGAATTTAAATAGTGCTTACCAGATCTCGAAAAGTGCTTCGCCGCCGACCTTGTCGGCCTTGGCTTCTTTGTCGGTCTTTACGCCTGCCGGAGTCGAAAGTATGAGCGCGCCTTTGCCGTAACGGACCGGTACTATCTCAAGCACTGACTTGTAGAGGCGGCGGCCGGGCTTGGAAATCCTCTTTACGCCGGAAATGCGAGGCATACCCTGGTGGTCATATTTGAGGGTGATGTCCATGGTCTTTTTGACCTTCTTGCCTTTCTTTTCGACTGCTTCGATGTAGCCGGCGGTAACGAGTTTCTCTGCGATAGCGAGCTTGAAGTTTGAAAAAGGTACGGAGATGACCGATTTCTTGATTGCCCCAGCATTGGTGAGGCGGATTATGAAGTCTCCTACAGGGTCGTTTACCATATTACCAAGATGACTTTTTAATACCCGGGATGTGGCCCTGGAGGGCTTCTTCACGGAAGCAGATACGGCAGAGGTTGAAATCGCGCATAAAGCCGCGCGGACGGCCGCACTTGAAGCAACGACGAACTTTCCTCGAAGTGAACTTCGGGGTCTTTTTAGCTTTGTGTATGAGGCTCTTTTTGGCCATATATATTAGATATTTGGCCTCCAAAGGAGAAAGTATTATGGGTCTGGTTGCAGGTGCCCTTGCGGAATCACCTTAGGCCTGGACCCTACTCGTGACCTTATTCTTACACCGTCTGAGCGGTAAAAAATAAAGCCCCCTGAGAGGCCCGTGAAATATAGCTGATTCCCTGCCCTAAGTCAAACTAACCCCATATCTGCCGAGGAGCTCTGCGTAGAATCGTAAACATCACGCTCTGCTCTTTGAGTGGCTGTCCCAGCGTAGTTTTTCCGAAACTATTCCAACATCGATCTTCTCAACGGCAGTGGACAGAAATTGCTCGATTTTCCCAAAATTCACTACATCGATCAGAAAGTATTCGTTGACTCCATTTCTGTTCTTGTCGATATACGCATAGTTAACTTCGAGTGGAAACGGGTCTACTATCTCAGTTGGGTCACCAATTCCCGACATTTCCGTGCGGAAGACGTTGTCGAAAGAATTTACCACGATGAGTGGATATGAAATATGTTTTATGACCTTATCTACGTGTCCACTCTTTGCTAGCGCAATCTTCAGGTCAGATCTGTCGCGATAATATATTGTTGCATTTAAGACCTGGTTTATGGCTTTGTTCATCAGCTCATTTTCTTCCGTGCGACTCTTTTCCGAAGCAAAGAGTTTAGCCACGGGAACTTCGGCTAGGTAATGATGCTGGAGGATACTGTTGTTTCTACGCGGATCTTCTAGCCCCGTATCATTCATTACCCTTTCGATGGCTCTCTGAGTATCTTTACTATCGAACCAAAACACGGTATTGCCAGAAATATATTTACACTCGACAAATAGTCGAACCTTTACTGTTCCTAGCCAATTGTTCATAAATTCATCCACTTCAAAGCGTTTTTCCGCGACTATATCCATTTCGCGCGGCTTGTCTGAGAAGTTGTCGCTGTAATGCGGACTAACTAAGACACTCCAACCAAGCTCGCGCAATTTGTTTACTACTTTTGCATGAAACGAATTTCCGCTTTTCTCGATGAGATCTTTTATGTCGTCTACTTTTGAGGTCATAAATGCCTAAGATTATTCAGTTTCAAGCACTTCATCGAGTGCCGCGATGAATTGATCAGCAAGGAGTCGAAATCCTTTCATACTTCCGTACATTGAGGCGCCTGTATCATTATCGGCGTTCCAGAAATTATCATCTTTGCCCGCTGCTTTGAAGACCTTTTTTAGCAAGCTTTCAAAGGAAGCCGTTGAAACGTTTTCTTTGCTCGCTCCGCGTCTTTGGAGAATCGCGCGAAGAAGCGTGTGGAGCGTGAAGAGTCCAGGGGTCTTCATGATTACTGATTCATCAGGTAGTGCAAAAGATCCAGGAAATATTTTCTTCAGTGCGCTCCAGTAATTCGCGGTAATTTCGAATGTAGAGTCGACGTTGCGCGTACTTTCGAAGTATCCGCCAACATATAGAGGTTTCAGAGATGTTATGACTGAATTCTGTCCCACGATTCGATGTGTCCCCTTTTTCTCGTTTGGGTATTTTATCCGCTGATACCACGGACTGGATTCCTTCTGATTTAGTTCATCGACAAGAGCTACAGCCCGCGCTTTCCAATCTTGACCCGAAATAACAAGGCTCTCTCGGAATTTCTTATCGGATTTAGATCGCATGTATAGGAGCTGTTGAGCTAGTGATGTATCTACGCGTTTTTGCGTTGAGTTGACGGTATTGAATAGCGCAATTTCTTCTTCGCGCGTGAAATTCACGAGAACAACGACGGGAAGTTCTCGTTCGAGCCACTTTTCGTCCTGATTTTCAGAAACCGCGTGGCGTAAACCTAAGACTCTATGCTGACCATCGATGATCCAAAAAGGCGGTTTTTTCAATGAAAGCGTGCCCACCCCATTCTTCCCTCCGTCGAAACTGTAGCCATTTCCGTCTTTTCGAATACTTAGAAGGACTGCCGTAGGAAATACAGCATGTGTCTCACCTGCAAACTTTGCGACGCCAGTGACGTGACTTTGACTTGGAACACGCTGATAGCCCTGCGTTGGGCTGTTGCGCTTCTCAGGATCCCAGTAATCGATTTTAAATTCGTGCTCATCCAGAAGTTCCTTTATCGGCATGGCGGATACGAAAATACCTTTCTCATTGCCATCCGCAGGGCCTATCTGCTGAACCTTTATCGCGGGGATTGATATGTTGCGCATAATTGATCTAAATTACTGATCTAATATCGAGATCTTATTATCTGATCGCTTACAACGCAAGGGTTTTCTCAGGTTCGACGATAAAATCCCTACCCTGTCAAATATGCCCCGGGAAAACGGGGCCAAGCACCTCAAAAGGAAGAAAATTGTGGTGAAAAATTGGTGTAAAGAAAATCAAACAGGGATTTATAGGTAGGATTTATTGGAAGCTCGGCATCAGCAACGTGTGCTGCATGCTATTTGCAGCGGACGAAACTGCTGCGCCAACGAACATCCATCCTATTGTTGAGAAGAGAATCATAAATACACAAACACCGAAAGCGAATCCAAAACCAAATTTGAATCCCGCGGCTACACCAATTACTTGTACCTCACCATCTTGCGTCTGACGTTCATAAGTTTTCTCTACCCTTTTCTCAACAGGTGTCTCAGCGTGCACGGGTTTTAGTTCCATAGGTTTTGGCTTTGGTGGTAATTGTGGCGGATTATCGTTCTTGAATAGGTCCTTAAAAGCCTTACCCCATCCGCTTCCGGGTGGTGCAAAGTAAAATATCAGCGCTAGAAAGAGGGTCATTATGCCAATTAATACTAGTCCCGGGACTAGTCTTGGATCTCCGAAGCTTGAATACATGGCCGGCATACTGCCTCGGGACACTGAAAAAATCAAACCATGCTATATTGCCGGCATGAGGGTGCTTCTCATTGGTGGAGGAGTTGTTGTGGGCGCGGCTCTAGCTTCGGCCTACTTCCTTTTCCTGAATCCGCAAAAAGAAACGTCTGTGCTTTCGCAAAAAACAACGTGCGAGAAGTATGTTGCCCAATATCAGGCCGAATATAATGCCTCGCATGAAGATGGATCTGTAATTGCCACTGTAACCGGTTTTTACAGCCCGAGTAAAAAGACGTGTATCGTTGAGGAGAATATTTCTCCCGTAGATGCTAGATTCAGAATATTTCAATACTTTGATGCCCTGACGCATGAAAAACTTGATTACTTTTTGGATTCGGGAACGGCGGATCGAAACGGAATGTCCGAAAGGGATTTTGAGGATTTGATAAACAGACGCAATGAATACAATCAAAGATTGGAAGCATTGAAAAAGTAAAAGTTATTTGGGAAATGGGGCTAAGCACGTCTAAAGCCAGATTTACGTGGTGTAATCCGTGCGATGCGCAGCAGGCAAAGTAGTGTGTTTGGTAAAATGCGGGGATGGTGCGGCGAAGGCTAAGCAAAAGTAAATCAATCGAGGTATCATTCGCCTATGAAAAGCTACAAAGACATACCGAGCTATATCGCTGCGGCGCCGGCGGGGGCGCGGGCGAAGCTCAAGGAGATGCGGACTATCGTGAAAAAGTCTGTGCCACGAGGGACTACTGAGTCCATCAGCTACGGCATCCCCACCTACAAATTCAACGGCAATCTCGTGCACTTCGGCGGATTCAAAGACCATATCGGTTTTTTCCCGGCTTCGAGCGGCGTAGCCGCATTCAAAAAAGAACTCGCTATCTACGCATCGTCTAAAGGCACGGTGCGTTTCCCTCTGGAAAAGCCGCTGCCGAAAGAGCTAATTGCGCGTATCGTGAAATTGCGCGTAAAAGAAACACTCTCTTATGCCAAGAGCAAAGGATTTAGGTTGTGCAACCGCGGACATTTTTATAAAGGAAAGGCCCCCTGCCCTGTTTGCTACCAGGGCTATAAGAAAGGGAAGAAATAGAAACGGCCGCACTTTCGGGCGGCCGTTTATTATTTGTATGCCCGTCAGCTGCTGACTTCGCCTCGCGCATACGCGATTGTTGACGTAAGCATTGCCAGAGGAACAAGAGCGACGACGATATGCTCGATCTGCGCGCTGTAATACTTCTCGAACTCTGGCGAAACAAGCTCAAGTCCAAAAAGCAACCAAATAACAAAATATGGGATGAGTAAGAACCACTCGACCGCGAGGATGACGAGAGTCGCTTTCATCCACACCCCACGCTCCCATTTGGCGCTGATCTCTTTCGATACCTTTGAGAACATTGCTGCACCTCCAAGGTCATAATGAACCTTGGAGGGATGAAAATCAACTGTCGGGTCACATGTATTCCGGCTCGGCTCCCTGCCCCATCTGCTACCCGGGCTACTACAAGAAAGTACCCACTCGCAAAGCTCAGGGCATCAGTGCAGGCCGCAAGCGTCCAGCCTGAAAAAAATAGTAACGGCCGTCCTTACGGGCGGCCGTTTTGTTTGGCTCACATTTCACTCGCATTCTTGCTCATTTTCCAGGTAAAGAAACTCGCGACAAGAAACGCAAAACCCCGGACCAAATATGGCCGCATCAGTGCTTTGTAGGTTTGGGTCTCAATGTAGCCCGTGTGATACGCGACCAAGACTACACCCGCTGCCACTGCAAAAAGCGCACTGACAACGAGGCAGATAAATGAAACCCGCGACCACCTGCCGCGGCGCCAGATTGCCAGAAGTCGTTTATACATGGCGCACCTCCCTCTTTCGGCATCATGTATGCAAGACTGATATAAATCAAACGGCCGCAGTCTTTGCGACTCCGGCCGTTTTTTATCAGGCGGTATGCCCGAGTCTTCGCGCAAGAAACATGAGCGCGATAGCAAGAACGAGCGTGCATTCGCCAGCCATCAAGAGCTGCACCGGGACCATACGCGCTGCTTCGTCAGCCATATCCGGGCGAACGAACCACAGATGACCGATGGCGCTTAGTGCAAGAAGTATTCCTGATGCCGCGACGATGAGTGCCGTTCGCGTAAGCCAGGTACGTTTCCAGAGCCGTACAGCAGGCCCGACTATCATTGTCTTGAACATGTTTCACCTCCTCCCGGAATCATGTACTTAGGTGCGGAAATAATCAAACGGCCGCACTTTCGGGCGGCCGTTTTGTATTGAATGTCAACTTACGCGTCTTCGAGGACGCGTGTCTCCGTCGATGCCGCCGGAATTCGCTTTGCGAGAAATCCGTCGATGAACGCAACGACATCATCAGCACTGTTGCATGCAGGACCGTCGTTGAATTCGATGATTCCATCGGTATCCTGCGGCAGGCCGTGATGCTTGCAGATCTCGGCAATGGCGCGTCCGGCAACGTCGTTGTGGCTGTCTTTGCCGACGGCGATGAGGCTCTGCGCGCGGATCATCGTATTGAGACAAGCGGTCACCCTGCCGGCATCGAGCGACCGGGCGAGACGCTCCGGTTCGTTCTGCATGATAAGGTTCAATGCGTTCCCGTAGTCGCGCTTGACCCAGATGGCCGGGCGGGCGCGGAATTGCTTGGCTGAATTTTCAAGAACTGTTCTCCAAAGCGGTTGGGACATTTCCCTCTCCTTTGAATCACGATCTCATGACCGCGCTGTCATCATGCAAGAAACTCAGACTGATGACAAGCATACCCACTCGCTTCGCTAGGGATCTGTGCAGAAACGCAAAGCGTTTCAGCCTGAAATATCAAACGGCCGTCTCACGTGGAGGCGGCCGTTTTCTCTATTCATGTGCGGCGCGCATACAGGAGCGCCCACGTAAGCAGGAACATAAAGACGAAAACCCAGAGCATCCCTGCGGCTATGAATAGGATGCTCTCAGTGTGAGCGTTCGAGACGACACCCGAGGCGTTTAAGAGCAGTACAAATGTCTGCAGGAAGATGATCCCCGACATAGCTCTGATCGTAAAAGCCGCGGCGAATTTTCCCACATAGTCCGGGATATCGGGGAGCACGCTTTCCAGAAACACGCCGGCATTGCCTTTGGTGAGAAACTCGAGAAGTGCTTTTCGACGCCGTAGACGCCTTGTACGCTTTCTTGCCCATATAGGTACGAATGCCTGTCTCATGACTAACCTCCATCTGCCGGCATCATGCCTCTACCGCTATGAATTCACAAGTGACTTATTTCACCCGAGTGTAGGTTAGAGAGAGGTCCCCTTCCCACGCGCCGCCTTCCCGCGACATCTCACCTTTGCTCTCAATCGTATTTCCGTCGCTCGAAATAGTCAGGGTCATTTTTTGCGAAAATTCCGGAGTCGTGCGGGACGTCTCGATGATACGGTCTTTTATAAACACATCATATTTGCGCGATATCCCGCGCTCATCGAAATAGATCAAGTAGTAGGCGTGCGCCTGATTGTCACTTCCAAAGATAGCGACACCGCTCGGGATCTCAGGCTCGTCCATATCGGTGCGCGAAAGCAGGAATGCGCCGCCTTCGATCCATTCGAAGCTCGCGTGCCCATGAAAAGTCTTTCCCGGCACGAGCGGATGCGTACCGGTAGTCTTCCACTCGCCTATCAAAACCTTGAGAACTTCGAGTGCAGGATTCGGCTTTTGCGCCTCGGATCCGATCATGCCGTCATCATAGCAAGACAATATTTAAAAAATATCTCTACGCACTATTTGCCTTCATGTGAAATTTGTGTTTTAATCATATTAGGACAGGGACAACCAAGTAAAGAGTAAGAAAGGAATGGCCGTGAGAATCCTTATGGCTGAAGATGACGATCTGCTGCGTGTTTTCATGCAGGAGCTATTGTCGGGCTGTGGCCACGAAGTTGACGTCGTAGAAAATGGCAAACAGCTCATCGATAAGCTCCTGCCGGAGACCTACGACCGGATCATTACCGACGGTCAGATGCCGGTAATGAACGGGCTCGAGGTCTTGAAGCACATCAAGGGTGACGAAAGGTATTCAGACCTTCCGGTCATCGTCTGTAGCGGAGACTTGAAACTGAAGGAGGAAGTATGCAAAGCCGGCGGGAGATTTGTATCAAAGCCGATTCACAATGCCGACGACCTCCTCAAGAAATTCTGACTGACTCTCTGAAACTCTGTAAAAGCGGCCGCCGTGTGCGGCCGCTTTTCTCTTTTATAAAAAGTAACAGCCGGACTCGCGCACGAGTCCGGCTGTCTTAATGATCATCGGATACCTCTCAGTCCCATCTGTTGTTCGAATTCACGCAGCACCTCCCACTGGTCAAGAAAACCGGTGAAGTAATTTGCTATCGCGATCGCGATGATGGCGGCGCTCACGAGGAGGAAGTACGAGGTCGTCCTCCTGACCGATTCGAATTCGTCGTAATCACTATCGAGAGTCTTACTCCGCGCGATGCGGCGACTTATAAAGAACATTTTCTTCTCCCTGTTGCCTTCTTATATTCTCAATAAAATCCGGCTTGCGCCAGAGATAGTAAAACGGCCGGGGCAAAGAATGCTCCGGCCGTCTTTTATTGGATGCTCGACTAACGCGAGAGAAGCTGTGCCACGGTGATGCCGGGCGGTAGCTTCGTGTCGGTGAGATCCGAATCTCGGTCGAAGATCGCCTTCGTGATATTCGTGACCTGAGAGAGATCGGCGCCGATCAGAATCGTGCCAGAGAAATCCCAGCCGGTGACGTCCATATCCTGGAAGTCGCATTGGCAGAAATTGCAGTAGCGCAGATCTTCGGTCGGATCGATTCCGGCGATGTCCCTGAGAGTCCTGATATCGTCCGGTGAAGCCGGATTCAACATCTTGTGGAGTTTCTCCACTGTGCCGATAGGAAGTAAGCTCATTCGATACTCCTACCAGATGCCTGCCGTACACAGGAGCATAGCGATGCATATCATCGCTGAGATTGTCCAACCGATCATTACGTCTTCTCCTTTGCTGTTCAGCCTATATTATCCCACTCCTGACTTTTACTGTCAACCGCTTCGGTTTTGGGCTCACTAGAGCCTTATTTTATTCACACCCTCGCTCATGAACATTGAGGATTTCGGGGATAGTCGCAAAAGAGACAGCTATAATTACCAACTATGAAATGGCTAGTGGCTTTCTCAGTGGCGCTCGCAATGCCGCTACTTGTCTATGCGCAGGAAGCTACCACAACTGCCTCGGGAGCGACGGTCACCTACGCAAAAAGCACGCAGCTCACCTGCCCTGACAATTCATCGCTCTCCGGCTCGCTCTGCTACTGCAATCAAGGATACAAAGTAGACGGCAAACAGTGCGTGAAATACGACCCGACTGCTGGGATCGGGCCCAACGATATCTATCAGGATATCTATATGGCAGTCACCATAAACTATGACAACCCGTCACTCACCTGCCAGAAGATGGGATTTGCTACATCGACCGACCTCGATATGTGCACGCGCTATAAGGCATCACCCAACGGAACGTGGAACGCGATACAGAGACCAGCAACTACGAATGGTCCGATGATCACCAACCCCTGGGCACCGGCGAGTCAGCAGACGATGACCGGCTCATCGAGCGCAAATGCGCTCCAGCCACTCACACCTCCTCCGCCGCCTCCACCTCCACCTGAGGCGACCTCAACTATTCAGGATTCGCCTTTGATGAAAGCTCTCACTAAGGCTATCGCAGAAGGAGTCGACACCACTCCCGCGCCTCAGCCGCCACCGCCAGCACCAGCACCAGCTCCGGCACCAGAACCTGAGCCGCAGCCAACTACACCCGTACCATCTGCCGTAACCGTCCCGCAGGAAGAACAACCAGCTCCGCCACCCGCGCCACCGCAGCAGATGTCTTTTCCGCAGATAGCGAGCGTCGGTGCACTTCCCAACGGCGCGGCAGTTACACCGACCTCACCGGGCCTCTCGCCTCTTACGGATATAAGCCTCTCTGCGGAACAAAAAATAGAAACTGAAAAAGCGCCGGAAAAATCTCCGGGATTCTTCTCGCGTATTTTTAGTTTTCTTTTTGGCTGGCTCTAAGCTTGGAGAGATTTCTTCCAAATGCTAAGGTCACTACAGAGGCCATTTTGAGGAGAATCAAATGCAGTTACTAGGTATTGCGATCAAGAGCGCACCACGTGCGCAGATGCAGGCGATGCACGAAGTACGAGTCGACCGTGAGACCGGGATCGAAGATGATTGTTGCGGCGGTTTCGGCAGGGACGGCAAGCGGCAAGTGACTCTGATAAGCGATAAGTCTTGGTACAAGGCGTGTCGTGACATCGGCGAAGACTTGCACTGGATGACCCGTCGGGCAAATCTCTACGTCGCCTACAAGGACTTCGGTCCGGACGATGTCGGGAGATTCCTAACTTTCGGCCAAGAGGACAAAGTCATCTTGGAGATTACCGGCGAGTGCGATCCATGTAGCCGTATGGATGATGCACATCCGGGGCTGCGCGAAGCACTTTCCAAAGATTGGCGCGGCGGTGTGACCTGCCGTGTCGTCCAGGGCGGCATCCTCTACTGCATGGCGCCGATGTGGTTCCAGGCTAAAGCAGCTTGAGCAGGTAGAAATGAAAACGGCCGACTCGTAAGAGCGGCCGTTTTTTCTTGAAGTCATACATGCTCACGTCGATGGACAATCGCAAGAGCTAGCCGAAAGAATATTCCGAGCACCCAAGCTCCCACGGCGACTGAAACAAATAGAGTCTTCGCAGTCTCACGTGAGAGATATGCGGATGAGAACATGAGGACAATGACCGCCACGAGAATGGAGACGACGACATTGAAAGCGATCATGTTCACAACCGCCACTCGATTCACCGGCATTCCCTCATATACGTAGTCGACGAGTTTTCCGAGCAGAAATCCCAGAATGATACCCATGAAGCGGACTCTCCATAGCATCATTTGACACCCTTCTCGCAGTCCAATCAGGTCCAAAGCCAGTTTGGGCATGAGACACCTCCTTTCGCCATACTGCCTCTCGCATCATGAAAAAGCAATTCTATGCGCATAGTACTGAAAAGTCGTTCGTGCTATCGTGCAAAAAGAAGGAGGAAGAACATGGAGTACAAATCCCAAGCCGAGCTTGCGGGCCTCCTGATGTCTCTTGGCTTCAGGCTCTTCAAAGGCTATATGGACGGCCACCAACCGCATATCGTCGCAGCAGGGGTAAACCCCGAGCTCCGACAGTTTGATGCGAAGAATGAAGCAGTCGTTTTACACTGTTGCGGCGCCTTGGGGAAAGCGCAGACAACCCGTCGCTCGAATCCTAGACTCTACTTGCGGACAGAAGGCTCGCCTGATTTCACGCTTGCACTCGACGAATTCGGACGCTACTGGGTTGCGCCTGGAAAGAAGGATCTGCAGGCGTTCACGTTCTCACCCGCACAACGGCTTCTAGCCGGATGACAAAAAAATAACAGCCGCATCTATTCTATTGATGCGGCTGTTTAGTTGTTGAGTCCTCATCGAAGAGCTCTTGGTACAGAGCATGCCCTGCTTCGCTAAGTTGGACCTTATCAGGCACTTCCCCTTCCTGCTTTCTGACGAAAAAGAGACGGCCATAAAAGCCTTCGCGGTCACAGATGCGCTCAATTTCGTCGATCTTGAGTCCGCTGAGGAGTGAAAGCTGCTCCATGGTTTTTCCCGGACGAGATGCTACCCATCCGATCAACTTGTGAACCGATTCCCGCAGTTCCTCCGAATGATCTTCTATGTCAGTATTCATCCGATGCTCCATGATGATGATAGAACGTCGCTCTCGAGATAATGACACAAATTACATGAAGAGTCAATTATTTTTATAAAAAGAGTCCCGGGCCTCAGCTCCCGGGACTTTCTCTTCAAGTATTCGCTTACGCAAGGACCATCTCGCTTTTCGGAACACCCGTCGGTCGCATCGGTTTGGGCACAGCTGCCGCTTCGATGAATTCGACGGCTTCTCGCGTGCCCGAACATATCGAGTCGTTGAAAAGAAATATCGACGACTCCTCTGCCTTGATCCGATGCGCATTGCAGAGGAACTCAACCGCCTGTCGCATCGCGCGGTCCTTGTAGTTCGGACCTGCTATGACGAGACAATGCGCACGCAGAATGGTGAGAATGCAGCCAGTGTCCCTGCCGCCATTGAGTGCCGACTTGGTCTTGGTCACATTCCTGCCGGTCGCAAGTACTTCCAGACTTCCGTACCCTTTTGTCCAGACATTGGGATGCTCGCGTAGATATCTTGCGCTTTCTCGAAGAACAATCCGTCCGATGGGTTCGGACATTTTCTCCTCCCTCTTTGGAAACGATCACATGACCGTACACCGAATGTACCACGCGCTTATCGGCGCACAAGATATTTACTTTGCTGCGGCAACGACCTCTGCTTCTTTGCGGTTGTACCAAGATAGCCCGCCTATTGCCCCGAGAAGTATGCCCACGCCGACGAGTTGCATCGGGGTAAGCGCAGAATTCGGAATGAATATCCAGTTCACGAATATAGCCGCCATGGGAAATCCAAGCTCTGCGAGAGTAGCAACCGATGCCTGGGTAAATTGAAGCCCGCGATAGTAGATGAATATCGAGACGACACCGGAGACTATAGCGATGATCCCTATGTAGATCACATCGGTGACCGTGAATTCTCCCGGCGCCGGGAAGGTCTGTTGTACTGCGTTAAGTATGAGCAGGAATACGAATGCACTCGAGAATCTTAGTGCCGTCATCATTTTGAAATCAACTTTGCGTAAAACAAAGCGACCAAACACGGTCGATGCTCCCCAGAAAAATGCAGCCGTCAGCGCAAGAGCAGCGCCTATGACGTTGGGGTTGAAGACTTCCCCGGGATACAGCTGTGGCACAAAATTTGGGAACGAAATAAGATATGCGCCAAAAAGTGCTAAGCCTGCCCACAGCCAGAACAAGGGCTTTAAAGGTTCTTTCAAAAGTATTGCAGCGAGAGCAATAGCGATGAGCGGCTGGAGTTTTTGAAGGAGTATTGCGACCGACGGATTTACATAATGAAAAGCCTGGGTGAAAGCGACTGAGGCGAGAGCGGAGCCGCCGATAGAGATAAAAGCGACTGCGCCCCATTCTTTCCAGGTAAGTCTTTTTAGCTCATGCCAGCCCATCGCGAGTATCGGGAGGACAAAGAGCAAATCGATAGCGTGCTCGCCGAGTACGATGAAATTGCTTGAGAGAGTCTGCGTAAGGTGTACTCGGAAAGGAGCATCGGTCGCCCAGAGCATCGCTGCAAAGAGCACGAGAAACGGTCCCCAGGTTTTCATCGATGTTTTCATGGCCGAAGCGTATCACTGCGAGGCATAAAAAGACAATCCCCTCTTGCGAGGGGATGTTGTCTGGTTTTTTCGTTAGTTCTCTTCGCGGAGCGGAAGCCCTACGTGTCTCAAGAAGCTTTCAGCTTCTTTTGCATTCTTTGCGGTCGTCGTGATGGTCATCGCGAGGCCGAAGACGTCTTTTGCGTCTTCGTCGGAAGTTTCCGGGAAAACGGTGTGCTCCTTGATACCTATCGTGATGTTGCCCATCTCGTCTATCGCCTTTGCGGAGAGTCCGCGGAAGTCTTTGACGCGCGGGAAGACGATGTGGATCAATTTCTGGAAGAAGCTTTCAGCGCGTGCGCCACGAAGCGTTACCTGGTAGCCGACGAGGTCGCCGGTTCGGGACTTGAAGTTCGCGATTGCCTTACGAGCAGAGCGGCGTGCCGGAGCCTGACCGGTGATACGCGCCAAGCGGTCCTCGACGAGCTCGATGCGCTTCTTGTCTTTGTTTACCTTGCCGACACCGCTCGAGATCACGATCTTCGTGATCTTCGGGGTCTGCATGATGTTCTTGTAGCCGCTTACCGACTTAAGAGCTTCGAAGTTTTTCTGCTGTGTAGTTTGAGTTGCCATAGTATTTTATCGTCTATTTGATCGAGTTGCCGCTTTTTACTGCTGTGCGCTCGCGGTTTCCCTCTTTGTCTCGGGAAAGCTTCACGCGGGTGGGCTTCCCGTCCTTCGGGTCTGCGAACATCACATTCGAGATATGGATCGGCATCGGCTTATCTATGATCTGGCCTTTGCCCGGCTGGTTGGCGCGGCGGTGACGCTTTACGAGGTTCAAACCATCGAGTACCACCATGTTCTTTTTCGAGAGGATGCGGACGATAGAGGAAGTCTCTCCTTTGTTCTTCCCTGCTATCACTATTACTTTGTCGCCTTTTTTGAGTTTCATAACGAATTTACCGTATTATTTTTAGACGATCTCAGGCGCCATCGTGCCGATCTTTGAATAACCTTTTTCCTGAAGCTCGCGCGGGATCGGACCAAAGATACGTGTTGCCTTCGGGTCCTTCGGCTCTTTGCCAGAACCGACTATCAAGACTACGGCGTTTTCGTCGAAGCGGATGTAGGAACCATCTTTGCGGCGCATAGGCTTTGCCTGGCGTACGACGACTGCGCGGTGGACTTCCTTCTTCTTTACGGACTTGCGCGGCTGAGCGGTCTGGATGGAGATGACGATCTCGTCACCTACCTCTGCGTAGCGCTTCTTTGATCCGCCAAGGATCTTGAAAACACGTCCGATAGTACCTCCGGAGTTGTCTGCTATTTTTACGAGTGATCGATCCTGCAACATACGATTATTCTGAAATTACTACGGCCTTCTTGTCGATGGAAGCGATGACGAAGCGCTTGCGCTTGGATATCGGGCGGGTTTCGCGGATGGTTACCGCGTCCCCGACTTTCGCGACGTTACCTGCATCGTGTGCGAGGAATTTCTTCGAGGTCGTGTAGTACTTCTTGTACTTCGGGTGCTGGACGTAGCGGTTAACGAGAACCGTGCACGTGTCTTTCATGGCCGCCTTGACGACGGTTCCCTGAAAAGTCTTTCCTGTGGTGGTGATTGCGGTATTCATAAAATTTATGCTGACTTACGTGCGTTTAATTCGGTCAAGATTCTTGCTATATCCTTGCGGAGATTGCGACCTTCGCGGACGTTGCGTGAGCGCGAGCCTGCGCCTCCAAAGCGGAAGGACTGGAGCGCTACCCTCTTTTCAGAGAGCTCTGCGTGCAATGTCTCGATGGTTTTGTCTTTGTGCTCAGCCATAAAATATTCCTATTGATTACCTGGCGACGACGCGTCCTTTTACCGGAAGCTTGGTGCCGGCCTTTCGAAGAGCTTCGCGTGCCATAGCCTCAGGTGCACCGTCGACTTCAAAGATGACGCGGCCAGGACGTACTTCGCAGACATAGCCTGCGACATCGCCTTTTCCAGAACCCATGCCTACCTCAGCTGCCTTCTGGGTGAACGGTCGGTCAGGGAAGATGCGAACCCAAACCTTTGCGGTCTTACCTGCAGCTCGCGTTAGCGCACGGCGGGCAGCCTCTATCTGATTTGAAGTGATGCGGGCAGGAGTCATGGCCTTGAGACCGTATGAACCGAAAGCGACCGTGATGCCGCGGGTGTCAGGGAGTGCAAGACGTGACGCGTTCTTGCGTCCAGTCTGCCATTTTCGGTGTTTTGCTTTTTTCGGTGCCAACATACAGATTATTTATTTTGTGCCTGGCTCTGGCCTTTATCAGCGAAGATCTCTCCGCGATAGATCCAGACTTTGATGCCGATGACGCCGTATGGAAGGTATGCTTCCTCGCGATGGAAATCGATGTCAGCGCGCAAGGTCTGAAGCGGAACGCGGCCGCGCTTGATCTCTTCCGAGCGGGACATTTCAGCGCCACCGAGGCGGCCCGAAATTCCGATGCGAACTCCCTGCACGTCGCGATTGGCCATGACTTTTTCGACTGCCTGCTTGAGTACGCGGCGGAAGGTCTGCTGTTTTTCGAGACCTTCGGCAATCATCCACGCGACGATCGGTGCCTGACTCTCAGGAGAGCGAACTTCTTCGATGTCGAGGCGTACTGAGCGAGGTCCGCTTCCCTTCACGGTCTTTGCGACACGCTCGATCTCTTTGGTGAGTTTGGTCGAGCCTTCTCCGCCGCGGCCGATGATGAGGCCCGGGCGCGAGGTCTTTATCAATATGCGGATGTTCTTTTCATTCCTTTCGATCTCGATAGAGGTAACGAACATACCGCGCAAGCGCTTCTTGAGAAATACGCGGATAGCAGTATCAACCATCACCGAGTCGCGGTACTGGCCAGGCGTCTTGGAAAACCAGCGGCTCTTCCAGTCGCGAATGATCCCGAGTCGATGTGCGTATGGATGTACTGTGTGTGTCATACAAATTATTCGGCTTTTTTATCAGCTTTCTTAGTAGTTTTCTTAGCGGCCTTCTTCGCAGATTTCTTTGGAGCTGCAGCAGCGATAGTGCCGAGCTCGAGTGCGACGTGGCTCATGGTCTTTCGGTACTGTGAAGCGCGACCGCGGGCTTTCGGCATGAAGCGACGCATCACAAGGCCTTTGTTGACGGTGATGGTCTTTACGAAAAGATTCTCCTCGGACTGGCCCATCTGGCGCGCGTTTGCTATAGCGGAATTCAAAAGTTTCTCGATAGCTGGGGCACCCTTCTGCGGAAGGAATGCCAGAGCTGCTTTCGCCTGCGTTACAGACTTACCACGGATCACTCCGGCGACGAGGCCAACCTTGCGGGGAGACTGATGGAAGTTAGTAAGGAGCGCTTTCATAAGATTATTTCTGTATCAGATTTATTTCTTTGTAGCAGTAGTTGCCTTTGCAGCCTGTGCAGCAGCAATTTCCTGTGCCTTAGCAGCCATTTCAGCTTCTTTCTGCATCTTACCTCCGTGTCGGATGAAACGAGTGGTCGGAGCGAATTCGCCCAAGCGGTGCCCTACCATCTCTTCGGTGACATAGACTTCGTCGTGCGTGCGGCCGTTGTGAACGCCAAAGGTGTATCCGACGAATTCAGGCGGGATCTGGGATGCGCGTGCCCACGTCTTAATGACGCCGGCGCCCGGTTTACGAGCTGCGACTTTCTTCATCAACTTCTCGTCGATGTACGGACCTTTTTTGAGGGATCGTGTCATATAAGCAATTGAAAACCCGCAAGGCGCGGGATGACCACAATGTACTTGAAAGAGGGCTAATAGTCAAGAAATCGGCCATCTGCGGGCGCCTGGCCTTAGGGTGCTACAATTTGGCTATGAATCGAGGTCCTAGGAAGGTCCCCCTGGATGTCGCCTGCCTCATGGTGGGAGTGGCAGTATTCCTGGATCTTTTGAATATCATCGCAGAGCTTATACCGGTCGTGGGGTTTGTAATAGGTGCCATAATCGACATCCTCATACTCGGTCTTTTTTACGTGTGGTTCCACCACTACGACGTGAAATTTGCTGCGGGAAAAAATGCGGGCGGCACCCTCATCGCCATGGTACTGAATCTTTTTCCACTGACTGATATGGCATTTCCGCTCGCGATACGCGTAGGGATGCTCGCGTTTGGCGAGCGGAAAGAAATGCCTGCAGAAGTCGCGCAGAATCGTGCGGTACGAAGCAGCCGTTTCAATCTGTAGACGATCGGCTCATAAAAGAAAGCAGCTCCGAGAGGTCTCGGAGCTGCGAGTTTGGCGCTAGCCTAATTATTTATTCTAGAACTTCGACGCGTGCACCTTCGTGCACGAAGCCTTTGCCTCTGAGAAGAAAATTCCTTCCAGATGCTACTGCGTCGTGGCCGCGCAATAGGATTCCCCCTAATAACGCAAGGTCGATCCCCGCTACTTCACTAACCGAACAATTCCCCAGAATTAAGTTCGGGCACTCATCTTCGAGAGCCTGCTGTAAAGCGGGCGCTCGTAGTGACTGATCGGATACCACACGGAGCATAGGATTTCCGCCGAAGGAAATCTTTTCTTCGTGTGAAAGCTCGACAAGCCGGTAGCAATCCTCCCTTTCTCCTGAGAGGTACTCGGTGAACCACAAAGAACATTCTCGGGATACTTCTATCCCCTTTCCACTCCAAGCTGGCATAAGCGCATCTCGCTCAGCCTCCGGTATCGCCGGATATGGAATGAAAAGTGCGCGCATATCAGGTGCTTTCACGAACACGCCGTCTTTTTTGGACGTGACCGCGATGTTCCGGATACTTTGGAGTTCGATGCTCCAGAAGTGAGACTTCTTCCGCAACACAACACTACCGTCGCTTGCAACCACTGCCCATCTGCCGTCGAGGTCTATCCCCTGATCGGTGATCATGGCGGTGATAACCCGCTCTGGTGCGCATCCGTGGATCGGATAACGCAGTATGGCCCGCACTGTTTTCGTCATGTGCCCTCCTTTGGTAAGTAGTCAGACGAAACAGGAGAATCTTACACCAAAATCCGCACTTTTTAAATGAATACGCTGCGATTGTATAAATATATCGAAGCGCTAGTATGCGGGGAGCGGTCATTGATAGGAGAACAAATATGGGAATGAGAAAGTACCACCTCGCGCGGCAGTTCTCGCCCAGCGGAAACAAGCGCACACGAAGGCGAAGGTTTGGTCGTGCACTAGGGATCGTCCAGCAGGAACTCAATCAATCGGACCTTTCAGCCGATGAACAGCGCATGCTTTACCTAGCCTCAAAGCACGAGCTGGAATTCACAATTCGTCCGATTCCGATCGTTATCCGGCGCTCTGGTCGTTTCTCTGTAGAAGCTGCTGCGGCGGCGCAGGCGTTCTTCGAGCACAAGCGACGTCATCCGATCGATGTTCCCTACCACAAGATGACGCCACTCCAGAGACGTATGCAATCAGGCGGAGCCTGACAAAGGAGAATGATATGCAGATAATGCGACTGCTCTTTGACCGAAAGTACCGCGAAGGCTGGCTGCTGTTCCTATTTAATCCGTTCTGGTGCGGATTCGGCATGCCACCAAAGTGGGGCTACAAGCACCACAACCGTCAGACAAATATCAATCTCTGACATCGCACAAATTAAAAAGGCCCGCGAATATTCGCAGGCCTTTTTGTTTTTTGGTTTTACTTCTTCTTTCCAACCTTGCGGCGGGTGACGATGAATACGTTCGAGTATTTCTTTGGCTTCCTTGTCTTCTGGCCTTTGCCGGAGGGCTTTCCCCACATGGTCTTCGCGCGTCGGAGACCGCGGCCCTGCTTACCTTCACCACCACCGTGCGGGTGGTCAACCGGGTTCATCGCGGTACCGCGCACTGTCGGGCGTATGCCCATCCAGCGACTGCGGCCGGCTTTTCCTATATTTACGAGACGATGTTCGTCATTGGATACTTCACCGACAGATGCCCACGAGGTGTCGATGACGCGGCGGATTTCCGTAGAAGGCATCTTCAAGTGCGTGTAGCCGGCGTCTTGTGCGACGACTTCTGCGAAGTTACCTGCAGAGCGTACCAATGTTGCTCCTGCACCCGGACGAATCTCGACGTTGTAGACGAAAGTACCGACTGGGATCTTAGCGAGTGGGAGGCGGTTACCGTTAGAAACTTCTGCAGTCTCAGAGACGATGAATGCGTCTCCAACTTTCACGTTCTTCGGAAGGACGACGTAGCGCTTCTCACCGTCGCGATATACCGCAAGGCCGATGAAAGCAGAGCGCATCGGGTCGTATTCGATGGTTGAGATCTTTGCCGGGATGTCTTTTTTGTTGAAAGAGAAGTCTACTGCGCGGAAAAGCTTCTTGTGACCGCCGCCGCGGTGGCGCATGGTGATGCGACCCTGACCGTTTCGGCCGACGTCTCGCTTACCGCCGCTCTTGAGTGACTTCAATGGCTTGTGCCCGGACAAGAGCTTCCTGAACTCGATCGAGGTTCGCTGACGGGTCGCTGCGGTGAATGGTTTGTAGGATTTCATAAGACGAATTTATACTAGATGTTTATCGTGTCACCTTTCTTGAGGTATACGTATGCTTTCTTGCCGCCTTTTTTCATACCGACTTTGCCGGTGCGCTGGCTTCGCTTGGCCTTCGAAGGGATCGGAACGACGCGGACTTTGAGAGGGCTTACCGAGTAGAGCTTCTTTACCGCAGACATGATGTCGCGCTTGTTTGCTCTTTCTGCGACGTCGAAGGTATAGACCGACTGCTCAGAATGCATCGTGGCTTTTTCCGTGATGCGCGCATGGCGGATGACGTGCGAGAAGTCGCTCACCATAGAGACGCCGGAGGTCGACTTAGGAGCGGAGACCTCTGCCTTTTTCTCATCCTTATTCTTTTTTGAGCTGAAGAGTGCCATACAAATAGTTTTTCTTGTTATTTAGTGGTTTTCTTAGCTGCAGTCTTTTTCGCCGCCGTCTTTTTTGCAGCCTGTTTTTCAACTTTGGGTTTTGCTGCGGCAGTTTTCTCGGGAGATGCGGCGGAAAGTTTCTTGCCGCCCATGCGAGTCTCGAGGATCGCGATAGCAGCTGCTGGGTTCTCAATCACGAGGAATGAGTTGCCGAGCACGGTGACAGGGTTTAGATCGCGCACTGAAGCGGTCTTTACGTTACCGAGGTTGCGGAAGCTCTTTATGCTTGCAGCAGTCGGATCTGCAAAAGCGATGAGTGCAGCGTTCTTGGGTTTTGAGGTAAGGCGTTCGAAGCCTTTGTTCTTGGCGATAGATACGAGTGCTTTCTTCGCCACTGCTGTCTTCGGCGTCTCGAGTCCGAAAGATTCTACGAAGATGACCTGACCGTCCCGCATTTTCTGAGAGAGGGCGATGATCAGAGCCTTTGCGCGCATCTTTTTCGGTATCGCGCGTGCGAAGACTTCGTTCTTGTTCGGACCGTGGGTGATACCACCACCGCGCCATATCGGAGAGCGGATGGAGCCGACGCGTGCGCGACCGGTTCCCTTCTGCTGCCATGGCTTCTTGCCGCCGCCGCGTACTTCGCCGCGACCCTTTACGTGCGCGACGTTCGTGCGCGCGTTGTCCTGCATCGAGGTAACCACCTGGTGGATGAGCGAGGCGTTCCAAGCAGCCCCGAAAATAGACTCCGGGAGATTTACTTTTCCTGCGTTCTTGCCTTCTGCGTTGTAGATTGTTGCTTCCATATAAATGTTTTTAGCCGCGGATCTCTACGTACGACCCAGGCTTCCCTGGAACCGCGCCTGATATCAATAGAGTGTTGGTGTCTTTGTCGATCTGGAGAACTTTGAGATTTCGTACGGTAACGCGGTCCCCTCCCATTCTCCCAGCCATCCTCATACCGAGAGATACGCGACCACCTGCGCGGCCTGCACCGGAGATAGAGCCCGGAGCGCGTTCTTTGTTTTTCTGACCGTGCGAACGAGGACCACCGTGGAAACCATGGCGCTTAACTACGCCCTGGAAGCCTTTACCTTTAGATACTGCGGAAACTGCGACGATGTCGCCTACGCCAAAGATAGTGACGTCGATGTTGCTACCCAATTCCTGTCCGGAAAGCGGCATCTCGCGGATCAGCTTGTATGCCGTACCCTTGGTGTGTCCAAGGACCGCTTTAGAAAGATTCTTAGCCTTTGCGGTGCCAAAGCCGACCTGTGCAGCTTCGTAGCCGTCTTTGTCCTTGCCTTTTACCTGGGTGACCGTAAGAGGACCTGCGGTAATGATAGTAGCGGCATGAGCGGCACCGGTCTCATCGAAGACCTGTGTCATCCTGCCTTTTGTTCCGAGCATGAATTTCATATTTTGTTTCTGTTTGTCTTTTTGTGAAAAAATCCGCTCTACGGCGGACTCCCCTAATGACTTTGGGGGTCTACCAGTGGTCCATCTACGGACATAGCGTGAAGGGCACTATATATTGAAGTGCCCGGAAACGCAAGTTCAGGCAGGAGTCGACGCCCTATTGTACGCTCGGCGGTACCGAAGCTGGAGCAGGAGTCGCTGCAGCCGCCATTTTTGCCATCTTTTTGCGATGGTGGATTATGAGCTCCCAGATAACTGCGATGAGAAATGCTGTTGTCACCAGAAGAAAGACCGGGATCGTGTAGTTGTTGCCTTCGAAGCCGAATATGTGGTTGAAGTTGCACAGGTACCCCTGCCAGCCTGATGTGCATGTAGTAGTCTCGGCTCCCTGATTATTGCCAAAGGTAGAACCGGCTGCCGCCTGCTGCGGCCTCCAGAGAATGTCCGCAGAAGTCATGTGCTGCGCCTGAGCCTGTGCGAAAAGCGCATCTACCAATTCCTGAAGCTGTGCCGGGGGGACATTTGCGACGCGCGGATCGGCAAGCACGGAATTCTGTATCGTGCTCCGCAGATCTGCGTTTGCTTCTTGAGCAGAGACCGCGATTGGCATAAAGGCAGCGATCGCCAAAACTGTAGCGAGAATCTTGTTGATGATTTCCATACTATGTCTCGATAAATACCGGAATAATATTGACCGTGGTCGATTTGGTTAAAGTCGTGCCGTCTATGCCCTGACACGTGAGTGTGAAGACTGTTTGTGAGTTTATCGGCGCAGATGCATGAGAGCCGGCGGTTCCGCCCCATGGACCGTCCCCATTGTTGCCGGTTACAGAGCACGAAGTCGTGTTCTGACTTGTCCAGGTGACGTCAACGACGGTTCCCTGCGGCACGAGCTTTGCCGAGGTAATGATACTTGCGATAGGTGGCGGAAGTTTTACGCATGCGCCGTTCTGACATATCCAGCCCTGACCGTTTGCGGCGCAGTTAGTGACAGCCCCTGTGCATTGATTCAATACATGGGTCGTATCCGAACAGATCGGAGGAAGCTGGCATTGATTGATAGCGATGCACTTATTAGTCCCTGGATCCCACTGGAATCCTTGCGGGCAAACTTGCCCGGTGCACTGACCGTTATTATCTGCAGGTAAGTTTGTGGCGTCACAGATACACACATTTCCTACTGTGTGCTGACCAGCCGGGCAGAGCGACGATACGCAACTTGGAGGCGTACCCGACGTCCCTACAGGACAGACAGCCGTAACAGTAGCGGAACAAGAGAAAGGTAGGGCGAATCCGAAAAACGAGGTAACGTTTCCGCTAAGAACATACTGCGTCGTGGCTGCAGGCGTTACCGTGGTCGCTCCTGTTTCTGTAGTTACTAATGTACCGGTCGGGCTAATTACTCCGGCAATAGTCGCTCCAAAGATGCCGCCCCGAGCTCTAAGCATAAGAAAAGGGTCTATAACCCAAGACAACGCCATAGGCGTACCTGCAGTTACAGTGTATTGATTTGCAGTTAGCGAACATCCGTTGCCGGTGACAGGCGGTGGAGGAGGTGGAGGAGGTGGAGGAGTTACGGAACACTCCCCTGCATAGTGGGGGGCGGATGGGCATGATGCAGGAACGATCTCGAGTCCGGATACGGAATGTTCTACGAACCTGGTCTCGGCAGTCGCTACTGCGGGACGGCCTGTGTGCGAATTGATAGAGAGAAAAAAGATGGCAAGCACCGCAACAACGCTAAAAATGTAGATGCGAGAGTCACGAATGCGAATCTTTTTTACAGCGCGCATACAATAATATGAATTATTGCACATTATCTGCCCTGTCTTTCAGTGCCTCCGATATTCTGTGCATATTGTTGTCAACGGCTTTTTTGAACTTATCTACCCCTTCTTGTCCGATCAGCGGGTCATTGCCGGGGTACGCTCGAGACCATTGCGAAGGAGTAAGTTTTGCCACCGCCGCTGATGCAAGGAGTATCGCATCATACGCCTCCTTTTTTCTGCCGAGATCAAAAAGAGCAGTCGCACGGCTGTTCAGAAGCCAGGGATTTTCTTGCCAGTATGGAAGTACCGTATCTATCGCAGCGAGAGCTTCTTTTGGCTTATTATCCTTCAATAACACCCAAGCCAGATCGTTAGTCGCCGCCCAGTTGGTCGGGTCAGTTGCTATATATGCGCGATAATCCTTCGCTGAATCCGCATAGTTACCCATGTACCCTTCTATCAACCCCCGCACATAGTACGAATTCGGCGTCTCATCTCCGTGCTCTTTAATTTGTTTATTTATTTCAGTCATCGCACCGATGAAGTCACCGTGCAAGAAAGCTATTCGGGCAAGCTCATGATGCAGGTAGAGCGCGGTCGATCCTTTATTTGCAGCTTCCTTTAAATAATACTCCGCAACCTTCACGTTATATTCTTCAGGGTCAGATGCGCTGAAATGACGCTCTCCATATGCCAACGCGCGTGAAGCAGACGGATCAAGCGTATACAGCATTTTTTCAGTAGCGTATTCAAGTTGAGCTCTGAAAAAAAGGAGTGCTATTGCAAAAAAGAGGAGAATGACTACGAACAATGTGGCAATAATTGAGCTGGAATGAGACTTTCTATGTCTCATGCGGGCGTGAAGATATCTTGCGAATGCATTCATTTCGGACATTGTTCTTAAGAAAGACAGGTAGTGCCCATATCGAGACACCAGATACTCTTTGAACTACCTATTGATGTTCGTCAGGCGCTAATGAAGCAGCTATATTCTTACCTTCTACCGGCAGACCTTCAGAGACCCAGTTGACCATACCGCCGTCGATATGGACGAGATTGGTGAATCCCCAGTTTTCCAGATATCCGTATGCTATAGCCGCGAGACGACCAGTCGTACAGATGAGCGCTATCGTCTTTCCTGTTCTTGGAAGACTGTAGTGATCATCATAGAGATTTTCGACTGGTATCGATATCGCTCCTTTTGCATGGGCCGACTGATAAATCGCCGCCGAACGTACGTCTATCAGGATATATTTGTCTGGATGAGCCGAGTAATCGGCATAAAATTCCTTTGGATCCACTTCCTTCATGGCCGGAGAAATCGGCGTCCAATGTTTCAGCGGCGTAAGGTAGATCAAAGCCCCGGTAACGAGAACGCTTGCTACCGCCACGAGAGCAAAGTTTATCTGATTCTTCGTAAACTTCATAAAAAAGTGTTGCATGATTAATGATCCTACTTCTGTGTAGCTTGTATCTGCTTTTCGGCATCACGCAGATACGATATACCTGAATAAATCTGATTTTGATAGCCTCCCACGACAGTGAGCGCCCTGTGCTGAGATTTTAAGATCACGCTCGGTACCATCGTGAGTCCTGCGACCGAACCTTCGAGCGTATCTTTGTCCACGTGTGCTGCAGTAGCCGGATCTGTCATGCACGAATCATACGCGCTAGATTTCACTCCCAAGGAAACTGCTAACGCTCGCAGCTTCTCGGCAGAAAGACCCTCCTGATACGTCGGAACAGCATAAATATCATCGCGGAATTTCCAAAAACCGGCATCACCTTTCTGGGCGGATACGCACTCAGACGCTATCGCCTCAAGACGTGCTTTTGGATGTATCGCTAACGGCAGATGCCTATACACGAATACCACTGACGCGCCGAAATCTTTCTGGATCTTGGGCATGTATGTCTCATCAAACACCTTGCAATATATGCATGACAGATCGCTGTATACGATGATCTTTATGGGCGCGTTTCTGTCGCCGATCACGTGATCGTTTTCTTGTATATCGCGGGCGATCAATGAGTATGAGGCATCGGTATTTTCGTGCTGCCCTGCGACTGCTCGCTCGTTGAGTATGACTGCGATTGCAACTACCGCGAGGAACAAAAAGCCCGCAAGAGCGATCTTCCAGTATTGCTTTTTCTTGATGCGCATTTTAGTTAAAGTCTTGTGCATCCCATCCAAGAGAGATCAAGAAATCCTTGAAACCGGAGGAGTGCGACGCGAGCGTGACTAAGCGCTCTTTCTGTTTAAGCTGATTTGTTCGCTCCTGAGTCAAGAAACTCAAAATGTACTGGCCGCTATATTTGCTTGAATTTTTGCTGAACGGCTGAAGAATAGTTGCCATTTGATCGTATTTACTCTCATCTGCGAGTAAGACCGCATAATAAAACCGCGTGAATCCGTCGAACTCGGGCTTACCTATCGATGTGAACATGTCGAGGGCTTTATTGCACACTGTGTCTGCCTTATCTGTGTCATCGAGCTTTGCCTCGTATACTTTTAGATAAAGAGCACATTCACGAGTAAGGGTGTCGGGGATGGTAGTCGCCTGATTTGGATCGGTCTTGATTCTTTCCATGTCGGCATCTGCAGCGACGACAGCGTCATTGACGATGTTCAATATGCTTGCTGAGCTTGTGGCACGAGATCCGTTTGCGTAATCATTTACGTACCATGAAGCGTACCGTAATTCCGAAATTCCTAGAGGATAAAATAAAAGCGCAAGCTCTGAGAGTTTTCTATACGCCAGAGTTTCATCCCCGTTGGAGCTGGAGAGCATCGATGCGTACGGCTCGTCGCTAAATATCATTTTGCTTATAGCCGGGTCTCCGCTTGCGTAGTACATTTCGCCGAGAGCCTGCAGAGAATACGCCTTTACGATGGCATACCGTTCGTATAGAGGATCTGCAATGATGGCTTTGAACATCGGAATCGCGAGATCGTACTTCTTTTGCTTGGCAAGGATTATCGCTATTTTATATTGGATCTGTCCTCTTTGTACGTTGTCTTTTGCTTGCGCAAGTGCTTGTTCATACAACGTCTGTGCTTGTTCATAGTCGCCAGAGTTCAACGCACTCTCAGCTCGAATGAATGCTTCGTTGTTTTGCATGAGCACCTGATACGGCGTGACCGTGCTTGAGTATCGTTGCCTTCCCGCATTTGAATTTGGGCCGAAATTTTGATACCAGATTGCTCCGGCGGCTACTAGTAGTATTACCAAAATAAGGACGAGCAGGCCAAGGGTCAATTTAATGGGGCGCATATGCAAATTTTTTTTATGATCGGCCGCAACATCTAGAATCTCCTGCAGCGATGACCGTAGGTAAAGTATAGTCTTTTTATGAGGTTGGTCATCCAAATCATGTGGACAACACTTCAGGATCATGTAGGAGTGCTTGTACATGAGGCTGCAGAGAAGTGCTTTGTTGAAAGTACCGCTATATTCCTATCTTCGGAAAACGCGCTAAAATCTCTACATGGTCCGTGTGTTCAGTCGAGTGCGGTATGTGCTTATCGCACTACTCGTAACGTTCTCCGTGATAGCCGGAATTTCGCTTGCATGGAACTGGCGCTTGATGCTAGCGTATCTTACTGACCCTTACATTTCTCTTGCAGATGCTTTCGTCCGCTCCATAACTCTTTTTCTAAATTTCTTTGTCACGGTCGTTCAATATGAATACGGATATATTGCCCTTTGCGCCGTTCTTATAGGAATATATATAGCGCTCCTCTCTGCCGTGATACGGATTCGAAGTGTCTTTTCGACATCGGGAACAGTGACCGGTACTCTAGGGATGATTCTCGGGATGTTTGGCACTGGATGTGCCGCGTGCGGAACGCTTCTCTTGAACTCCCTTCTCTATAGCACGCTGGGGGCCACTTTCGCCGCTAACGTGCTCAACATACCATTCCTTCCCTTTATCGGGATCGGTTTGCTTTTGATTTCAATCGTATCGCTGTCAAGAATGATAAATAAACCGCCAGTTTGTGACATCTGACGCTTTTTTGGCGATCGCATTTTCTTGAGACAGAAGTGCCCCGCTATTGATCACTCTTACGCGAAGTTGTAGCAGTAATTCAGCCCGTCGGGATGTCAGCGTGGGCAACGCCCGCGCCCCACATCTGATCTCCGTTCTTAGCAATGTCTGACCTTGAGTTCACGATGATCGCAACAATGCCCATGAAAACCAAGATGGTAGAACTTACCACACCTTTGCGTTTGCCTAGCTTTTCAAGCCATGAATTAAAAATTCCTTTCATCACATTATTTTACACTTGAGGGGTAAAAAAAGGAAGATACGAGGCTTAGAGGGGTGGATAAGTAAAACCTGGGATGGATTCAGAACGGTCCACACCTCGAGCTGGTCCACGTCGTGTTGGTGTAGTAACGACAGACTTCCTCACCGCTCAACTTCCACGTACCGTCGGAACTGCTCCCATTGTCAGAAACAGCATGTAACTGACCATTCGCGTAATACGTGATATGGACCGCTTTCCAGCACAGTGGGATCCGAAGCTTGGAATTCACGTGACTTGAAGTCGCGGC
>JADMIO010871469.1_pt1 | contig 59881 bp, 62 predicted proteins | sample 8958161 | NCBI WGS metagenome assembly JADMIO01 (sample SAMN16585339, study PRJNA669376) | soil metagenome | isolation source: Crop rotation soil | place: USA: Cullars Rotation, Alabama | collected 2011
AGGTGAGCCAGTGTGATTACATTTGCGGCCTAACTGTGGCCAGTCCAGTTACGCTGGAGTCACTAGTATTTAGGTGACACTATAGAAGCGGCCGCGACAACTTGTCCACGTGGAATTCTAAGCTTAGGATCCCAATGTGCTGGAAAGGGACTCCGCCGGCTGTTCTTGCGGGTGTTCCACGCAGCGCTTGCAGGATCGCTTCCGAAGGCGCCTCACGAGCCGCTCTCACCTCGATCGCCAGCTTGGCGGCGACCATTGCGTAGGTCGCCCAGAGGATCGAGTTCTGCTGAATGATGATGCTTTCGGACATCGCGAACAGCATGAACTGGACAAGAAATCCGACAGCGAAGACTCCCGCAGGCGAAACCAGCGCAAGCTTCACCGCCCGCCAGCTCGTGAGCACGACGTCGACGGCGTAGATCGCAACGCCGGTGAGGCCAAGCGAGATGGCGAGATCGAGCCAACCATTGTGGCCGGAGGGCGCGTTCCAGGCGACGGCTTTGGCGAGCCAGTAGCGCGGTTCAGAGTCGACGCCCCAGAACGCCAGATAGCCGTAGCCGAGCGCGGGGCGCTGGCTGATCGCGTCGATCAGGTTGGCCCAGATGTCGGTGCGGCCGGTGAGCGTCGGCTCCTTGCCGAGGAGGCCGAGCAAGAGTCCAGGCGCGCCGACATAGATGAGTGCGAGCACGCCGACGATGCTGACGCCGGCCCAACCGAGGATCAGCGCGTAGGTGCGCCCCTTCAGCATCCACCATGCCGACAGCAGCACGGCGAAGCCGAGTCCCGTCGCGACCAGCGCGGTCGCGGATTTCGCGAACACAATCAGGACCAAGCAAAGCAAAGTTGAACCGATCCATAGCTTCCGCCACGGCGCATCACGCCAGGCGAGGAACGCGAACAGGAAGGCCGAACGCGCGGCGTGGCCGCCGAGCTGGTTCTTCTCCCACCAACCGCCTGTCCAGGCGCCGGGGTAGACTTCGGTCATGCGGCCCCAAGGCACGAGGCCGGCGAGGAAGCTTGCGGCCATCAGGAAGAGCCAGACGCAGGCAAGCAGGCGCAGCGCGCTGATCCAGTCGAAGCGGACGGCGATGTAGACGCCGAGCAGCGTCGTGAAGAGAAGCGCGAGGCCACGGCGGAACGAGAGGTCGGGGTCGATCGACCAGAGCGCCGACAGCATCGCCATCACGGCGAGCAGGATAAGGAAGGGTGAACGCAGGATGGCGCCGAGAACGCGCTTCCCGGCGACGATGAGGCCGACAAAGATCAGGCCGTAGAACGGCAGCCAGAGATAACGCAGCAGCGTGCTCTCAGGAATCTGGCCGGTGACGTCGGTGGCGGCCGGCGACAGGAAGCGCGGGACGAAGGCTTCCGCGAACATGAAGAGCGTGAGGGCGGCGAGGCCGAGTTCGATCCGCCCGACGCGGGATTGGGTCACGACGCCAGCTTTTCGGCGAGGCGAGCGTCGCCCTTGGTCTGGTTCAGCACGCAACCGGCGACCTTGCCGCCGTGGGATTCGATCTGGCGGCGGGCGTCGTCGACTTCGGAGCCTTCGGTGGCGTCGGCGCGAACGACGATGACGGTGCGATCCATCTGCGAGGCGACGGCGAGGCCCGCGGCGCCCCGCTCCAGCGCGGGAGCATCGACGATGCACCAGTCGGTGGCCGTGCGCACGGCGGCCCAGTAAGCGGGTTGCGTACGCAGGCGAATGCCGTGGTCGCCCTTGAGCTTGGCGGCGTCGAAGTGGGTGACCATCAGGCGGGTTTCGCCGACGCGATGGGCAGTGAAGAGGCCGAGACCGGCGTTCGCGGCGGCGTCTTCCGGCTCAATCGTAAAGAACGGCTGCGTTTTCAGTGACGCAGAGTACGGCGGGCCGACGCCGCCGAAGCGCTGCGCGAACTCGCCGACAGCGAAGGCGTTGAAGGCAGCGTTGCGCTTGAGGTCGAGGTCGAGCAACCAGACCGGCTTGCGTGCGTGCTCGGCGCAGATCAGGGCGAAGGAAGCGGCTATGGACGAGACGCCCTCGCCTGGCCGAGCCGACACGAACATGACGGTGCGGCCGCCATTCTGGCCCGGCGTGCGCGAGAGCTGGCGGTAGAGGTCCTGCAAGTCGGTGCGGAGATCCAGCATCAGCGACCCTTCGCTGAAGCAAGAACCGGCATGCCGAGCGTGCGCTCGAGCGAGGCCGGTGTCGGGAAGCTGCGTGTGCTCCAGGCGCGCAGGAGGCCGATCAGGAGAGCGGTCAGAAGGCCGAAGACAGCGGCGGCCGCCGCGATGACGCGCTTGGGGCTGGAGCCGCGCGTGGGCGCGCTGGCGGGCTCGTAAATCGAGATGTTGTTGGCGCTGCGCTGGGCGAGTTCGGTGCGAGCGCGTTCGGTCTGTTCGCGCGTGGCAAAAGTTCCGGCGGACGTTTCCAGAGCGTCGCGGTTGCGTTTCAGGCGGCGGTATTCGGGTTCGAGGCCAGCAAGCGTGGCGCGGCGAACCTCGGCTTCGGTCTTCTGGCGGCGCAGTTCGGTTGCGCGGGCGCCGAGGGCGACGCTGTCGGCTTGCGCCTTGGCCTGGTCGGCCTCGATCGACTGCCACGTGGGGTTCTGGCCGACGCGGCGCATGCCGCCTGAGCCGGATTTGATGGACTCTTCCAGCGCGGCGATGCGGCGATCGAGATCGACGACGGCCTTCGAGTCCGGCTTGTAGCGCGTGAGAAGTTCGTCGCGTTGCGACTTGAGAGCAAAGAGATCCTGCTGCGAATTCGTCTCGGCGTAGAGCTGGATTTCGCTGGGCGTGGCGGAGAGTTGGGAGCGCAGGCCGCGCGCCTTGGCTTCGGCTTCGCGCTGGGAGGCTTCCACTTCCGAGAGCTTGTCGGAGACGTCGCTGTAGAGCTTGGTGGCGGAAGCGACCGCGCCGTCGAAGTCGGCGATCTGGTTGGTGGTGAGGAAAGCCTGCAGCGCCTTGTCGGCGTCGGTGAGGCGGCCTTCGATGACGCCGCGCTGCTGCGTAAGGCTGTCGGCTTCCTTGCCGGCGAGAACTTCGCGGCGGTACTCGAGATAGGCGGTGACGAAGGCGTTGAGCGTCTGGGCTGCAAGCTGCGGGTCTTCGTGGCTGAAGGTCATCCGCAGGATGGACGATTTCGGGCTTGAGCCGACGTGGAGGTGCTTGGCGAAGTCCTCCAGCGCGTGCTGCTGGACCACGTAGGCGCGGGTCGGCGCGGCGCCCTGCGCCTGCTTCGCGAGGTCCGGGTAGAGCTTGGCGAGGCCGACCTGCTTGATGACGCGGTCGGCGATGACCGGCGACATGGCGAGCTCGGATTCGGCCTGCAGAACTTCTTCCTGCTGCGGGAAGGCGCCCTTGGCGGCGTCGCCCACGACGGGGTCGAAGACGTATTCCTGGCCAAGGCGGACGAGCAGCCGGGTGGAGGCCTGGTATTCGGCCGGGAACAGCATCGCGACCGCGAAGCCGATCAGGGCGATGGGAAGAAAGACGAGGAACATCAGTAGCTTGGAGCGCCACAGCAGCAGCCCCAGATCGGCTGGGCCCAGCCGCGTGCGCATGCGCCGCGAACGTGACGGCGCCGGGCGCGCGTCAGCGTCCCGCAGGATGCGCTCGTTCCAGGTTTCGACGCTCACGTCACAGGTTCCACGACTCTTAACGCGCCAGCCTTCGCGAGCGCCGCTTAACAACCCATTATCCATTCCCCGCGACATGAATGGGGCATGCGCGCACGCGTGATTTTGGCTTCGGGAGCCGCCGTCCTCGGCCTTGCCGGCTGCATCGTCGGCGACCCGATCCCGCGCCAGTCGGCTGATTTCCCGCAGGCGCCCTTCCCCAACTGGCGGGCGCAGGATCCGGATTACCGCTTCTATCCGGGCGACAAGCTGCGCATCGAGCTGCGGAATGCTCCGGAGCTGTCGAGCGACCAGACCATCGCGCCGGACGGGCGGATCACGCTGAACGGGCTGGGCTCGGTGATGGCGGCGAACCGGTCGGTGACCGAGCTGCAGAACCTGGTCGAACAGGTTTATTCGAAAGAGCTGATCGATCCGACGCTGATCATCACGCCGACGGACTTTGGCTCGCAGAAGATTTTCGTCGGCGGCGAGGTGAAGCAGCCGGGCGTGTTCGAGCTGCCGGGCGAGATCGATCCGCTGCAGGCCATCCTGATGGCGGGCGGCTGGACGGATGAAGGCCGGGCGACGCATGTCATCGTGCTGCGGCGCACGCCGGGCGGGAAGATTCTGTCGCGGGTCGTCGATGTGAAGCGCGGGCTGGCGGATCAGTCGCTGTACGACATCGGGCCGGTGAAGCGCTTCGACGTGATCTACGTGACGCGCAAGACGATCTCGGACGAGAACCTGTTCGTGAAGCAGTTCATCCGCGACGCCCTGCCCGTGGACTTCTCGCTGTTCTATGACGTGACGAAGTTCTAGCGAGAGCTGCTCCTCCCTATCGCTGTCATCCCGGAAGCGCGCAGCGCTATCCGGGACCCATTTCGCTACGGCTCAAGCGCCTATAGGTCCCGGCTCTCCGCGACTTCGTCGCTACGGCCGGGATGACAAAGCAGGGTTATCGCGCAATAACCCCGCCCATGCAGATCGAACGCCTCGCCCGCCGCCGTTACACACCGCACGCCACGCCGATCCAGAAGCTGGAGAAGCTGTCGAAAGCTCTCGGCGGGCCCGAGATATGGATCAAGCGGGATGATCTCACGGGGCTCGCGGGCGGCGGCAACAAGACGCGCAAGCTGGAGTTCCTGGTCGCCGAGGCGCTGGCGCAGGGCGCGGATACGCTGATCACCGTGGGCGCGGTGCAGTCGAACCATGCGCGGCTGACGCTGGCGGCGGCGGCGCACGAGGGACTGAAGTGCCGGCTGGTGCTCGAGCAGCGCGTGGCGGGCTCGTACAAGCCGGACGCCTCGGGGAACAACTTCCTGTTCAACCTGCTCGGCGCCGAGACGCTGACGGTCGTGAACCTAGGCGATGATCTCGCGGGGGCGATGCAGGCGGAGGCCGACAAGCTGAAGGCGCTCGGCCGCAAGGGCTATATCATTCCGGGCGGTGGATCGAACGCGCTGGGGTCGATGGGCTATGTGGTGTGTGCGCGGGAGATCGTGCAGCAGTCGCTCGAGATGGGCGTGCCGTTCGACGAGATCGTGGTGGCGAGCGGCAGTGCGGGGACGCATGCGGGACTGCTGGTCGGCTTCACCGGCGCGAACTGGCGCCAGCCGATCACCGGCATCAATGTGCGCCGGCCGCGCGCGGAGCAGGAAGGCAACGTGCACAAGCTGTGCGTCGAGGCGGCGAAGTTCGCGGAGCTGCCGGAGCCGAAACGCGAAGCAGTAGTTGCGCTCGATCAATGGGTTGGACCGGGATATTCAATTCCGACTGACGAGATGGTGGAAGCGGTGCGGATGTTTGCGCGGCTCGAAGGCATCCTGCTCGATCCGGTCTACACCGGCAAAGCTGCGGCTGGTCTGATCGCGCTGGCGCGGCGCGGCGATCTCAAGAAGGGCGCGCGGGTTCTGTTCGTGCACACGGGCGGTGCGCCGTCGCTCTATGCCTATCAGGGCGTGCTGCAGTCGTGACCAAGACGGTCGGTGTGATCGGTGGGTTAGGTCCGGCGGCGACGCTGGATTTCTTCGACCGGATTCTCAAGCGAACCAAGGCGCTGCGCGACCAAGATCATCTGCGTCTCATCATCGACAACAATACGAAAGTGCCCGATCGCAACGCTTTCATGCGCGGCGAAGGCCCCTCGCCTGTTCCGGCGCTGACGAGTTCGGCGAAGGGACTTGAAGTTGCTGGCGCGGAGTTCGTGGTGATGGCGTGCAACACGACGCATGCGTGGGAGGCCGACATCCGCGCGGCACTGACGGTGCCGTTCATCTCGATGCCGGCGGAAACTGTCGCGGCCGTCGCGGAGCTGCGCGCGAAGAAAGCCGGCGTGCTCGCGGTCGACGCGTGCCTGTCCGCGAACCTCTACCAGGCGCAGCTCAAGGCCAAGGGAATCGAACCGGTGCTGCTGTCGGCGGACTCGCAGCGCTCGTTCATGGATGTCGTCTACCGGATCAAGTCCGGCGATGTCGGGCCGACGTCACAGCGCGTGATGCAGACGCTGGCGGGCAAGCTGGTCGCGGCTGGAGCCGAAGTCGTGATCGCCGGCTGCACGGAAGTGCCGCTTGTGCTCGGCGCGGACGACATCGAGGCGGAGCTCATCAACTCGACGGATGTGCTGGTCGAGAAGACGATCCTGTTCGCCGGTGCGGAACTGAAAGCCTAGTTGGCCTTCTTCATCCACTCGCGGGCGAGGCGTTGCGCCTTCAGGACTTCCGACGGCGACATCATCTCGGCCATCTCCTGGCGCCAGGCTTTCGCCTGACCGTGGCCACGCGAGGCCGCCAGGTTGAACCATTTGTGCGCCGCTACCAGGTCGGCGGCGACATCGATGCCGTCGGCATAGATGAGGCCGAGACGGTAGAGCTCTTCCGCTCCAGCGTCTTTGGTGAGAAGCGCTTCCGGCGCTTCGATCTGGACATCTGCGTACGCCATTCTGGCTTTCCTCGCTTGGAGCTGAACCCTTCTCCGAGGGCGCAGCTTCGACACACCCGCCGCATCACCGGCTTGGGTACATTCAAGCGGAAGACATTTTCGCCATGGTTAATACTGCAGAGAAAACGTACTTAATTTGAGATTTATTTGAGTATACGGAAATTCAGAGAACTGAATCAGAAGTGTTTGAGTAGTTAGCGAGACGTTGCTTCGCTGGATTCTTGGTAAGCAGCGCGAAGCACGCCCTCGTGGTTCGACGCACCGGCCCTTCGGGCCTGCTCACCATGAGGGCTTAGGGAGGCCAGCGGCTATATCGACAGCCTCATGGTGAGCAGCGTGCGGAGCACGCGGGCGTCGAACCATGGGGGCAGGCTTGCTAGACCCAGATCTCATCCGTCGGCGCGAGGAAGACGTTGCGGCGCAGGTCGTCACCGACTTCGAAGGCGCGGGGCTGTTTGGAGCCGTGGAAGATCGGGCGCGAGGCGGGATCGGCGTCGATGCGGAGCGTGAAGCCGTCGTCGAGTCTTATAGTGAGTGCGTGGGGCTCGACGTCGATGGCGGCGATCGCCCTGCCCGTCAGGCGCGCGGAGAGATCGTCGGCGTCGTCGGTGATCCAGGGGCGTGGGCGTTTGTCGTCCTGGTAGAAGAAGTCTTCGATCAAACGGCCGTCGGCCAGCATCCACGAGGCCGCGCCGCGCAGGGCGACGACGAGCCACTCTCTATTATCCAGCTGCAGTCCGAAGAAGCCGGCGCCGCCCTGCCCGTAGGTGCCTACGTATATAGAGACAGCGGCGATGCGTTTGCCGGCGACGTCGGCGGGCGTCAGCGGCTGCGGATGAAACGGCACGAGCGGCGAGCTGGGGGCGGAGCCTTCGCGTTCGCGATGGGGTTGGGTCGGGTCGGGGATTTCAAAGCGGCTATCGAGCATGGCGGTGCGGTGGATTTCGCTACGCTCTATCCACCCTACTTGCGGGCCTTCTGACCAAACAGAATTTTGCGGGCTTCCTCGGCTTCCTTGGAGTTTGCAGTCAGCGGCGTGCCGCGCAGGTCGTCGCCGACATGGCGGCCGCGTTCGAAGCCGGGGCGTTCGCGGCAGCGGCCAAACCAGGCGTTAAGCGATGGAAAATCCTTCTCCATGTCCTGGCCCTGGCTCTTGTAGGCGCCGATCCATGGCCAGGCGGCGAAGTCGGCGATGGAGACCTCGCCGGCGATGTAGTCGCGATCCTTAAGCTGCGTATCGAGCACGCCGAAGAGGCGGTTGGTCTCGTTGAAGAAGCGATCCTGACCGTATTTCAGCTTGGTCTGGTCGGGCTCGATCGTGGGGGCGTAGTTACGGAAGTGGTTGTGGTGGCCCATGACGGGGCCGAGATTGGCGGCCTGCCAATAGAGCCAGCTTTCGATTTCGGCCTGTTCGCGGGCGTTCCTGCCGCCGAACTTGCCGGACTTCCGGGCCAGGTACTGCAGGATGGCGCCGCCCTCGAAGAGGGAGATCGGCTTCCCGTCCGGCCCCTCCGGATCAACGATAGCTGGCATGCGGTTGTTGGGACTGATGGCGAGGAATTCGGGCTTGAACTGGTCGCCCTTGCCGATGTTTACGGGCACGATCCGGTACGGAAGGCCCATTTCCTCAAGGGCTATCGAGATTTTCTTGCCGTTCGGCGTGGGCCAGTAGTGGAGATCGATGGGCTGCGACACGGGGTCAAATCCTCAATATTAACCGCAGACGAACATGGCGGGCGGCCTCAACCGGCGCCAGATTAGACAAGTACACCGACACTTGAGAGAGGCTCGTCCATGAGCGCCACCGACGCCAAGTCAGATATCTTCAAGCCGATCGACTATCGCACGTGGAAATCGGACCCCAAGGGCTTTTCCGAGAAGCTGGGGCAGTCGTTCCGCGAGTCGGGCTTTGCGGTGCTGAGCAACCACGGCATCGACCAGGGGATCATCGACCGCGGCGTGGGCGCCGGGAAACAGTTCTTCGCCCTGCCCGATGATGTGAAGCGGAAATACTTCATCGCGGACGGCGGCGGCCAGCGCGCCTATACCCCGTTCGCGACCGAGGTGGCCAAGGGCGCGAAGGCGAAAGACCTGAAGGAGTTCTGGCACGTCGCGCGGGAGCTGCCGGCGGATCACCGGTTCCGCAAGCAGGGGATCATGGGCGAGAACCTCTACGTCTCCGAGGTGCCGCACTGGAAAGAGAACACCAACGCGATGTTCAACGCGCTGGATGCGATGGGGCTGGAGGTGCTGTCGGCCATCGCGATGCACCTGAAGCTGCCGCCGCGCTTCTTCGACGACACGGTGAAGGACGGTAACTCGATCCTGCGGCTGCTGCACTATCCGCCGCAGGCGGAGCCGCCGCCGGAAGGTTCGGTGCGGGCGGGGGCGCACGAGGACATCAACGTCATCACACTGCTGCTGGGCGCTGAAGAAGGCGGGCTGGAAGTGAAGCACCGCAATGGCGAGTTCATCGCGGTGAACCCGCCGCCGGGGTCGCTGGTGGTCAATATCGGCGACATGCTGCAGCGCGCGTCGAACCACGTGCTGCCGTCGACGACGCACCGCGTGGTGAACCCCAAGCCGGAGCGTTCGCGCTTCCCGCGGTATTCCTCGCCGTACTTCCTGCACTTCCGGCCGGACTATCCGATCACCACGCTGGCGGGCACGGTGACGGCGGATCGGCCGAACAAGTATCCCGAGCCGTTGCTGGCGCAGGACTTCCTGGAGGAGCGCCTGCGGGAGATCGGGCTGCGGATGTAAGCGGGGTTAGCTGACCGCTTCCAGTTTCCGCGCGGCGACCTTCGCGGCTTTTTCGGCGCGTTCCTTTTCGTCCGCCTTGCTCGGCACGGCGGCTTTGCGTTCGTCGGCGGGGGCGGCTTTGCCGAAATGGTGGCCCTGCCCCACGGCGCAGCCGAGGGCGATGAGGGCGTCGGCCTGGTCCTGTTTCTCGACGCCTTCGGCGACGACATCGAGGCCGAAGCCTTCAGCCAGCACGATGATCGAGCGGACCATCAGCGCGGACTCGCGGTCGTCGGTCATGGTCTCGACGAAGGAGCGGTCGAGCTTCAGCTTGTCGAACGGCAGCTCGCGGAGCTGGCGCAGGCTGGTGTTGCCTACGCCGAAGTTGTCGATGGCGATCTTGACGCCCTTGGCTTTCAGCTGCGCGAAGATGGCGCGAGCGGCGTCGAAGTCGGCGACCAGGGCCGTCTCGGTGAGCTCCACTTCGAGGCGCTCCGGCGGGAAGTTGGCTTCGGCCAGCACGCGGAAGATGTGCTTGGGCAGTTTGGGATCCTGCAGCATCTGCGGCGAGATGTTGATCGAGAGGATCGAGCCGTCGTGCCAGGTCGCAGCTTCGTTGCAGGCCTTGCGGAGAAGGTTCAGGGTCATCTCGCCGATCACCGCCGCTCCCTCAGCAGCAGGGATGAACTGGTCGGGCATCAGCAGGCCGCGTTCGCGATGGGTCCAGCGGGCGAGGATCTCGTAGCCGGTGACCTTGCCGTCCTTGAGCTGCACCAGCGGCTGGTACCAGGGCTCGATCAGGTCGTCGCGCACGGCGACCCAGAGATCGTGCTCGAAGATGGCGCGGTCGTGGACGCGGTCGTCCATGCCGTTCTTGAAGAAGGCGAACCAGCCGCGGGATTTTTCCTTGGCGCGGCGCATGGCGACGTCGGCGCGGTGGAGCAGCGTTTCGGCTTCGGCGCCGTCGCTGGGACCGAAGGCGACGCCCATGGTGACGCCGACGTCGGTGGTGACGTTGGTGAGCTTGAACGGCATCTCGATGGCGGTGATGGCGGCGGTGACCCAGTCCATCACGAACTCTTCGCTCTGGCCGAGCAGGACGACGGCGAAATCGTCGCCGCCGAGGCGGGCGGCGAAGCCGTCGACGCCGGCGCGCATGTTGAGGAGCTGGCCGACGCTGGCGAGGAGTTCATCGCCGACGGCGCGGCCGTGCATGTCGTTGACGGACTTGAAGCGGTCGAGGTTGACGGCGATGACGGCCATGCGGCGGGCGTCGCCGGTCTGCGCGAGATGGAAGTTCAGCACGCCCTTGAGGTGGCGGCGGTTCGGCAGGCCAGTGAGCTGATCGTGCATTGCGGCGTTTTCGGTCTGCTCTTCCGCCTTGAGGCGGCGCTTGAGCTCGCCCATGTGCGATTGCGAGCGGATGAGCCCGTAGGCGGCGAGCCCTAGACCGGCGACGAACAGGGCGCCGAACACCTGGTTCAGCGTCGCGTTACGCGCGGCGAGCGATTGTAGTTGGCCGAACAGGTTGAACTGCGTCGCGGCGACGACGGCGACCGCGACGATGCCCGCGACGACCGCGAGGTCGATGAGCACGTGGCGGATGAAGCGCGAGCCGGCGGCCGGCCGCTCCCGGGCTGTGATCTTGGACATGGAAACCCCGACAGGATGACGGGATCAGCGTGCCGATAAGGATTTAAGGCTTAACGTGACGGATCGTTGAAATTGGCGCTGCAGCGGTCAACGCGCCGTTAGTCATGATCGATCCGGCCGCGGTTGCGCTTGACCGCGCCGCGCTTGGTTTTCGAGTCCATGCGTTTCTGCTGTGAGGCCCGGGATGGCTTGGTTTTGACGCGCTTCTTGGGCTTCACCATCGACTTGGTGAGCAGGTCGTAAAGGCGTTCCCTCGCCTCTTCCCGGTTGCGCTGCTGCGAGCGTTGCGTTTGCGCGAAGATGACGAGTTCGCCGTCATTGGTGATGCGGCTGGCGAGCGCGCGGCGGATCAGCCATTTCTGCTCGTCGTTCAGCGCCTGCGATGTTTTCACGTTGAAGCGCAGCTGGACGGCAGTCGCGACCTTGTTGACGTTCTGGCCGCCGGGGCCGCCGGCGGTGACGAACGACTCCTGCAGCTCGCGCTCGATCTGCTCGCGGTCGAGGCTCATTTATTCGGCCTGTTAAGACGCGAGATCAGGCTCGACGTATCCCAGCGGCCATGACCTTCGGCTTGAACATCTGAATAGAACTGATCGACCAGCGCTGTGAGCGGCGTCGAGGCGCCGGTTTCGCGCGCGGTGGCGAGGGCGATGCGGAGGTCTTTGCGCATCCAGTCGACAGCGAAGCCGAAATCGAACTTGCCTTCGGCCATGGTCTTCCAGCGGTTCTCCATCTGCCAGCTTTGGGCCGCGCCCTTGGAGATGGCTTCGATCACCTTGGCTTCGTCGAGCCCGGCTTTCTTGGCGAAGTGGAGTCCTTCGGCGAGGCCCTGCACAACGCCGGCGATGCAGATCTGGTTGACGGCCTTGGCAAGTTGGCCGGAGCCGGCTTCGCCGATCAGCGTGACTTGCTTGGAGTAGGCCTGCATCACCGGCTCGGCCTTGGCGAAGGTCTCGTGGTCGCCACCGACCATGACGGTGAGCTGGCCTTTCTCGGCGCCCATCTGGCCCCCGGAGACGGGAGCATCGAGGTAGCCGGCGCCTTTGGCCTTCGCGCGCGCTTCGAGGCGGCGGGCGAGATCAGCCGAACCTGTGGTGTGATCGGTGACGATCATGCCTTCCTTCAGCGCGGGCTCGATCTGCGCGAAGACGGCTTCGACGTCGGGATCGTCGCCCAGGCACATGAAGACGAACTCGGCGTCCTTGATCGCGTCCTGCGGCTTGGGGGCGGTGCGGCCCTTGGAGCCACGCGTCCATTCGCCGGCGCGGGCGGCGGTGCGGTTCCAGACCGTGACGTCGTGGCCCTTGTCGCCGAGGTGACGCGCCATCGGCCCGCCCATCACGCCGAGGCCGAGGAATGCGCAGTTGGCCATGGCTGGACGTCCCGAAAGCGCCGCGACTCGTGGAGCGGCGGGAGACTTCTAACCCGAAGTTTGATGGGGAGAGAACTCTCTCTTTGTCATCCCGGCCGCAGCGAAGCGGAGAGCCGGGATCCATTTATCTGCGCTGTCGATGCGGGACCATGGGTCCCGGATAGCGCTGCGCGCTTCCGGGATGACAACGCAAGGCGGCTCAACGCGGCGCGTATTCGAGGAGGACGCAGCCGTTCTTGAATTGCCGCGTATTCGTCAGCTCAAGGCCGATCTTTTTCTTCGCGTCGCCGAACAGCAGCTTGCCGCCGCCGAAGGCCAGCGGGTTCATCAGCACCTGCAGCTTGTCGAGCAGGCCGGCTTCGGCGACCTCGGACACGACCTTGCCGGAGCCCATGATGGCGATGTCCGGCCCCTCGCCTGCCTTGATCTTCCGGATGTCATCGATCGAGCGGATGATCTCCGTGCCGGTCCAGTCGGCTTTCTTCAGCGAATGCGAGAGGACGTATTTCGGCATGCGGTTCATGCCTTCGGCAACGACCGGCATCGCCTGTTTCGCTGCTTCGGAGGGCCACCACATGGCCATCATCTCGTAGGTCGTACGGCCGAAGAGAAGCGAGCCGCCGCCGCTGGCGTTCTTGTTGGTGAACTCGTTGATCTCGGGATCGTTGCGGTGAGCCCAGTCCATCTTGCTGTCGGCGTCGGCGTAGTAGCCGTTGAGCGTCGTCATGATGAAGGATGAGAGTTTGCGCATCGCTGTCTCCACTGACCTACATAGCCTTGGAAAGGGCTTTGGCGATATCGTTGAGTTTGTCGGATCCCTGCGCGACCATCTGCGCGAAGCCCATCTGCCTGGCGCCGTCGCGCTCGGCCATGTTCTTGAATTTCGCGACCAGCCGCCACTTGGTTTTCTGGCCGTCAGCCGTGAACGTGACGATGTTGAAGGGCGAGTTGGGCTGATTGGGATTGGTGTTGCGCCAGGAGATCTTCGTCGGCTTCTCGACGTCGACGAAGACGAACTCCATCGCGAAGTCCTGACCGTCCGGCGTGCGCATGGTGTGCTTCCAGATGCCGCCGGGGCGCACATCCATTTCGCAGACGGGGCTGGAGAAGCCCTGGCCGCCGTACCAGCGCTTGACGTGCTCCGGCGTGGTGAAGGCGTGCCAGACGGTTTCGATCGGCGCATCGAACGTGCGGGTCATGATGATGACGGCTTCGTCGACGGAGGAGGCGTCGATGGTGATGTCGCCGGTGAAGCCCATGTTGCCGGTGTTCATTTGCGTGGCTTTCGTTTGGGGGCGGATGGCGGGGAGATTTGCATCGTCTTCAGGTAGTCCGCGAAGCTGTCCATCGAGCGATCCCAGAAGCGGCGGTACTCCTCGACGAAGGCGGAGACGGCGGCCAGCGGATCGGCTTCGAGATGGCAGCGGCGCCATTGCGCTTCGCGGCTGCGGGAGATCAGCCCTGCCCCTTCGAGCACCTTGAGGTGCTTGGACACCGCGGCGAGGGTCATGTCGAAGGGCTCGGCCAGTTCGCCGACGGTGGCGTCGCCTGTGGCGAGGCGAGCGAGGAGCCCGCGGCGGGTGGGGTCGGCCAGGGCGGCAAGGGTGAGGCTTAGTTGGTCAGTCATGCGTTCAACCCGTTGGTATAATACCATATGGTTGAATACAGGGCGACCGTCAAGTGCTGCTGGATGTCTGCTTGCTGGAGATTAGCCGGCCGTCAGCGTCACGAAGCGGCCGCGGAAGAAGCCGAGGGCGTCGACCAGGGCGTCGGCCTTGTAGGCGGCGACGTCGCCGAAGATCACTTCATGGTCGCCCATGGGCAGGCGCTCGCGGAGGCGGCAGTCCAGGCTGGCGACGGCTGCGGCCAGGACCGGGGCGCCGGTTTCGACCGTGCAGAACTGCTCGGGTGGAATGATCCGGTCGCCCTTGCGGGAGAATTGCTGCACCAGCGCCTCGTCGGCCGCGCTCAAGATGTTGAGCGAAAATGAATCGCAGCTGGTGAAGACCCCGAAGGCCTGACTGGCGTTGGCGAGGCACCAGAGGACGATCGGGGGGTGTAGCGACACGGACGTCAGCGAGTTGATGATCATTCCGTGGGCCCGGCCGGTCCGGTCGAAGGCCGCCACAAGGGCCACGCCGGTGCCGAACCCGCCCAGCGCCTTGCGGTAGGCTTGCGGGTCGAAACTGTCCGTCCCGGATGGGTCGCTCATGCACCCCGCCTTAACCGTAATTGGCCTAGAAGTCTCGGGTTAACAGCGGAAATCCGACCCCGGCCATGAGCGGCGCCAGCAACCGACCCATCGTCATCAAGAAGGTGAAGAAGGTCGTCGGCGGCGGCCACCACGGCGGCGCGTGGAAAGTCGCCTACGCCGACTTCGTGACCGCCATGATGGCGTTCTTCCTGCTGATGTGGCTGATCAACACGACCTCCCCGGAACAGAAGCGCGGCATCGCCGACTACTTCGCGCCGGCCAGCGTTTCGCGGTCGAACCAGGGATCGGATGGATTGCTGGGCGGCACGGCGTTCGCCAAGGATGGCGCGCGCTCGTCGGGCTCGAACCGGCCGATCGCGGAATCGCAGGATGCAGACACGCGACGCAGACGCGATGGCGGCGCGGACGGCGACGGCAAGGCGGCTGGCGCGCAGGCCTCCGACGAGGCGCTGCAGAAGGCTCTGGCGCGCCGTAGCGAAGGAGCGGAATTCGAGAGCGCCGAAGCCTCGATCCGCCAGGCGCTGCAGGACATGCCGGATATCGCAGAGCCGCTGAAGAACCTCATCATGGAGCAAACCCCGGAAGGGCTGCGCATCCAGCTGGTCGACCAGGAGGGCCGGGCTATGTTCAACGGCTCGTCGGCGACGCCCCTGCCCCGCACCGAGAAGCTGCTGGAAGCAGTTGCGAAGGTGATCTCGCAGCTGCCGAACCGCATCACAATCTCGGGACATACCGACACCACGAACCCGTCCGGCGGCGTCGACAACTGGGGACTCTCGACGGATCGCGCGAACGCGGCGCGGCGGATTCTCCAGAAGGACGGCGTCCCCGCTGACCGTATCGCCGGCGTGCGTGGCGCGGCGGCCACGGAACCCCTCTATCCGGACGATCCGGACCTGCCCGGCAACAGGCGAATTTCAATTCTGCTCATGCGCGAGGCGCCGGTGATGCCGACGGATCACGGGCTCTGAGCGTCTGGGCCCATCATGCGGCCGATCGAAGCCAACCGCTGATTCCCTATCGCTTTTCAGCTCCGCGTGGGTAAAGTCGAGTCGCAATGAAGGAAGCGGACACCCAGCATATCATCCCGCCGGACTTCGTCCGGAAGATGAAATTCTATCTGACGTCTCCCCAGCCTTGCCCTTACCTGCCGGGCAAGATGGAGCGGAAGGTGTTCGCCAATCTCGCCGTCGATGCAGCCGTGAACCTCAACGACAGCCTGACCCGTTCCGGGTTCCGTCGGTCGCAGACCATCGCGTACCGGCCCGCGTGCAAGGCATGCAACGCGTGCCGCTCGGTACGGATCGACGTGGCGAAGTTCGACTGGTCGAAGCGCTGGAAGCGCGTCGCGGCGAAGAACGAAGTTCTGGAGCGCGAGCCCTGCCATCCGCGCGCGACGCGCGAGCAGTTCCGTTTGCTGAAGCGCTATCTGCATTCGCGTCACCCCGGCGGCGGCATGACCGAGATGGAGATCCGCGACTACGCCGGCATGGTGGATGCGAGCCCCGTGCGCACGGTTGTGTTCGAGTATCGCAACGCGCAGACACCGGACGGTGCGGCAGATGACTCGCTGCAGGCGGCGGCGCTGACGGACGTGCTGCGCGACGGGCTGTCGATGGTCTACTCGTTCTATCGCCCTGAGCTGTCGAAGCGTTCGGTCGGCGCCTTCATGGTGCTGGACCACATCCGTCTCGCGATGGAGCTGGAGCTGCCCTACGTCTACCTCGGCTACTGGGTGAAGGGCTCCGAGAAGATGGGCTACAAGTCCGACTTCATGCCGCTCGAGGTGTATGACGCCGACGGCTGGCGTCCGCTCGAAGAGAGCGAGCTCTAGTCCCTACTCCGTTTCATCCGTCAGCCATTCCGCCGTCGCGGGGTCGATCATCGAGATCGGCGCCGCTGTGATCGCGGGCGTTTCGTAGGGGTGGAGTTCGCGGATTCGGGCGGCGAGGCGGAAGAAGTAGGCCTGCCGGGTTTTCAGGAGCAGCACCACTTCATCGCCGCGCTCGACCGCGCCTTTCCAGCGGAAAATGCTGGCGACGCCGGGGACGATGTTGGCGCACGCGGCGAGCCTCTCCTGCAGGCAGGGAATGGCGATCGTTTCGGCGGCCTCGCGGCTGGGGCATGTCACCCACACATCGACGAACATCATGACATGAAGATCCTTGGGCCCCGCATGCAGCAACGCCGCGGACGGACCGCGGCGATGCATCATAGGTTGGGTGGCGTAGAGGCTACTAGAGGCTGTTGCCTTCGCGCGAGACTTCCTCGGCTTCTTCCAGTTCTTCGCCTTCCGGGCCATCGAGCGCATCGGCGGCTTCGCGGGCCTTGCGGTTCACCAGCTCGTCGCTCCGGGCAAACTCGGTTTCTTCCTTCTGGAACTTCCGGGCCGAGATGTAGTCGCCTTCGCCTTGCACGTCGCCAGTTTCGGTATCGGTCGGTTTGCGGTCCATGCGTTCGTCTCCTCTGCAGAGGCCGCAAAGGAAACGCCTCAGGCCAACAGAAGCTCCATCTGCACGTCGGCGCGCGCGTAGGGCGATGGCGGGCCCTTTACATGCTGGAAGCCGGCGTCGGCGTAGAGCTTCAGGGCCGGCCCGAGGCTGGAGTTGGTTTCGAGATAGACGCGGCGCATGCCCATGGCGCGGGCCGTATCGATAGCGGCGGCGATCAGCTGGCGGCCGACGCCCCTGCCCTGTGCGACGGGACGGACCCCCATCTTGGCGAGTTCCACCGAGCCGCCGCCCATCACGATCAGCGCGACACAACCGACGCTCTCTGCGGCGTCACAGGCCATGATGATCGCGCCGCCGGGCGCGATGATCTTCTCGTTGGGATGCTCCAGCGTCTCGCGGTCCTTGGCTTCGACAGCGAAGAAGGTCGAGATCCACTCGATGTTGATGTCGTGGAAGGCGCGCTCGTCGCCGGGCGCGAAAGGACGGATGGTGATGGTCAAGCTGCGCTCCCGAGCATGGCGAGCCGCGCCTGACCCGCCAGCCCGAGACGCAGCATAGCGTTCGTGGCGGATGCGCCAACGGTAGCTGGACTGCTCGATTCGTTTAGAACTTCGGCTTCTAGAACTTGACCTGGGGAGCGGTGTTGAGTTCCGCGCGCTGGGCTTCGCCGAGGTCGAAGAATTCGCGCTGGGTGAAGCCGCCCATGCCGGCCGCGATGGAGCCGGGGAATTGCTGGATGGCCGTGTTGTAGTCGCCGACAGCCGAGTTGTAGAAGCGGCGCGCGGCGGCAACCTTGTCCTCGATCGAGGCGAGCTCGTTCTGCAGCTGGACGAAGTTGTCGCTGGCCTTGAGCTGCGGATAGGCCTCGGCGAGGGCGACGACGCGGCCGAGCGCCGCGCCGAGCACGCCTTCAGCCGCGCCGATGGCGGCGGGTCCTTGCGCCTGCTGCGCCGCATTGCGTGCGGCGATTACAGCGTCGAGCGTGCCGCGCTCGTGGGAGGCGTAGCCCTTCACGGTTTCGACCAGGTTAGGGATCAGCTCGCGGCGGAGCTTCAGCTGCACGTCGATGCCGGCGAAGGCCTCGTTCGCGGTCTGCCGCTTGGCGACGAGGCCGTTATAGATGCCGATGAAGATGATGATGATCAGGGCGACGACGCCCAGCGCGATGTAGACCGGCAGCATTCCCGCCCCTTCCGATGCGTCCACCCTGATTCCGGGCTGATTTCACCCTACAGCATGGCGCGGCGTGGTCCAATGGCGTCGCGGAGGCGTACTGCAAGGCTAGGAGCGGGGCGAGGACGCGCCTATCCTCCACGCGTGTCAGGGGAGAAATAGATGGCGAAGCTTGGCAAGACGGCCGTCGCGGTCGGCGCGGGCATGGGCGGGCTGGCGGCTGCGGCGGCGCTGTCTCCGCATTTCGCCGAGGTGGTGGTGTTGGACCGGGATGCGGCGGCAGGCGATGCGCCCCGGGCGGGCGTCGGCCAGGGCGCGCACACGCACACGCTGCTGAAGGGCGGCGAACAGGCGCTCGAGGGGATGCTGCCGGGGTTTACCGAGGGGCTCTACAAAAATGGCGGCGTGCCGCTGCATGTCGGTGTGGACGTGAAGTTCTTCGACTTCGCGGGGATGATGCCGGATGCGGATACCGGCATCCACATCACGGCAATGTCGCGGCCGCTCTACGAGAAGACGCTGCGAGACGCGGTAGCGAAGCTCGGCAACGTCTCGATCCGGTTCGAGACGGATGTGAAGCGGTTCCTGATCGCGGGCGGCAAGTGCTCGGGCGTGGAGCTCGAGAGCGGGGAAAAGATCGCGGCCGATCTGGTGGTCGACGGCACGGGGATGAACGGACCGCTGGCTGCGAAGCTGGCCGAGGATGGGCACGCGGCGTTCGAGACGGAGAGCGTGAAAATCAACGTCGCCTACGTCACAGCGAAGTTCCGCCAGCCGGAGAAGTATCGCGGCGAGCGCGCCGGGTTCTTTGTGTTGCCGGGGCCGCCCTCCCCTTACTTCGGGTTGATGCTGCCGATCGAGGACAATCAGTGGATCGTGTCGTTGGGCGGCCGCGGAGCGAATGTGCCGCCGCGCGATCTGGCCGGATTCAAGGAGTACGCGTCGAAGTATCCGCGGCTGGAGATCCATGACCGCATCAAGGACGCGGAGCCGACCAGCGATTTCCGCATGTTCCGCAAGACGTTCGCGACGCGCAGGCGTTTCGACAGGACGAGCAACTGGCCCGACCGGCTGATCCCGATCGGCGATGCGATGTCGAGCGTGAACCCGACCTACGGCCAGGGCATGTCGATCGCGGCGATGCAGGCGGCGGAACTCTCGGCGCGGCTGAAGAGCGCGAGCACGCTGGACGGGCTGGCGGCGGGCTACATTCCGGCGGCGTTCGCGATCTCAGAGCGCGCGTGGGGCATGGCGATCAACTCGGATTACGTCTACCCGGAGACGGAGGGGCCGCGGCCGCCGAACTTCGAGGTGTCGCGCACGATGGCGGCGGTGCTGCGCAAGCTGGCGCAGGATGACGAGGAGTTCCGCGTGTTCCGGCTGAAGCTCGGGCAGCTGGTCGAGACGGATCAGCCGCTGCGGGAAGGCCCGCTGGCGATGAAGTTCATGATGGCGCTGCAGGGCTCGATGGCGCCGCCTGCCGAGTAGCTAGTTCCGCGCTTCGAATTGTTTGGTCAGCAGGTCGAACGCCGCCGCACGGGGTGGTTTCTGGACGACCACGCCGCCTTTCGATTCCGGCTGGAAGGTCATTTCGAGATCGGTTTTGGGATCGTAGGCAGTCCATTCGGGGCCGCCGGCGCAGGTCGGATTGCCGGTCTTGGCGAAGCTGACCCAGCAGGACGACATGCGGTCGGACATCTTCCTGTCTTCCGCGCCGACCAGCAGCTTCAGCGCAGGCATCATGTCGAAAGTACGGAAGACGAACGGGATCTCCGAGCCGTGATTGGCGCCGGGGACGGCGTCGCGGCGGCGGGTGACGACGTAGTCGAAATAGTAGAGCCATGACGGCGCGCCGGCGGACGCTTTTGCTGCGATCAAGCGTGAGGGCGCGACGAAGACGATGTCGCCCATGGCCTGGCGTGTGAACTCCTGCTCGGAGACGGAGCCGTAGAGTTTGCGGAGTTCGGCCATTGCATTGCCTGCGGCGGCCTGGAGAGCGGCGGTGGGGACGCCGAGGGTGGCGAGGACGCTGGACTCGTTGGAGTTGGCGCCGATGATCATGGGGACGTCGTTGGCGTGGCCGTTGGCGAAGGCCTGGAACGGAGCTTCGGTGACGAGACGGCCGTCGATGAACGGGCCGAAGCCAAGGCCGCCTGCTAGCTGGCCCTGCGCCTCGATCCAGTCTTTCGGGGTTTTCGCTTTGAGGTCGGCGAGCGTGGCGTTGGCGCCGAGGCCGATCTTGGAGGCGTAGGTCACGCCCTGCTGTTCCTGCTGGCCGAGGTTGGTGGGGCGCTGCGTCCCGCCGCCGCTTTCAACAATGGCTTTGGCGAAGAGGCCTTTGGCTTTGGGATTGGCGAGCAGATAGATCGTGTCGGCGCCGCCGGCGCTTTCACCGAAGACCGTGACGTTAGCCGGATCACCGCCGAAGCCGGCTATGTTGTCCTGCACCCAGTGCAACGCGGCGAGCTGGTCCATGATGCCATAGTTGCCGAGGGGTTCATCGACTTTCGCGGCGGCGGTGACGGCGGGGTGCGCGAAGAAGCCGAGCAGGCCGAGGCGGTAGTTGATGGTGACGAAGACGATGCCCTGCTTGGCGAATTCCGAGCCGTCGTAGAGCGGCGCAGAGCCGGCGCCGAGACGATGGGCGCCGCCGTGGATCCAGACCATGACGGGCGCCTTGCCGTTGGGCTTGGCGTCTATAGGCGTCCAGACGTTGAGGAAGAGGCAGTCCTCGCTCTGCACCGCCATGCGGCCGACGCCGCCGCCATCCTCGCGATCAGGTTGCGGACAGGCCGGACCGTATTCGTTCGCCTTGCGGACGCCGGTCCATTTCGCGGCGGGCTGCGGCGCTTTCCAGCGCAGGTCGCCGACGGGCGGTGCGGCGAACGGGATGCCCTTGTAGGCGACGACGCCCTTGTCGTTGGCGCCGCTGACGTCGCCGGAGGCTGTGTGGACCTGAGCTGCTGCGGAGGCTGCAAATGTGACAGCCAGAGCGGCGCAGGTGATGAGGTTGCGGAGCATGTATCTCTCCCGTTTGCCGGGGGAGATTGATACTGCGTGGTACCGAAGTCCAGAGATGACTCTCCACGCCCATCCCGCAAGCGGGACGAGCGTGGATGTGTCTGAAAGCTCCTACGGTTTGGCGGGCATGCCCGGCATCGGGGGCATTTTCGCGCCCTTGTGGTTGGCGCAGCTCACGGTCGGATTGAAGGGCGTGAAGACGCCTTTCGGGTTGTCGCGATAGATCCAGACGTGGCGATCATAGTGCGGCGCGAACATGTGGCCTTCGTCGAGCGGCGTTGCGGGATCGTCGGCCATGGCGTCATAGGCGACGCCGTGGAAGGTCGGCGGTTCTGTCTTGCCCGCGTCCTTCCAGGCTTTCTGGAAGACGAGGTTCTCGACCGCGACAAGCTTGAGCGAGTCATCCGCCTGCGGTTCGTAGATCAGCACGGTCGGGTTGCGGAAGTCGGTGTTCATGCCGTTGCCGTCGACGCGCGGATTTGGCGGCGCGGTGACGCCGGCGAGATCGGGGCGGAAGTAGTGGACGCCCATGGCGCCGTCGGCGACGGGCTTGCCCATCATGTCGGCGGTCTCGCAGAGGTCGAACGGGTCGCGGATGTAGCCGGCGGCGAGCGCGACTTTCACGTCCTGGTACTTCTCGGTGAGTTGCTTGACCTCTTCGAGCGTCGGCTCGCCCGGACCGGGCGGACCATCGCCGTTCGCCATCGCTGGTGCTGCTGGTTTGGCTTCCGGCGTCGCGGCGGCTTCAGGCTGCTTGGCGGCGTCGCATGCAGTCACGACGAAACTCGCGGCCGCGATGAAAACGGCAGTGGTAATGGCTTTCATGAGTAGTCCCCTGTCCCGACACGGCGAACGCCGCGGCGGGATCAGAGCACCAATCCGGGGCGCCGGAAAGACCCGCGCCTATCCGGTGAACTTGCCGCTGCGGTTGAAGCCCTTGGGCGCCAGCCGGCCGGACTGGGCGCGCTTGCCGATCCAGTCTTTCCAGTCGTTGTGCTGCATCTGGCGGCCGCCCGAGTCGAGCCAGGAGAAGCCGTCGGACTTGTTGAAGGTCACGAGATCGGCAAGGCCGCCGTCCTTGAAGGACTGGATCTTCACGCCCTTCCCTCGGCCCATCTCGGGCAACTCATTGGTCTTGAAGAAGAGCAGCTTGCGGTTCTCGCCGATGGCCGCGGTCATGTCGCCGGTCGCCTTGATGCAGACGGCCAGCTCTTCGTCGCCGACGTTGAGGATGATCTTGCCCTTGCGCGTGGACGAAACGAGTTCTGAGTCCGGGACGATGAAACCGTAGCCCTTGGACGAGGCGACGATGCGCTTCGTCTTGTCTTCGGCAATGAACATCGCGGCGATGGTTTCGGCTTCCGGCACTTCGAGCTGCAGGCGGATGGGTTCGCCGTGGCCCCGGCCGCCGGGGAGCTTGTCAGCGCCGATGGTGAAGGCGCGGCCGCCGGAGGCCATCAGCACGACCTTGTCGGTGGTCTGGCATTCAAGGGTCATGGCGAGTTCGTCGCCCTCCTTGAACTTCACCTGATCCAGCTTCTGGTTGTGGCCTTTTAGCGCGCGGATCCAGCCCATCTTCGACAGGACGACCGTGACCGGCTCCTTGACGATCAGCGCTTCGATGGCAGCTTCGGTATCGACTTCCACGGCCTCGCCGAACTTGGAGCGGCGCATGCCGAGGCGGGCGTGGGGATCGAAGACTTCGCGGGCTGCCTTAAGCTGGCGCTTCACTTCCGTCCACTGGCGATCGGTCGACCCGAGCAGTTTCTGGATGTTGGACTTCTCTTCCGACAGCTCCTTGTGCTCGCGCTTGATCTCGATCTCTTCGAGTTTTCGCAGGGCCCGCAGGCGCATATTGAGGATGGCTTCGACCTGAATCTCGCTCAGGCGGAAGCGCTTCATCATCACCGCTTTGGGATCATCCTCGTAGCGGATGATGCGGATGACTTCGTCGATGTTGAGGTAGGCCTTGAGCAGGCCGTCCAACACTTCGAGGCGATGGTCGATCTTGTCGAGGCGGTGCTTGGCGCGGCGGGTGATGACCTCGCGGCGGTGGTCGAGATAGGCGTTGAGGATCTCCTTGAGACCCATGACGCGCGGCACACCGTGGTCCAACACGTTCATGTTGACCGGGAAGCGCGTCTCCAGCTCGCACTGGCGGAAGAGACTGGCCATCAGCACTTCGGGTTCGACGGTGCGTGACTTGGGTTCGAGAACGATGCGGACGTCTTCGGTGGACTCGTCGCGGGCGTCTTCGAGCAGCGGGGCTTTCTTGGTCTCGATCAGTTCGGCCAGGCGCTCCATCAGCTTGGACTTCTGCACCTGGTAAGGGATCTCGGTGATGATCACCCGCCACATGCCGCGGCCGAGGTCTTCCTTCTTCCAGCGCGCCTGGCAGCGCACGCCGCCGCGACCGGTGGCGTAGACTTCGCGCAGGCCTTCCTTGGTTTCGACCACGACGCCGCCGGTGGGGAAGTCCGGTCCCGGAAGAACCTTCAGCAGGTCGTCGACGGTGCAGCGCGGATTGTCGAGCAGGTGGATGGCGGCGTCGATCGTCTCGGCCGGGTTATGCGGCGGGACGGAGCAGGCCATGCCGACCGCGATGCCCGACGCGCCGTTGACGAGGAGGTTCGGGAAGCCGGCGGCGAGAACGACCGGCTCCTCGTTCTGGCCGTCATAGGTCTCGCGGAAGTCGACGGCGTTTTCCTCGAGGCCCTCCAGCATGAGCATGGCGGCGGGCGTGAGGCGCGCTTCGGTGTAGCGGAAGGCAGCCGGGCTATCGCCGTCGATGTTGCCGAAGTTGCCCTGGCCGTCGACCAGCGGGGCGCGCGTGGCGAAATCCTGCGCGAGGCGGACCATGGCGTCGTAGATCGATTGGTCGCCGTGCGGGTGGTACTTACCGATGACTTCACCGACCACGGTGGCCGATTTGCGGAACGATCCGGTGGGCGTGAGATTGAGCGTGCCCATGGAGTAGAGCACGCGGCGGTGGACGGGCTTCAGACCGTCGCGAACGTCCGGCAGGGCGCGGGCGGTGATGGTGGAGAGGGCATAGGCGAGGTAGCGCTGCGACAGCGCCTCCGCCATCGGCTCCTCGATGATGTTGCCACCATCGCGCTCTTTCACATCAGCCATGGGCGATGTCCCTTAGAATCACTGGAATCACTGCTGCGACAGTCGCCCTGCCCGCTCCAGCCGGTCAATCATCAGGAGGCGCGCCTCGGGGAGCGGCTTGTTGAGATCGGCGAAAAGGCGGTTGGCGAGGAAGTATCCTGTGAGCCGGAAGCCGTTGTGGATATCCACAGGGGTCGCGGGGGCAGTTGAGTCGGAAAGGAAGGCGGGGAGCGGCAGGAGCTTGTCGAGGTATTCGCCGGCCTCCGATCCCCGGACGGCGCGGCCGGTGCGGGGGCTGACATGGGTGAGGCCGTCGTTGGCGCCGGTGAGCGCACAGCGGGAGAGATCGAGGCCGAAGCCCATCATGGTAAGCAAGCCGAGCTCCCAGCGGATGAAGAGCGCGGGCCAGACCTCGGGGTGCTCAAGAGCATCGAGGACGAGTTCGGCGTTGTCGAACAGCGCGGGTTTGGCATCGCCTTCCGGCAATGCTTCGAGCAGAAGCTCGGACAGCGCCCGCAGCGCGGCGAGCGCTAGCGGATCGGAGAGGTAGCGAGCCGAGCGTTCCGCCTCCGGTTCGGCGACGGCGAAGAAACCAAGGCTGTCCTCGCCGCGTGCGCGCCAGGTGACGGCCAGCGTGTTGCCGGGCTGCATGACGGCGCGCTTGGTTCGGGACGCGCCGCCGTAGACGAAGCCGCGCCGGCGGCCCTGCGCATAGGCGAACACATCGAGAATCGCCCCGGTCTCGCCGTGGCGTTTGAGGCCGAGTGTGATTGCGCGGTCGGACCATTCGGCCATGGGGAGGAGTTAGACCTCGTTGCCCCAATGTGGAAGTGCGGCGCTCAGCCCTTCCATTTCACCTCGTAAAGGTCGGGACGCCGGTCGGCGAGGTTGCGGACGGTGCCGCCTTCCCGCGCGCGGTCGAGAGCTGCGAGGTCGAGGTCGGCTAGGCAGATGGCGTCGACGTTCTCGGATGTCTCGGCGGCGAGGCCGTCGCGGGCGAAAGGCGTGTCGCTGGGCGTGAGGATGCAGGACTGGGCGTAGTTCACGTCGAAGTTGTCGATGTTGGGGACGTTGCCGGTGTTGCCAGAGAGAACGAGATAGCACTGGTTCTCGACCGCGCGGGCCTGGCAGCAGTAGCGGACGCGCAGATAGCCGCGGCGATCGTCGGTGCAGAACGGCACGAAGAACATGCGCGCGCCTTGGTCGGTGAGATGGCGGGCGAGTTCGGGGAATTCGCTGTCGTAGCAGATTGTAACGGCGACGGGGCCGCAATCGGTGTCGATGATGTCGGCTTCGCTGCCGCCGCCGACGGACCAGATGGTGGCTTCGTTGGGGGTGGGGTGGATCTTGTGGCGTTCGACGAGGCGGCCGTCGCGCAGGGCGACGTAGGCGATGTTGCGGACGCCGTCGCGGGTCATGGTGAGGTGCGAGCCGCCGACGACGTTGATGGCGTAGGTTTTTGCCAGAGCGTGGAGCTTGGCGGTGTAGACCGGGGTGAACTCGGTGAGCTTCGCGATCCCCTCCTTCGCGCTAAGGCGCTTGGGCTCGGCGCTGAGGATCTGCTGGGTGAAGATTTCCGGGAAGGTGACGAAATCGGCGCCGGCTTCAGCGGCTACGCGGGTGAAGTGTTCGACGCGCGCGAGAAAGGCCTCCGCGGAGGCGATCTGCCTGTGCTCGTAGTTGACGGCGGCGACGCGGACGATTGATTTCATGCGGGCGAGTTTGGCATGAGCCGCGCCGGGGCTCCAAGCCTTACCCCCGCAGGACGTATTCGACCTTCGAGCCTTGCGTGGCGAAGGCGCACTTCACCCATCGGCCGGCGGCGTCATACCAGAAGGTCACGTCCATCTGCGATTTCACGAGGTAGCGTCGCGCATCGATCTGCGAGGCGCCTACCCTCACCTTCTCGATCCCCTGATCGATCACCTTCATCGGCAGCATCTCGCCGGTCTCGGTGGAGAACATGGCCGGCTGGCGCATCTCGGCGATGTTCCAGTGGGTCGAGGGGATGACCGGCCCAGGCTCCACGCCCTTGAAGGCCTTACCAACGACGCTGAGGCCGTTGGCGGTGTCGTCGGCGGCGAGCTGCATCCACTTGCCATCCTTCCGGGTCTTCGAGCGAACCTGCTCGAGGCGGCCAGCGTCCCAGGTCTCGGCGACGGTGTGGATGTAGTGGAAGACGTTGAGCGGGCCGAGGTCGACGCGCAGCTCGATGTCGCTGTCGACTTTGAGTTCATCGCCCGAGCGGTGGAAGGTGACGACGTGGCGGCCAAACTTGCCGCCATCGCGGTAGACGTCGAAGTAGAGCTGCTCCCCGTCACGCGGCTGCCAGGCGGAGGTTTCGGTTGCGGGCGCCGGCTGGGCCGATGCCGGCGACGCAAAAATCAGCAGCGCGAGGGCGAGAAGCTCACGCCTCATGATCGTACCTGCGGGACGGCAGCCCCGACACGCCGAAGATACCGAGGAGGCCGCTGAACGGCCTACCCTTCTCTGTCGCGAGTAAGCATACGCAGGGCTCATCGCCGACCGCGCGGGGTTCGTGGCGAAAGCCGGGTTCGGCGAAGGCGAGATCGCCGCGCTGATAGGTGGAGAAGCCGTCGGCGAAAGTCCCGCACAGGACAACAGTCACATCGCGGCGGCCGTGGGCGTGGCGAGGCGCGGTCTCGCCAGGATTGAGACGGAGCAGATGCGCCATCGGCACGCGGGTCGGCAGGGTCTTCACACCGAAGAGAACATTGCGACGCCATGGCAGCGCAAAAAGATCGGTCGACAGGAGGCGTGTGGCCTCGTCCTGGGAAGGGTCGGGCCGGCGGGGCATGATCCAGCCATTGGGGTCGACGTCGTGAACGGCTTGCGGCTGCGCCTGCTCGATCAGGGCGCCGCCCATGCTGTCGAGCGCCAGCGCGCTGTGGGCGCCTTCGGCGGAAAGGGTGCGGTGGAGGGTGGCGGCGAGCCGTTCGGCGGGGGTCAGGGCGCCTGCCGCGTAGTCCAGCATGAAGGCCGCATAGGCTGTCTCATGAGGCGTCATCGGGACTCGGCACTGGGCGGTTGCGCTCCCAGCGCTTACGCAGACGGTAGGCCGACGGATCACTCTCAAAATCCTGTTCAGGATCAGAGGGCGTCGCGGTTGATGTCGGCTGCCAATCTCCCTAGTTCATGTGAGCCGACGCGCCGGAGGGGCGCTCTGGGGATCGCCTATGGCCATGCACAACGTCATCGAGGCCATCGGCCACACGCCCCTGATAAGGCTACGGAAAGCTTCCGAGCTGACGGGCTGCGAAATCCTCGGGAAAGCGGAATTCCTCAATCCCGGCCAGTCGGTGAAGGACCGGGCCGCGCTGGGGATGATCCGGGCCGCGGAAAAGAGCGGCGCACTGCGGCCAGGCGGGCTGATCGTCGAGGGCACGGCCGGCAACACCGGGATCGGTCTGGCGGTGGTCGGCAATGCGCTGGGCTACCGAACAGTGATCGTGATGCCGCGGACGCAGAGCCAGGAAAAGAAGGACGCGGTGCGAATTCTTGGCGCGAAGCTGGTCGAGGTGGACGCGGTTCCCTACGCCAACCCCAACCACTATGTGAAGTACTCGGAGCGGCTTGCGGCTGACCTCGCCAAGACGGAGCCCAACGGCGCGATCTGGGCGAACCAGTTCGACAACGTCGCCAACCGCACCGCGCACTACGAGACGACCGGCCCGGAAATCTGGGAGCAGACGCAGGGCAAGGTCGACGGCTTCATCTGCTCGGTCGGATCAGGCGGCACGCTTGGCGGCGTGTCGCTGGCGCTGAAGGAGAAGTCGAAGGGCCGTGTGAAAATCGGCATCGCGGATCCGGGCGGCGCGTCGCTATTCAACTACTACAAGTCCGGGGAACTAAGGGCGGAAGGCACCTCGATCACGGAAGGCATCGGGCAGTCGCGCGTGACGGCGAACCTGGTCGATGTCGCTGTCGACCTGCCCTACCGGATCAATGACGACGAAGCGCTGCGCATCATGTTTGATCTGACGAAGGACGAAGGCATGTGCCTCGGCGGATCGTCGGGGATCAACGTGGCGGGCGCGATCGCGATGGCCAGGGAGCTGGGGCCGGGCAAGACCATCGTCACGATGCTCTGCGACTACGGCAACCGCTACCTGTCGAAGCTCTACAACGCGCAGTTCCTGCGCGAGAAGGGCTTGCCGGTTCCGGAGTGGCTGGAGAGCTAGTCTCCAGGGGATCGGCGCTCAGCTGCCGAAGAGGCGCATGCCGAGCCAGATCACGCCGGCCCAGAACGCGCTGCAGAAGATGATCACCGACAGCGTCACTTTCCACGGTGCCCACTTCGGCTCGCTGTCGTTGGCGGGCGGCGTCGACGTGCCTCGCCGTTCGCGCTGCTGCGCGTCGGTGTCGGTTTCAGCTGAAGCGGGATAGCGCTTGGCCGTCGTGTTCGAATTGAGCGGCTGGCTCAAGAAGCCTCCGATTGTCGCCGCGTCCCAACCCACGTCCCGTGCCTCACAACGCAAGATTTATCAGGGCAGTGAGACATCTGCTCCTTAACAATCAGTGAGTTCGCAGCGGCTTTTGCGCACGCGCGGCAAGTTGGCGCCGTCGCGCTGCGGCAGCGTCCAAGGCATGGAAATCGCGGCGGAAAAGTGTGCCGCTTTGCGGCACACCAGAATGTCGCGGCTAACGCAGACGCCTGATCAGTAGGCGCCGCGCGCGAAGAGCACGACGGGAATCGCCTTCAGCATGATCTGCAGATCGAGCCAGATCGACCAGTCACGCGAGTATTGGACGTCGTAACCAACGCGGGTGTCGTAATCGAGGGCGTTACGGCCGTTGACCTGCCACAGGCCCAGCATGCCGGGACGCACGGCGGTGTAGTAGGAGAAGTTGCCGCGGTAGCGGTGGATCTCGTCCGAAGTGATGGGACGCGGGCCGATGATGGCCATGTCGCCGCGCAGGATGTTCAGGAGCTGCGGGAGCTCGTCGAGGCTCGACTTGCGCAGGGCGCGGCCGAGGTAGGTGACGCGCGGATCGTTGCGAAGCTTCTGGTATTTGGCCCACTCGGCGGCGGCCGCCGGATCGGAAGCGAGCAGCTTCTCGAGACGATCGGCGGCGTCGATGCGCATAGTGCGGAATTTCAGGCACTCGAAGGTGCGTCCGTTGTAGCCACAGCGGCGCTGGACGAAGAACACCGGACCCGGATCCATGATCTTGATGAGCGCGGCGATGATCAGCATCACCGGTAGAGCGAACAGCAGCACGCCGCCCGCGATGGTCAGGTCCATCATGCGCTTGGCGAGGCTGTCATGCGCCTTGCCCAGACCTGTCACGGGAGGAGTGGAATCGCTCCAGGTCGAAACGATGCGGTCGGCTTCAACGCCGCTTCCATTTTTCATCTTAACAACACCCAGTCGACCTGTACGTCGACAGCCCTACGCAAACCCCAGACCAACTTGTTTGGCCCGGCCCGTCCGCTCGCGGCGCGCTCCGTTCGCCTTTCCTCCAAGGCGCGGATCGCTGCTCATGTTGGTTAGCGGGGGCATCTGGAAGCCGTTCGATTTCGGCCGCCGTTAGTCTCCGCTCCTAGTCCCGAGCGAGGGTGAACGGGGACATGATTACCAAGGTGCAAACAAGAGCGTTCTCCCGTCGCGCGAGTGGTTTACTGCTAATTCTGTCGAGGGACTGTTTCACGTCACCGGCATGATGAATCCGCACACGGAGCATGCGCGAAAATCACTTCCGCACGTCACGCGCGAATGTTTGGTGACAGACGCGCGAGTCACGCTTTCCGTTGGCGAAAATCGGACTAACAACACGCGTCGGAAGCGCTGCCTTGCCTCATCCGTCAGCTATCGCTAGCAGGGTGGAAAGCACGACGAATAAAGAGGATTCCCACGGGTATGGTCGCTCGCTTCTCACCCGAAAAACCTGTGCTGTCGGCTGACTGGTTGAAGTCGCATCTGACGGCGCCGGATGTGCGCGTGCTCGACGCGACCTGGTTCATGCCGAACGAACCGCGGACAGGGCGCGAGGCCTACACGGCGCAGCACATTCCGGGCGCGCGCTTTTTCGACATAGACGACATCGCAGACACGGAAAGCTCTTATCCACATATGCTTCCGTCTCCGGAGAAATTCTCCTCCCGCGCGAGGAAGCTCGGGCTCGGCGATGGGCACCGGATCGTTGTTTACGACCAGAATGGTTACTTCGCTTCGGCCCGCGCCTGGTGGATGTTCAGGGCGATGGGACACGAGGATGTCGCCGTGCTCGATGGCGGGTTCGAGGCCTGGAGACAGGCCGGCGGCGAGGTCGAGGACCTGCCGCCCCATTTTGTGGCGGACCGGCATTTCACCTGCCGCCCGCGGCGGGACGTGCTCAAGGACCTGGACCAGGTCAAACAGGCTCTGGCGACGTCTCCGGCCCAGCTGGTCGACGGCCGTTCGGCTGCGCGGTTCAAGGGCGAGGCGCCCGAGCCGCGACCGGGCCTGCGCAGCGGGCACATGCCCGGTTCGGTTAACGTGCCCCACGGACTGCTGATCGCTCCGGACGGGCGGCTCAAGGAGCCGTCGGAGCTGAAAAGGATCTTCGCAGACGCCGGCGTCGATCTCGGCAAGCCGATCATCAACACGTGCGGGTCCGGCGTGACGGCGGCGATCCTGGCGCTGGCGCAGGCGCTGGCTGGGCATGACGACTCGGCCGTTTACGACGCTTCCTGGTGCGAATGGGGGGCGGCGGACAACGGCCTGCCCGTCGCGACGGGGTAAGCCATGGCGAAGGCGGGCGGGAAGAACAGCGGCCGCAAGCTGGGCACCCGCCTCGCCCACTCGGGACGTGATCGCGGGCTGACGCGCGGCGGCGTGAACCCGACCGTGCAGCGGGCGTCAACCATCCTGGTGGAGAGCGCCGACCAGCTCTATGCGCCGGGGGTCTGGACCTATGGCCGGCACGGCACGGGGACGCACGACGCGCTGAAGGCGGCGCTGTGCGAGCTGGAGGGGGCGGCGCACTGCCAGCTCGCCCCGTCCGGGCTGCTGGCCTGCACCCTGCCGATCCTCGCCCTGACCACGGCCGGGGACCATGTGCTGGTGACCGACAACTGCTATGGGCCGACGCGACGGTTCGCGGAGCGGATGCTCAAGCGGCTAGGCGTCGAGGCGGAGTTCTACGACCCCCGCATCAAGGACATTTCCGCCAAACTGCGGCCGAACACCAAGGCCGTGTTCATCGAGAGCCCGGGCTCCTTAACCTTCGAGATTTCCGACACGCCGGCGATGACGGCGGCGGCGCGGGCGGCTGGCGTAGTCAGCATTTTCGACAACTCCTGGTCGGCCGGCGTCTGTCACAAGCCGCTGGCGCTCGGAGCGGACATCGTCGTGCAGTCGACCAGCAAGTATGTCAGCGGCGGCGCAGATGTTCTCGGCGGTGCGGTGCTCACGAACGATGCAAAGCTTGCGGAGCGCGTGAAGGAGACGGCGACCGACCTTGGCCTCGCCGTGTCGCCGGATGACGCTTACACGCTGCTGCGCGGCTTGCGGACGCTCGAGACGCGGATGGCGCAGTGCTCGGCTTCGGCGCTGGACGTGGCGAGGTGGCTGGCGCAGCGGCCGGAGGTCGATCACGTTATCCACCCGGCCCTGCCGTCGCATGCCGATCACGAGCTGTGGAAACGCGATTTCTCGGGCGCGTCGGGGCTGTTCGGGTTGGTGCTGAAGCCGGCGGCGCCGAAGAAGGTGCACGCTTTCTTGGATGCGCTGGAGCTGTTCGGGCTGGGCTTTTCGTATGGCGGCTTCGAGAGCCTCGCCATCCATTGCGATCCGCAGGTCAAACGCACGGTAGCGAAACCGACCCTCGCCGGTCCGCTGATCCGCATCAGTATCGGTCTGGAAGATCCCGCCGATCTTTGCGCCGACCTTGAGAGCGGGTTGGCCGCTCTCAAGTGACGGCGGACAAGATCACGGGAAAAGGCGCAGCGTGAGGCTAAGTTTGTTCTGCGAGAGGTCGCGGTCGCGCTGGGCTCCCGACGAGTCCTGGTTGAGCAGCGTGTAGGTGAGATCGACGCGGGCGTTGCGGTTGAGCTTGTAGCCGCCGCCGACAGCGAAGGTCAGGATCGAGTCCTTCCGGTCGATGCCTTCGAAGTCCGAGTCCTGGTGGCGCAGGTCTCCGAACAGGACGATGTTGCGGCGCAGCTCGTGGTCGATGTGGACGCCAAAGGCGGTCAGCGACGCCGTCGCGCTCGTGAACAGGCCGGGGTCGAAGGTCGTGCGCACGCCGGTGAAAGTCACTGTCGTGATCTGCGTCGGGAACCAGATCAGGCGGCCGTCGAGGCTGATGCCGTCGAAGTCGGGGCGGAGCGCCGACTTCTTGTCATCCGTGAGGTAGCCGATGCCGACGTCGCCGCGGAAGGGCGCTTCGAGTTCGAAGTCCAGACCGACGTGGATGTTGGTCTGGTCGCTGTCGCGCGTCGGGTTCAGGACGGTGCCCGGGTCATCGTAGTCGACGTTGCTGAAGCGGCCGTCGAGGAACACGGCGACGTCAGGCGAGACGGCATAGGTGCCGCGGACGCTGAAGTAGTCCTCGGTCGAGTCGCGGAAATCCTGGTCGATGCGGCCGCCACCGACAGCACCGACATCCTTGTAGTCCATGTCGATCTGACCCACTTCGCCACGAAGCTGGAAGCGCGAGCGCGTCCACGTTGCGTTGCCGTTCAGCTGCGAACGGCCGAACTCGATCGGCTCAACCGCAGCGCCGGGCGAACCCGGATCGTTGCGCGGCTGGTGATAGCGAGCGCCGCTGAAGCCCGCGCCAAGCGCGAACTCGCGGGTGACATCGAGGCGGCCGTTGATATGGCCTTCGCCGTCGACGGTGCTTTCATCGCTCTCGCTGGAGAACTGGGTGTCGTTCACGTCAAAGCCCAGCGACAGGGAGTGGTTGGCCCAGTCCGATTGCAGTTCGGCGTGAGGATTCAGCTGGAAGTAGGTGTCGCTGGTCTCGTTGTTCTCAGTGCTGAAGACGTTGTCGTTGTAGCCGACGCCGAGGCCGAGGCTGGAGTTGAGTATGAAGGAGCCGAGGCGAACCGGCTGGGGATCGAACTCCGGTTGCGGGCGATCCGTCACCGCGACGAACCGGTTGCGGAAGAAAGGGCTGTCGGGCGTCTGTGCGAGCGCCGCCGGCGCCGCCAGACCCGCAAGGAGGGTGGTGTACGCGAGCTTTTTCGAGAATCCGAACTTCATGACCGTTTGCCTCTTCGGGTGGGCCTCAGTTGTCGGGGTAGCAAGATCGGGACCGCCCACGCGCGCCTGTTCGCGCCACGGGAGAATCCCTAGCCCCTCGAATCGCGGATTATCCGCTGCTCCGCGCTGGCTGGCACGATGCCGGGTCGAAATTCACCGCTTGCCGTGCCGCGCAGGCCACACCTGATTCGCGCGGAAAAACCGCGCCGCCGCTGCGATCGGCTGGCCGGATATGACAACGCCGCCTGCGAGGGCGGCCTTGTGCCATCGATTCGTCCACAGAAACAGGGATCGGCTGCGCCTAGAACAGCCGTTCCTTGATGCGGATGGTGTCGCCGGGAAGCACCGGCGTAAGCGCGGTCAGATCGACCTGCTCCTCGCGGTCGCCGTTCGCGTGCTTGATCAGGATCTGCTTCTTGTTGGCGCGGTAGGTGAAGTCGCCTGCGGCGGCGATCGCCTTCATCACGGTGAGGCCGGGCGTGAACGGATATTCGCCCGCCTTGTTGATCTCTCCGAGAATGTAGAAGGGACGACCCTTGGTCATTTCGGCGCTGACCTGCGGCGCCTTGATAAAGACCTTCAGCTTTTCTTCGATGGCGCGCTGCACGTCGCGCAGCGTCTTGTCCTTCACGGCGACCTCGCCAATCGCCGACATGGAGATGAAGCCGAGACCGTCGACCACGAACGGGCCGGAAAGCGTCGGTTCACCGAAGACGGTCACCTTGATCTCGTCGCCGGAACCGAGGCGGTACTCATCCGGCGAGGGGGCCTGGAGAGAAACGGGTGCAGCCGGTGCGGCCTGTGTCGTCGGAGCCACCGGAGTGGGAGCCGGCGCCGGTGTCTGGGCCGAAGCGCAGCCGATCAGCGCAGTGGCTCCAAGGAAGGCAAGTGCGGCTGACCGGAAAGCGGTGAAGGCTTTCATCTCGCAGTCTCCAAGCTAGGCGTGACGGCCGGCGGAGCATCTGTCCGGAGACCGGTCGTCAGGAACTCGACGCTGTCATGCTCAAATCGGGCCGCAGTAAGACGTCCGCTGAGGTAAGCGCCGGTATCGAGGCCGACGCGGCGGCCGTCGCGGTATGGTAAAACGGCTGGCGTGTGACCGTGAACGACGACCACGCCAAGCGGCCGGCGGTCGGCCAGGAAGGCGTCGCGGATCCAGAGCATGTCCTGCTCGGTCTGCTTCTCCAGCGGAACGCCGGGGCGAACGCCAGCGTGGACGAAGACATAGTCCCCGATGCGCACGGAAAGATCGAGGTTAGCGAGGAAGCGAAGATGCGCCGACGGCAGAGCGGCCTTGAGATCGGCGGACGCCTGAGCCCAAGCCTCCGAGGAAGCACGGTTAACCGGAGGGCGGACGCCGTAGGACACCAGCGTCTCGATGCCCCCGAAGCTCGCCCAGCGAGGGCCGATCTGCGGATCGTCAAGGAACTGAAGCATCGCCGCTTCATGGTTACCTTTGAGGAAGTACGTCTCGAAAGGAGACATCGACTCGCCCAGCAGGACGTCGATCACCTCGCGGGACTGGAAGCCGCGGTCGATGTAGTCGCCCAGGAAGACGAGGATTGGCCGGCCCGTGAACGATCCGCGTGACGCATCCGCAGTGATCTCCGCAATCAGCCGGACCAGCAGATCCGCGCGGCCATGGACATCGCCGACGGCATAGATGCGGCGGCCGCCGGGTACGGTCGCGGTGAAGTTCGCAACGCGAACCGGAGCGGAATTGCGATTAATTCCGAACAGGGCGGCAGTTCGGGAGCGCAAGGACCTGAAGCCCTTGCGCGTTCCGTGAACGAGGTCCGACCCCGCCACCCAGATGCGCGATAGCGCCACTTTCAACCCGCGCTCCAACTGCCCGACCCGATCGTTAAGGTCCAAGGGCGTCCCAACTCGGTTTGCTCCAAAGCAAGCACGAAGCCAGTCTGGCCCGATCTCTTATACCTCAACACGATTTGCCGCGCCGCTTTGTCCGCGGCCCTAAGTGCATGCGACGGCAGTTTCGACCGGTTGCGGCTGGCGAGAAAGGGCTATCAACAGCCCTTTACCGGTTCGGGAGCACGAATGTTGGGATGTGCGGCCTCCAAACAGGGAAACTGGCTCGCCAACTCGCTTGCCGGTTGAAAGATGACGGGGCCTAGCTAGGACGCTAGGCAGGCGCGTGCGGAGGTGGCCAACTGCAGGCTCAGACGTTTGCCATGTGGCCCACTTTTCGCTGCACGAAAAGCGGGCGGCATTCCGGCGCGTTCTGAGTGGGGCAGCTTTCAGTAGGCAGGGTGATGGACGGTTTTGAACGCAGCTCATCCGATCCGCAAAAGGCGGGCAAAGGGATGCCCGCGCTCACGGCTGCGATCGCCAACCTGAAAGGCGGCGTCGGCAAGTCAACGACGACGGTGATGCTGGCGGACGGGCTTGCGTACTTCTACGGCATGACCGTGCTGATCATCGATCTCGATCCGCAAGCCAACTCGAGCCAGATGCTGCTGACCGAACGCGGCGTGCAGCAGGCCTCCGATCAGGGCAAGGGCGCGCACCAGCTGCTTGGCGAGTTCATGGCGGGACGGCCGGCGAACGCAGCGCCTTTCATCATGCCGAACGCAGTGACGCTCGAAGAGCTGCGCATCGCAGAGGAACAGGACGAGCGGCTGGGCTGGATCTCGATCCTGCCGTCGCATCCGCAGCTGCGCCTGCGCGAGATGGGTTTGGAGGAAGAGTGGTATACGCGCGCCGGCACGCCGACGACGCTGTCGACCGCGCTGGCCGCGTACTTCAAGTCGGCGTTTGCGCCGCTGGGATCGCTCTACGACGTGATCCTGCTCGACTGCCCGCCGCACCTCTCCCCCCTCGCCCGCGCGGGACTGTCTGTGTCGGACGTGTTTATCACGCCGACGATCGCGGATTCCGTTTGCACTTGGGGGACGAAGCAGTTCTCCGAGTGGGTCAGCAAGTTCGTCGCGCCGGACCTGCCAGAGCGCAACTTCGTGCTCATCACGCGCTTCCGCGACACGCGCTATGCGCGGCAGGTGGAGAGCGACCTGCGCGAAATCTATCTCAAGGACCGCTGGTTCGGGCCGACGATCCCCGAGAGCGTCCACGTTCTCAACGCCATGGATCGGGCGGCGCCGGATAGCTACGATACGTTCCGGGGCAAGTATGGTGGGGTGAGAGGCGACGTCCGCAGGCTGGCGGAACGCTTCACCGATTTCATGAGTCAACGTACGGGCGCGACATGGCAGAAGATCCGGGATTGAGCGCCGTCGAATACATCGACCGTTTCTTTGACGAGCTGCGCACCGAAATCCGCTCCAACCCCAAGCTGGCGGCAAAGCTGGTGAAGGCGCTGGGCGGCAATGTCGTGTTCGCGGACGAGGCCAAGGCGGACATATCGAGCCCGTATGCGCTGGCCAGCGGGCCGAAGCAGCGTTTCTATTCGGTCTACGGCGCGCTGAAGGCGCCCGAGATCAAGAAGGTGCTAAAGCAGCACAACCTGGCGACTACGGTCGACATGAACGGAAAGACGCCGGCTCAGCTGGTGGACATGCTGTATGAGCGCGCGTCGGCGAAGGTCGGCGAGCGGCGTAGCTCCGCGTTCTAGGTCGCCGGAACATCTGGCTTTTTCATCGCACGACGGATGAGGCGCTCGGCAAGCCAGCAGGCTGTCGCCCATGACGCGCCGAGGCACCAGCCGGCGAGAACGTCGGTGGTCCAATGTACGCCGAGATAAACGCGCGTGATGCCGACCAGCAGCGCCAGCGTGATGGCGATGGCCATGACGTAGAACCGCAGCGCTCGGTGCGGCATCGCGCGCGAGAGCATCGCGCCGAGCGAGAGGTAGGCGACGGTCGAGAGCAGTGCGTGGCCGCTCGGGAAGCTGGCGTTGAGGACTTCCGAGGCGCGGTAGACGTCCGGCGGGCGTGTACGCTCGAAAACCAGCTTCATGGTTTCGCTGAGGACGAGGCCGCCAGCGAGCGAGATGGTCAGCGCAAGCGCCTTGAGCATCTGGCGCTCGATCAGGAGATAGCCGACGGCGATCAGCGCAATGGAAGCGAGGACTGCGACGCTGCCGAGCGAAGTGAGATCAAGGGCTGCATGCTCGAGCCATTTGGGACCGATGGCGTCGCGAAGATCGGGACCGGGGTGCAAGGTCTGCAGCACCCAGAGATCGAAGGAGCGGCCCGGGGCTTCCTGCATTTCATCGGCGATGGCGGCGAAAGCCAGCGCGAGGCCCGTCACGCAAGCGACTGCAACCAGTTCCATCGCCTCGCTGCGCGCGAAGCTGATGAGCTCGAGAACCGGGCGCGGGGCGCGCTGCTTGATCCATGTTGCGAAAGCCATCGTGCCGGAACGATCTGCCGCGCCGTTTGTTTCCGCAAGTGGGGCAACCGCGCGACGCCTGCCGCGTTGTTCAGGCATCGCACACAATCAGCAAGGAGCATCCCCATGCCCACGCCTTCCGGCCACACGAGCGCCATCCGCGCCACGAAAGTCATCGGCACGCCTGTCTTCAACGGTCAGGGCGAGAAAATCGGCAAGATCGAGGACGTGGTTCTCGACAAACAGTCCAACAACATCATGTTCGCGGTGTGCGGCTTCGGCGGCTTCCTCGGCATGAACGAGAAATTCCATCCGCTGCCGTGGTCGACGCTCGACTATCAGAAAGACCGCGACGGCTATGTCGTCGGCATGACCAAGGACCAGCTCAAAGCGGCGCCGTCGGACAAGATCGACGAGCTGACGCGCGGCGACGGCGACACGCTGCGTGACCAGGTCTACGACTATTACAAAGCGCCGCGTTACTGGCAGTAGCGGCAGCCTGAAATGACGAAGGGCCCGGGATCGCTCCCGGGCCCTTTGCTTTTCGTATCGTGAGGACGACTAGCTCGGCGTCGCGGCGGCAGCTGGGGCTTTGCCGGCGTCCTTGTGCCACTCGTAGATGCGGCGGATCGAGCAGGCGCCGTCGTAACGTGTGTCGGTCACCAGCTTGTCGCCGTTGGACAGGCAGGAGCCGCCGCCGATGCGGCTGATCAATCCGATGGTGGTGAAGGCGTCATCAGGCTCGCACGTGCCGATGAGGTCGAGCTTGTATTCGTCGCGGACGCCTTTTTCGACGATGACCGACTGGCGGTCGTTCTGGCGCCAGTTGCGGATCTGCTGGTTGAAGCAGATCTGGCTGACTTCCTTGCCCTGACGGGGATCAGGCTTCGCTTCGGCTTCTTTGCGGGCGGCGGTCGAAGCGGGAGTCTCGCAGGCGGCCATCAGAAGAGCGGCGCCGGCGAGAAGAACGATATGTTTCATAGGAGCGCTCCTTAGGCGGTGTAGCGGAAGCGGTCCGTAAAGAGTCCGCCTTGCGTGCTGAACGCCGCCTGAATGGGATATGATCCCGCCCTGCAATTTATGCAAAGCCGGCGACCGCCTTTCGACGGGGACAATTCCGCCAGATGTCAGTTCGGCTTCACGCCTGCCTGGTTGAGGAAGGCGCACTTCTTCGCCGCGGCGAGATCGTTGAGGCGCTGGCCGCGCATCATCTGCGGCATGATCGACGCCATGTCGTTGAACATGACGCCCCTGCTCCGGTCGGCTTCCGGGATCTGCTTCATGGCGGCGGCCATCTGCGCCTGCGCGGCGCCCTGAGCCAGCCAACCGCCTCCGGGAAGGAATGAGCCGGCGATGCCCGCCGCCATCGATCCAGCCATGAGCCCCGACTGCGCGGCCATGGCGCCCTTGGCGCGGTTCTGCTGGTTCTGAGCCTCGGCGCCCATGCTGGCGACCGTCGCCACGAATTTCGGATCGTTGAACATGGCGCCCATTTCGAGCTGGATGGCCTCGCAGCTCATCTGTTCATCGCCGGGATGGTTGGCCTGCGCCTGGGCTTGAGCCTGCGCGGCCATCAGGTTGTTGCCCTGCATCTGCGTGGTGGCGACCGAGTTGGCCATCGCAGCGTTGACGCCCATGCCCATCGGGTTGGGAACCGCGCAGGCGGAAAGGGCGAGTGCTGCAGCTGTCATGAAGACAAGTCTCATCAGCGTCCCTCCGAGAAACTTATGGCTAGCATCCTTCTGCAAGAGGCGGCTGGCAACTGCGCACGATCAGTCGCAACTGCGATCCGAATCACATTACGAATCGTGTTGCTGGGCGGCTTAGTGCAAGGGCGTATGGTGTGAGCCAGCATTTTTTCTGCAACGCGATGCCGATCGGCGAAATCCGCGGCGACGTCGCAATCGTCAGGTTCGTGATGGAAAGCCCGATCGAGGGCGGAGGCGGCGTGCCACAGGGCGTCGATGGGGTGTTCACGCCTCATTCGGCCCGGGCCGCTGCGGAAGTTCTGCTCCGCATCGCGCGGGAGTTCGAACAGCGGCGGCTACAGCCTGCCCCTGTGGCGGCTTTCCCCGCGAAGGTTGCGCGCACGGCAGGCAAGCCAAAGCAGGCCTGAAGGTTCCTTAACGGGGAACTTGGCGGTTTCCCCCTGCGTTGATGTCTCCGGGCGAGTGCGTCCGGAGGACAGGTCGGTGGTGCGCAGGCGACGCGGAGCGAGACTGGCCCCAGTTAGTCGGGGCGACGAGACGTTTGTCCTGATCGAAAAGAACCCTCAGCAGATCACGGCGATCTGCCTGGCGGTGCTGACTGTCATCGCAGTGGCCGCGGTCTTCTATGTGGGCCGCGCCTTCATGCTGCCTGTCGCGGTGGCGTTCGTGTTCAGCGTGGTGCTGGCGCCGATGAGCGGCGCGCTGGAGTGGCTGAAGCTGCCCCGCGCGCTGTCATCGATCCTGGCGCTGCTGCTGGCGACGGGGATCGTGATCGTCGCGTTCTTCATGATTGCCGAGCCGGCTGCGCGTTGGCTGGACGATGCGCCGCAGACGATCCAGCGGGCGGAACGACAGATCCGCAAGCTGCAGGAACCGTTGAAGCCGGTGACAGACCTGTCGCACGAAGTGGACGGGCTACAGATCATGCCGGGAGCTGCGCCCAAGGCGCGGACGGTCGTGGTGCAAGGACCGGAGCTGACCCAGTCGCTGCTGGCTTCCGCGCAGGTGATCGCGGTGCAGGCGGCGCTGGTGTTCGTGCTGACGTACTTCTTCCTGCTGACACGCGAAGACCTGCGGCTGAAGATGATCGCGTTCCAGCCGAAGCTGCGTGACCGCGTTCGGACGGCGCGGGCGTTTCGCGATGTCGAGAAGCGCGTGGGCGGGTACCTGCTTACATTTTCGATAATCAATGTCGGCGTGGGCGTCGCGGTGGGGCTGGCGTGCTGGCAGCTGGGGTTGCCGGAGCCGGCGATGTGGGGCGGGATCGCGGCGATCCTCAACTACATCCCGTTCCTTGGGCCGGCGGTGACCATCGTGCTGCTGGGGCTGGCGGGGCTGTCGACCTACGACACGCTGATCGAAGCGGCATGGCCGGTGCTGGCGTATTGGGGAATCAACTTCCTCGAGTCCAACCTGGTGACGCCGACGGTGATGAGCCGGCGGATGACGTTGAACCCGCTGGCGATCGTGTTGTCGGTGTCGTTCTGGACGTGGATTTGGGGACCGGTCGGCGGTCTGGTCTCGCTGCCGCTGCTGATCATGCTGAAGGTGGTGTGCGATCACACGCCGGCGTTCCGGGTCGTCGGGGCGCTGATCGGAGCGCCGATCACGCGGACTGCGAAGTTCGAGCGATCGTGGCTGTTCGGGAAGCGCAAGCCGGTCGAGCCTGACGAGCCGGAGCCGGTCGCGAAAATGGCGGAGCGGCCGGGAGCTACACCTCCGCCTGCCGAGAAGACCGATGAACCGCCGGCTGCGCCGGCGTTCGCGGAATAGTTCAGCCGCCGTCGAACTTCTTTATCAGCGTCTTCGGCGCGCAAGCGCGCCAGCTCTGGGCAATCCAGCCTTTCATTGTCTCGATGTCGGCGGCCTCCCCCGCCTTGATCCGGGCCGTGACCCAGCCCGACTTGCCGAGGCCGTAGCCGGTGGGTTCGACCCACGAGAGCGTCAGAGCCATCTCGGCCGAGACCGGCAGCTTCACGCTCATCGACATTTCCTTGGCGCCAGCCGGATCGCCGCCGAAGGCTGCGAACATCTTGTCCTTCACCTTCACCACTTCATCGCCCCACGGATGGTCGACGCGGGTTTCGGGAAAGGTGAGCGCATAAGCGATCAGCTTCTGCTGGACCTGCTTTGGGCTGGATTTGGCCGCGGGCTTCGCAGCGGCCTTCTTGACCTTTGCCTTGGCCATGAACGATCAACTCCCATGCGCATGCGTGTCGACTATCGCAAGGAACGCTGTATCTCGCCTTTGACGCCGTGGGTCCACACCGGCGTTGACGCGAGCTACTGGAAGGCGACGGTGTTCGATCCGCCGATGCCGCATCCGATCGCCGGCAAGGGCTGGCCGGTGTGGGTGCTGGAGCATCGCGGGCGGGAGCTGATCTTTTCCTCGCCCGAAGAGATGGCGCACGCGATCGACATTCTCGGCCGCAAGATCCTGCCAGTCACGCGCGATCTCGGGAAACCGTTCCGGGCCGTGAACTCGCACTGGCTGTCGCGGCTACACTCCAGCTTCAAGCCGTGGAAGGTGCGGCAGGAGCTGGTGAAGGAGCTGAAGAAAGCTCCGCCCGCGGGGTGAGCCGCGGGCGGGTTTCCATTCGCCCTAGTGGTGCATCGTGAACGAGACGCCAATGATGCGCGGCTCGTTGACGAAGGCCGTGTTGTTGTTGAAGTCGATCGCGCCCTTGATGTTGTCTTCGTCCGTGATGTTGCGGGCGAAGGCGGCGACTTCCCACGAACCATCGGTGCGCGCGTAGCCGATCTTCAGGCCGCCTTCGAACTGGTGGTCGGTCTCGAACTCTTTCGACTCGTAGAGGAAGATGTTCGTCTTGCCCTGGTAGGCCCAGTCGGTGAAGCCGAAGATCTCGCCGCCGGCGCCGACCGGCACGGAGTAGCGGGCCGTGAAGTTGGCCGTCAGCTCCGGCGCGTTCGGGAACGGGTTGCCGTCGATCAGCGCCAGCGTGGTGCCGGAGCGAACGACCGTCGGGTCCGTCACGGTGCACTGGGCGCACACGCCGACGCCAAGCGTGGAGTCGTCGAGTTCAGTGTGGGTGTAGGCGACGCCGCCGGTGAAGACGAGGTTTTCGGTCGGCGTCCACTCGGCGTCGATCTCGGCGCCGTAGGCCTTGCCTTTGTCGGCGTTGATCAGGTGGATCAGGTTGCCGCTGCCGCCGACAGCCGTGAGCTGGATGTCGCTCACGGTGTAGGTGTAGACGGCGCCGTTGAGACGCAGCGTGTTGTCGAGCAGCGTTTCCTTCCAGCCGGCTTCCCACGAGAGGTTGGTCTCGGAGGTGGCGACCGAGGGAGCGCCGCCGAAGCCGGCGTCACGGGCCTGGATCGACGGGCCGCGGAAGCCGTCGGCCACGCGGGCGTAGACGTTCACGTTCGGCGTCAGCTCATAGAGGCCCGACAGCTCCCAGCTGACGTGGTCGTCGCTGACGGAGCGGTTGAAGGCCGGCACGTTCTTGACCGTGAGGTCCTTGTCGTCGTCGGTGTAGCGAAGGCCGGCGACGACCTTGAACTGGTCGGTGAACTGGTAGCTGCCCTGCCCGAACACGGCCCACGACTGGTTCTCGTGCGTCAGCGTGACGAGCGGCGGCGTGCCGATCGAGCCGAACGACGAAATGTCGACGGACGAGTCGAAGTAGTAGGCGCCGACCTGCCAGGTCAGCTTCTGGCTGGTGTCGCTGGCGAGGCGGACTTCCTGGGTGAACTGCTCCAGCGCATTGATGCGGTCCTCGCTGTCGGCGTCGAACGGGATGAAGCCGGGGCCAACGCCGGCCTTGCCGCCGTCGATGTCGCCGCGGCTCTGGCCGCTGGTGCTTTCGTAGGCGGTGATCGAGGTGAACGTCGCGCCGCCGAAGTCGTAGGTGATGTTCGCGGACGAGCCCCAGCCCTGGTATTCCTGGTGGTTGTCGTTGTTGCCGCCGCTGTAGGAAACGCTGCGGCGGTGGTAGTTGCCGTTCAGGCCGTCCGAGCCCTTGGTGATGACGTTGGCGCGGAAGATGGCCGACGTGCCGTCCAGATCGCGGCCGTGGACGTTGAACAGCATCTTGAGCTTGTCGTCCGGCGCATAGAGCACCTGCAGACGGCCGGCCGTTTCGTCGAAGCCGCCGAGGTCGTCCTTGCCGGGGCGATTGGTGTCGTCGATGTAGTCTTCGCGGTGCTGCCACAGACCCGAGGCGCGGACCGAAAGGCCCGGCATGATCGCTCCGCCGATGCCGCCTTCCAGCGACGTGGTGCCGTAGGTGCCGTAGGAGGCGTTGAAGTCGTAGCCGGATGTCTCGGTCGGACGCTTCGAGATGAAACGGATGATGCCGGCCGTAGTGTTGCGGCCGAACAGAGTGCCCTGCGGGCCGCGATAGACCTCGACCTGGTCGAGATCGAAGACTGGCGTCGATTTCAGCGCCACGTTCTCCATGATCACGTCGTCCTGAATGATCGAGACGGGCTGCGAAGCGGCGAGGTCGAAGTCGATGTTGCCGAGGCCACGGATGTAGAAGCGCGGGGCGGCGCGGCCGTTCGAGCTTTCGGCGTAGACGCCCGGCACGCGCGAGGACAGCGCGAGCGAGTCATCGCCGCCAGTGAAGATGGTCTGCAGTTCGTCTTGCGACATCTGCGCGGCCGACAGCGGCACGTCCTGAAGATTCTCGGCGCGCTGCTGCGCGGTGACGACGACGACGTCGAGCTTGCCGGCTTGCTGTTCCTGAGCGGTTGCGGTTGCGGCGAGGCCTGCCGCGATAGCCGTCACGGCGACGGCGGTGAGGAGTTTGCGCATCAGCTTCTGCTGCATCCTAGTCCCCTTGATTTATTGTCCGTGTGCAGACGGCCGTACGAAGCATGTGTGACAGACACGGTCCAAGCGGAATCGGCGAGATTCACCCGGCAGGCGAAGTCGTGCCTTGACCAGCGGCGGGACCGCGTGGCGGCTGACGCTGGGACAGTGGTGAACCGCACGGTGGCTGGACGGCGTGCCGCAGGGGCCAAGGCCTTGTGCCGCAAAGGCTTCCGCCCATCTCGGCTGGCGGCGGCCGTTAACCGATTGGCGAGCGACGCTGCGCAGTGTTTGCGCTGGGAATTTGCGCCGGTACCGCCATGCAGGACTACGATCTCATTGTCATCGGCTCGGGGCCTGCCGGGCGCCGGGCGGCTGTGCAGGCGGCCAAGCTGAAGAAGTCTGTGCTGGTCGTCGAGAAGGGCCGGCGCGTCGGCGGCGTGTGCGTGCACACGGGGACCATTCCGTCGAAGACGCTGCGGGAGACGGTGCTCAATCTTTCCGGCTGGAGGGAACGTGGCTTCTACGGGCGGGCGCATCGCAACAAGGACAGCATTTCGGCCGACGACCTGAAGCGGCGGCTATCGATCACGCTGGACCATGAAGTCGAGGTGCTGGAGCACCAGTTCTCGCGCAACAACGTGACGACGATTTCGGGCGCCGGGCGGTTTCTCGATCCGCATACCGTCGAGGTGACGACGGACCTTGGCGTGCGGCACACGTTCCGGTCAGAGCGGTTCGTGCTGGCAGTGGGGACCGTGCCGTACCGGCCGGAGCACATTCCGTTCGACGGCGAAAGCATTCTCGACGCGGACGACATCCTGGAGCTGAAGCGCCTCCCCCGTTCGCTGGCCGTGATCGGCGGTAGCGTGATCGGGATGGAGTATGCCACGATCTTCTCGGCGTTGGATGTGAAGGTGACGGTGATCGATCCGTCGGACACGATCTTCCCGTTCCTGGACCGCGAGCTGGTCGACGAGTTCATCCATGAGCTGCGCGATCGGGGCATCACGCTGCGCTTCCAGACCAAGGCGAAGCGGGTCAGCAAGAAGGGGCCGGACGCTTGCCTGATCGAGCTGGAGGACGGGCGGCAGATCTGGAGCGAGATGGTGCTGTTCGCCGCCGGCCGCAAAGGCGCGATCGACGGGCTAGGCCTGGAGAACGCTGGATTGGTCGCCGATGAGCGCGGCCGGATCGCGGTGGACAAGGCGACGTTCCGCACCAGCGTTCCGCACATCTTTGCGGCCGGCGACATCATCGGCTTCCCTTCCCTCGCCTCGACTTCGATGGAGCAAGGAAGGATCGCGGCGTGCGGGGCGTTCGACGTGGATGCGCAGGCGCCGCCGGAGTTCTTCCCGTATGGCATCTATTCGGTGCCGGAGCTGTCGACCATCGGCATGACCGAGGAGCAGGCGCGGACGCGGCGGATCCCGTACGAGTGCGGGATCGCGCGGTTCCGCGAGACTGCACGCGGACAGATCATGGGGCTGAACGCCGGCTTCCTGAAGATGATCTTCGCGCTGGAGACGCGGCGGCTGCTGGGCGTGCATATCGTCGGCGAAGGCGCAACCGAGCTGATCCACATCGGCCAGGCCGTGCTGAACCTGGGCGGGACGCTGGATTACTTCGTCGAGAACACGTTCAACTATCCGACGCTGGCCGAGGCGTACAAGATCGCGGCGCTGGATGCGTGGAACCGGATGCCGCGCAAGCAGCCGACCAGTGATGTGTGGGAAACCGCGCACGAGGCGCTGCTGAAGTTTGCGGCCGGCGCCAAGGCGGGCTAGCACTCCCCAATCCGCAATCCTCGCTATGCGTTGCGCGTTTCCTCCTCTCGCGCCATGGTCCGGTGACAGATTCACCGGGCTTGCTGGAGGACAATCGGGATGGCGTCGACCTTCGTGATCGCGCAGGGGGGCGGTCCGACCGCCGTGATCAACCAGACGCTGGTGGGCGCCGTGCTGGAGGCCAAGAAGCGCCATCCGGGCGCGAAGGTGCTGGGCGCGCGGCATGGCGTGCGGGGCGTGCGCGACGGGGATTTTGTCGACCTGTCGGCCGTGCCGGAGGCGCAACTCAAGCTGATCGCGGGGACGCCGAGCGCGGCGTTGGGGTCGACGCGGGACAAGCCGGATGCGGCGTACTGCGATCTGGTGCTGAAGGGCCTCAAGAAAGCCGGCGCGGACGCCTTCATCTATATCGGCGGCAACGACACGGCCGGGACGCAGCAGATCCTCACCAACGCGGCCGGCGGTTCGATGGCGTTCGTGCATGCGCCCAAGACAATCGACAACGACCTTGTCGACAACGATCACACGCCGGGATTCATTTCGGCGGGCGAGTTCGTGGCCGCGGCGTTCCTGTCGGTGGACCTCGATTTCCGCGCCCTGCCCGGCATCTATGTCGGGATCGTCATGGGGCGGCACGCGGGATTCCTGACGGCGGCGGCGGCGGCGTGGCAGCTCGACGAGACTTCCGGGCCGCACCTGATCTACGTGCCGGAGCGCGGGTTCTCGGTGAAGCGGTTCATCGACGACGTGAAGCGGACCATGGACAAGTACAAGCGCTGCATCGTGGCGGTCTCCGAGGGCGTGACGATGGAGGATGGGCGGTCGCTGGTGGAGCATGTCGTGCCGGCGGACAAGCTGGAGCGGGATGCGCATGGCAACCTGAAGCTGTCGGGCACGGATCTTGGCGCGGCGTTCGAGCAGGCGCTGGCGACGGGTCTGCCGGGCAAGCGGGCGCGGGTCGATACGCTGGGCTATCTGCCGCGTGGCGCGGTTTCGATGATCAGCCCGGTGGATGCGAAGGAGGCGTTCGACGCAGGCGCGTTCGCGGTCGAGGCGGCGGACAAGGGCGGCGGTTCGGTGGCGTTGCAGGAGCAAGGCGGCAAGACGGTGATCAAGCTGGTTCCGCTCGCCAACGTCGCGGGCAAAACACGGCACATGCCGGACAACTTCCTGAAGCCGGACGAAAACGCGCTGTCGTCGGCGGGCCAGGCCTATTTCAAGCGCCTGCTGCCGAAGAAGTTCGAAGTCGGGAAGCCGTTCGTCTGAGGCTTACGCCGCTTCCGTGTGAAGCTCTTCGAGGCGCTTCACTTCTTCCTTCGAGCCCAGCATCACCGACACGCGCTGGTGGAGGCCAGTCGGAGCGATGTCGAGGATCGGGCGCTTGCCGTCGAACGCGTTGCCGCCGGCCTGCTCGCAGAGCATCGCCATCGGGTTGGCTTCGTACATCAGGCGGAGCTTGCCGGGCTTGTTGGGGTCGCGCTTGTCCCACGGATAGAGGAAGACGCCGCCGCGGCTGATGATGCGGTGAACGTCTGCGACCATCGAGCCGACCCAGCGCATGTTGTAGTTCTTGCCGCGCGGACCGGCGTCGCCGGCCGTGCATTCGTCGATGTAGGCGCGCACGGGCTCGGCCCAGTGGCGCATGTTCGACATGTTGATCGAGTACTCCTTGGTCTTGTCAGGCACGCGCAGCTTGCCGGCGACAGTCGCCCAGACGCCGGTCTCCGGGTCGAGCGTGAAGGCGGAGACGCCGTGGCCGATAGTCAGCACCAGAGTTGTCTGCGGACCGTAGACGACATAGCCGGCGGCGACCTGGTTGCGGCCGGCCTGCAGGAAGGGCGCGGCGCCCTCGCCCGGCCCGGCTTTCAGCACGGAGAAGATCGTGCCGATGGAGACGTTGACGTCGATGTTGGACGAGCCGTCGAGCGGGTCGAACAGCAGGAGGTAGGGCGCGCCCGGCGTGAGGGTGCGGGCTTCTTCCTCTTCTTCCGACGCAGCGGCGGCGACGACGCCGCAGACTTTCGCCATCGCCATCAGTTCGTCGTTGGCGAGCACGTCGAGCTGCTTCTGCTCTTCGCCCTGCACGTTGCTGGCGCCGGCCATGCCCAGCACGTCGGCGAGCGCGCCGCGAGCGACGAGAGCGGAGATCTTCTCGCAGGTGTCGGCGATCGCTTCGATCAGGGTGGTCAGTTCGCGCGGCGCGGCCTCGCCTGTACCGAGCGGATTGGCCAGATAGTCGCGCAGCGTGCGGGCCGTCATGTGCTTATAGTCCTCAATAAACAAAGCGGATTGTGCGGTGCAGCGAATGCACGCGGCGCGCCAGCGCATCAACGGTCAAGACGTCGCGGAAATCGCCTGGCAGGGGAAAATTGGCGCGACGATTATCCCGGTTTGGCGCATGCGTTCGCGCTCCACCGTCTTCCGACGTGGAGGCTCGCATCGGCAGAAGGGGCGCGGGGCGCGTCTTCCGTCCGTGGAATAATCCCGGTCTTCCTCGCTGTGTGCGCGGGCCCTAGGACTTAGCTACTCCGACTGGTTACGGAGCCGCCCCTCGGGTTTTCTCCCACGGCCACAGCCCGGGCTGACCATTTTCGGCGCGGACGACGCGCCCCGCAGCGGTGGTTTTTCGTCCGATTTCCGGGCCCTGTCTTACAGAGGAATACCCTGTGGCGATGGTCACCCATTCGCCTACCTCAGCCGGACCACCGACGCGTCTTTCATCGCGCCCGTCCGGATTGCCGGGGACGACCGACGCCGCTCATGGACGGAAGAGTCACTCCCGCCATTTCTCGCGGCCACCGCATCTCACGCCCCGAGCCAGACGACGTCTCGACCCTTCCCGCAGCGTGCGATGGGGAGAATGTAGGGAGGCCGGAGCGGGTGCGGACAAAGTTGGTGATCTTCGACCAGCGGCGACCACACTCACGGCGTCATCCTCGGCCTTGTGCCGAGGATCCTGGTTGGAAGGGCTGTGGGATAGTTCGCGCGTTCCGCTGCGGAGAGAACAGAGATCCTCGGGACAGGCCCGAGGATGACTCCCCTCAATAGCTGGCAACGGTTGCTGCCCCCTCCGTCTTGGCGCTGCGCGCCAATCCACCTCCCCCGCTTCGCGAGGGAGGAAAAAGGCGGTGGTCGCCGCTTCCTACTTCGCGCAGTTGCCCGCGATGGGTTCGCCGGCGAAGGCCTTCTTCACGAACGGGGTCGAGTCGTTCAGCGAGCCGTTGACCGTGCCGCTGTGATCTAGCTGCGGGTAGACGTGGCGTTCGATGATCGAGCCCGCTTTGCAGGCGTCGGCGAAGAGGCGGTCCTGGCCGGGAGGCGGAACGTCGTGATCTTTGCCGCCGGTGCCCATGAAGACAGGGCCTTTCACCTTCAGCGTGTCGTAGGCCATCAGGCCGTAATACTTCGACGTGAACGGCGTCGGGTCTTTCGAGAAGGCCGTCGAGAACGAGAGCTTGTCGGCGAGGACCTGGTTCCAGGTGTCCATCAGGCAGCTGGTGCGCGCCTTCTCCAGCGTCGGGCCGGCGGCGGGCGTGACGTAGTCGGCCATGTGGAAGGACGGGTCGACCTGCTCGATCATGAAGAGGATCAGCAGCGTGTAGGAGAAGACGCCTTCGACGGCTTTTGGGTCGCGCTCGACGGGGGCCTGCGTGGTGGTGAAGTAGGGAGTGCCGGTGGCGACCGTGCCGCGGATATCGAGGTCGGGCGCGTATGTTCCCGCGACGCCCGCGGTAGCGAAGGCGGCGCCGCCGCCCTGGCTCTGGCCGACGAGCACGACTTTCTTCGAGAGGCCGTAGTCGGCCTGGCTCTGCACGGCGCGGATGGAGTCGAGGACGGAATAGGCTTCGGGTTTCGTGGTGAGATACGGGTGACCGCCGGGCGTGCCGAGGCCTTGATAGTCGGAGGCGACGACCGCGTAGCCCTGCTCGAGCCAGTGGTTGAGGTATTTTTGGTCGCGGTCGGAGCGCTTGTTGTTGGAGGGGGCGCAGGCGTCGGCGATGCCGACCGTGCCGTGGGCCCAGGCGATGAGCGGCCAGCCGTCGGCGGGCTTTTCGGATTTCGGCAGCCAGATCGCGCCGGAGACGAGCACGGGCGATTTCGAGTCGAGGCCGTTGGTGGAGATGTAGGTGAAGCGGTCGCCGCGGCCGGATTCGGCGAGGGAGAGATCGGCGGGGAGCTGTTCGCCGTGAACGTAGGTGCCGGCCTTGATCATGTCGGGGAGCGGCGGGGCCTTGGAGTAGAAGTCGGGGGCGCCGCCGTCGCCCTGGCTCGGGTTGGCGGTGAGGTCGAGCTTGGGAGCGGGCGGCTGAGATGGCGCTTCGGCGACGGGCGTGGTGGGCGTTGCGGGCTTGTTGTCGCAGGCGGCGAGTGTGAGGGCGGCGGTGGCGGCGAGAAGGATACCGGTCAGTCTCATGTGGGGCTCCCAAGTCTTTGAGGTGCAGCGTAGACCTGACGCCGCTCGATGCCAGCCCCTGCCCGGCAAAGCACCAACTTGTCATCCCGGCCGGAGCGAAGCGGAGAGCCGGGACCCATGGTTCAGCGGCCGAACACGAAGATGAATGGGTCCCGGATAGCGCTTCGCGCTTCCGGGATGACAACATTTGGGAGGGATGAAGCAGCGGGAATGACGTGGCGTAACGGGCTCCACATCTTGGTGCGAACCCTGCTACAACAAACCCATGCCGGCCGTTCAGCGCCTTGATCCGAAGACAGTGTTCTCGCCCGAGGAGTGGGCGGGGCTGTCGCGGCATTCGTGGTGGCGGGGGCCGGGGCTGGTCGTGTTTGCCTGGGCGGTGATCCTTGGCGCGGGCGCGCTGGTCGTGGTGTGGCCGAACCCGGCGACGTATCTGCTGGCTGTGGTGGTGATCGGTGCGCGGCAGCTGGGGTTGGCGATCCTGGAGCACGATGCGGCGCATGGCGGGCTGTCGCCCAACGCGAAACTGAATGACTTCATGGCGGAGTGGCTGTGCGGCGCGGCGATCGGCACGAGCCTGAAGCGCTACCGGCCGTATCACCTGACGCACCACAAATTCACCGAGCAGCCGGAGGATCCGGACATCGGGCTCTCGGCGCCCTTCCCGATCACCAAGGCGTCGCTCACCCGCAAGTTTGTCCGCGACCTGACCGGGCAGACGTTCTTCAAGCAGAAGATCATGCCGACGGTGAAGCGCGTGCAGAAGCTGATGCGCGGCGAGAAGCTGAGGCCGGCGCGGATTCCCGATCGGCCGATCGTGCGGTTCTGGCTGGTGAACATCCCGGCGATCGGGGTGCTGACGTATTTCGGCTACTGGTGGGTGTGGCCGGCGCTGTGGCTCGTGCCGCTGGCGACGTGGATGCCGCTGGTGACGCGGCTGCGGTCGATGGCGGAGCATGCGATGGTGACGACGGTGGAAGATCCGTTCAGCCATGCGCGGACGACGCTGGCCAATCCGATCGAGCGGCTGCTGGTGGCGCCGTTCTGGGTGCACTATCACTGCGAGCACCACCTGTTCATGTATGCGCCGTGCTATCGCCTGCCCGGCATCCACCGTGCACTTGTCGCAAAAGGGTATGGGGAGCGGATGCAGATCACGAAGGGATATGGGGACGTGCTGCGGCGGTGCGCGTCGAAGGTCGAGCCGGCGGCGGCAGCGGCCTAGGGCATGTATGTCGTTCTCGTTCTGCTGCTGATGATCGTGGCTCCGGCTGGCGGCGCGCTGGGCGAGAAGTTCGTGATGCACGGCGCGGAGCCGCTGATCGCATATGCCGGCAAATGGTTCGTGTTCTGGGCAGGCGGCGTTCGGTTGCTGCTAGCGGGCGCGAGGCTGGCGTTCCGGCCCGCGTGGACGATGAAGACGTTCTTCAAGCTTGAGGACCCGGCGGCCAAGCCGCTGGTGCAGGACCTCGGCTTCGCTGTCGTTGCGATCGGCGCTCTCTGCATCATGACGCTGATCGAGCCCCGGCTGCTGGTGGCGGCGGCGATCGTGTCGGGGCTGTATTTCGGGCTGGCCGGGCTGCAGCTGGCGATGCGCGACCAGCGCGTTCCCCGGCAGAACCTGGTGATGCTGACGGATGTGATCGTTGCGGCGGTGCTTGCGGCGTTCGTTGCGATGACGGTGCGCGGCGGTTAGGCTCCCTCCACAGGGAGAAATCGAATGCCGGGTGCGCTGCAGGGGCTGAAGGTCGTCGACTGCACGCATGTGATCGCGGGGTCGTGGTGCTCGCTGATCCTGGCGGACCTCGGCGCGGACGTGATCAAGGTGGAGACGCCGGAGGGCGAGCAGACGCGCGGGCGGCCGGACTCGGTGTTCAAGCCGTTCGACTTCGTGAACCGGAACAAGCGGGCCATCGCGCTGGACGTGACCAAGCCGGAAGGGTCGGCGGTGGTGCGCAAGATGTGCGAGACGGCGGATATCTTTGTCGAGAACTACCGGCCGGGAGCGATGGCGCGGTCGGGGCTTGGGTACGAAGACGTACGCAAAGTGAAGCCGGACATCATCTATTGCTCGATCTCGGGCTTCGGGCAGACCGGGCCGTATCGCGATCGCGGCGGGTTCGATCTGATCGCACAGGGTATGTCGGGGATCATGAGTTTTACCGGCGACATCGGCTCGGAGAAGCCGATCGCGACGGGCGTGCCGGTCGGCGATCTCAATGCCGGGACGTTCGCGGCGCTGGCTGTGCTGGCGGCGCTGCAGCACCGCGCAAGAACGGGCGAAGGGCAGCATGTCGAGACGTCGCTGCTGGAGGCGGCGCTGGCGTACACGGTTTGGGAGGCGGGGAAGAACCTGACGACGGGGGAGATCGCGAAGCCGGCGGGATCGCGACACCGGCTGGCGGCGCCGTACGAGGCGTTCCGGACGAAGGACGGGCACATCGTGACGGGCGTCAACTCGCAGCGGCTGTGGGGGAAGTTCTGTCGCGCGCTGGCGATGCCGGAGCTGGAGAACGATCCGCGGTTCTCGAAGAAGTACACGCGGCTGGACAATCGCGAGGAGCTGCAGGTCATCGTCGAGAAGCTGCTGGCGACAGACACGACGGCGAACTGGATGACGAAGTTCCTGGCCGAGGGCGTGCCGTGCGGGCCGGTGAATACGATCCATCAGGCGCTGCGCGATCCGCAGGTCGAGGCGCGTGGGATGATCGTGGATGTCGACGGGGCGAGGTACCCACGTACGCCGATCGTGATGAATGGCTCGCCGATTGAATTGAAACGAAAGGCCCCGCGGATCGGCCAACACACGCGGGAGGTGCTGACAGCGGAGGGGCTGTCGGCGGATGAGATCGCTACGCTGAAGGCGATCGGCGCGATCCGGCTGGACGGCGAGGACTAGGGCTTCGCTTCTGGCGGCAGCGCGATGGAGGATTGGCCGAAGGCGTATTTCCAGCCCTTGGCGGTGCGGACGTAGGTGTCGGAGAACCAGAGCTTCTTGTCGAGCGTGCGGCCGTCCTTGTACTTGCCCTTGAGCCAGAGGCGCGCCGTGACGACCGCAGTGTCCTTGCCGTAGAGCCGCACGATCTGCGTGCCGGCGTCTTCGACCTGCTTCTCCCAGACGACGTCGGCGTCGCGGGCTGATCTGAGCAGGTCGTCGCGCGAGACGACTGTGCCGGCGCCGACGACGAGGATCATGTCGTCGTGGAGGATTTCGCCCATGACCTTGGCGTCGTTGCGCTCGACGGCGGCCTGATAGGCGGTGTCCAGCGCGGCGACGGCGCGTTTGTCGTCTTCTGGGCTTGCTGATGCGGTCATGGACAATCCTCCCAGCGCAAGAAGCGCCGCGGCGGCGATGATGGCAATACGCATGGCGGGCGCTCCGTCCTGACTGCTGTCAGATAGCGACACCCGGCGCCGTTTGCACGCCGGCGGGAGGTCGTCCTACTCTGCCATTTCGTAGGCCAGCCCGGAGGATTATTCGTGAGCGCCATTCGCCTCGACCGGCCGCTGGATCATGTCGCGCGGTTCACCATCGACAATCCGCCGCGCAATGCGCTGAGCACGGCGCTGCGGGAGGGATTTCTCAGTGATCTCGAGGCGCTAGAGGCGGATGTCTCGGTTCGGTGCGTGATCATCACGGGAAGCGGCGCGAGCTTCTGTTCGGGGGATGATCTGCGCGAGGCTGGGCAACGCGGGGCCGGCGCATCGGACTCGCTGAAGCAGTTCGGGCGGTTGCTGGCGAAGGTGGAGAGCTTCCGCTGTCCGGTGATCGCGTCGGTGAACGGGCATGCTGTGGGCGGCGGGCTGGAGCTGGCGCTGTGTTGCGATCTGCGGATCGCTTCGCCTGGGGCGCGCTTTGTTGCTGCTGGAGTCAACGTCGGGCTGATGGCGTCGGTGTTTCGGTTGCCGCGGCTGATCGGCGTGGCGCGGGCGAAGCGCATGCTGCTGACGGGAGCGCCGATCTCGGCGGAAGCGGCGGAACAGTGGGGGCTGGTGACAGACCTGGTGACCGCCGAGACGCTGGAGACTGACACTCTGCACCTGGCGCAACGGATCGCGAGCCGGGCGCCGCTGTCGGTGGAGGCGGCCAAGCGGCAGTCGGGGCGCGCGTTCGACAATACGCCGGATGAAGCCATGGCGGCGGCGCGGGCGGAGCTAGATGTGCTGCAGAAGTCGGCCGATCACCGCGAGGGGCTGGCGGCGTTCGCGGAGCGGCGGGAGCCGCGGTTTACGCGCGGCTAGCGCGCTTTGGCGCGAGCGGCGGCGAGCACCTCTAGGATAGCGGCGGTGACGGCTTGCGGCTGATCGACCTGGATGTTGTGGCCGGCGTTCGGGACTTCGCGGCTCTGGCCTTTGGTGGAAAGGGCCGTCATGTCGCGGTGGAGACCGGTCCAGATCTTCTTCATCGCGGCCTTGTCGTTGGCGTCGAACTCGGCGGGCTGGCCCTTGTCGTAGTCGCCGCGCGTCAGGACGATCAGCGGCAGGTCGCCGTAAGAGCGGTGTGACGCCCGCAGCTCCTTCAGGCTTGGCCCCGGCATGGCGTTGACCTCGGACGCGTTGCCTTCGACGACGACGGCGTCGTTGCCCTGGCAGTCCTTGGTCAGCTGATCCGTCGTCAGCACAATACTGGCGCGCAGCTTGGCCACGCAGTCTGCCGACTTGGCAGGGTCGGGCATCATGCCGGGGATGCCGGCGATCTTCGGGATGGCGGCGAGGAAGAGCGCCTGCTGGTTGTCGCCGGATGGGTCGACCAGAACGACGCCAGCGACCTTGTTGAGGCGCGTGTTGGCGTACTGGCGGACGTGATAGCTGCCGAGCGAGTGGCCGACGAGGACATACGGCGCGGGAATTTTCGCGGCGGCCAGCATGGCGTCGAGGTCATCGGCGACGGCGGCTGTGTCGCGCGGCAGCGGGCCAGCGTCGCTGGCGGCGTGGGCGGCGCGGTCGTAGGTGCAGGCCATGGTGGTTTTGGCGACCTCGTCCTGGACGCCTCGCCATGAATTGTGATTGCCGCCGGCGCCGCTGTCGAAGATCACAGCCGGGGAGCCGGTACCACGGCAGTCGATGTACATCTGGCGGCCGCCAGCCAGCGTGACGAAGCGGCCGGTCGGATCGTTCGGCCCGTCTACGGCCGTCAGCGCGATTGGCGTCGTAACGCCCTTGGCGGTCCACTGGCCGCTCCAGCCCTGCCCGTCCTTCTTCGCCGAAAAGCTCGCGTCGAGGCTCGGGACCATGAAGGACATCGCGTCGGCCGACTGGGTGATGCTGCGGATCGGCGTGTAGAGGCCCGGCCTGCCGGCGATGCGGCCCTGCCAGCCGGACGCCGTCTCATGCAGGTTCAGTGACGTGAACGTGTTCTGGGCGCTGCTCGAATACCACTGGTTGGCGAACGTATGCGGCGCAGGAGGCGTGCCGGCGCAGGAGCCAAGGGCCAGTGCGGCGGCTACGGTAAACAGGCGTTTCACGCGCTTCTCCCCTGACCGTTTTCCCGGCATCTCCACTGCTGACAGAGCATGGGGCGCAGGCCAGCCGCAATCGGGGCTCGCCAAGGTTTGAACACTGGAGCGCCCTCGCCTACCTTGGGAGCATGGAGTCGTCCGACGATCCGGAAATCCTTGAAACCGAGGCCGATCTGCCGCCGGCAGAGCCGGGGGCGAAGCTGTTCGGGATGGATGTCGTCAAGGATGCGGTGACGCGGCTTCCCGGCAAGCCGGGGGTCTATCGCATGTTCGGCGAGGGGCAGGAGCTGCTCTATGTCGGCAAGGCGCGGAACCTGAAGAACCGGGTGTCGAGCTACGCCAAGATCGGGGGGCATACACAGCGGATCGCGCGGATGATCTCGCTGACCCGGTCGATGGAGTTCGTGGTCACGGCCAGCGAGACCGAAGCGCTGCTGCTGGAAGCCAACCTGATCAAGCGGCTGAAGCCGCGGTTCAACATCATCCTGCGGGACGACAAGTCGTTCCCGCATATTCTCATTCGCGAGGACCACGAGGCGCCGCAGGCGCTGAAGCATCGCGGCGCGAAGAAGATCAAGGGGCAGTATTTCGGTCCGTTCGCGTCGGCGGGGGCGGTAGATCAGACCATCGACACGCTGCAGAAGGTGTTCCTGCTGCGGACATGCACGGACAACATCTACGCCACCCGGTCGCGGCCCTGCATGCTGCACCAGATGGGGCGGTGCTCGGCGCCGTGCACCAAGCTGGTGTCGCTGGAGGAGTATGGCGAGCTGGTGAAGCAGGCGGAGCGATTTCTCTCTGGCGAAGCGGACGAGCTGCAGAGCCAGCTGTCGAAGGAGATGGAGCAAGCGGCGGCGGACACGAACTATGAGCGCGCGGCGCGGTTGAGAGATCGCATACGGGCGCTGGCGGCGGTGCGGGCGAGCCAGAAGATAAACCCGGAGGGGATCGTCGAGGCGGACGTGTTTGCGATCCACACCGAGGCCGGCCAGAGCTGCGTGCAGGCGTTCTTCTTCCGCGCCGGGCAGAACTGGGGGGCGACGGCGTATTACCCCAAGCACGATCGCGACGACACATCCGAACAGGTGCTGACGGCGTTCGTGGCGCAGTTCTATGACGACCGGCCGGTGCCCAAGCAGGTGCTGCTGTCGCACGACATCGACGAGGTCGAGCTGGTGCAGGAGGCGCTGGAGCTGAAGGCTGGGCACCGAGTGGACATCCGTACGCCGCAGCGGGGGGAGAAGCGTGGGGTCGTCGAGCAGGCCAAGCTGAACGCGCGCGAGGCACTGGGGCGGAAGCTGGCGGAGACGCAGAGCCAGGCGCGGATCCTGGCGGCGGTGCAGAAGGTGTTCGAACTGCCGGAGCCGCCGCGGCGGATCGAGGTCTACGACAACTCGCACATCATGGGCACGAACATGGTGGGCGGCATGGTGGTGGCGGGGCCGGAGGGGTTCGAGAAGAACTCGTACCGCAAGTTCAACATCAAGGACAAAGAGCTCGAGCCGGGCGACGACTACGGCATGATGCGCGAGGTGATGCGGCGGCGGTTTGCGCGGCTGAAGAAGGAGGCGGAGGAGTTGAATGCTCCTGCCGAAACAGCTGAGGCTGCCCCCTCCGACTCGTCGGCTGCGCCGCCGAGCCACCTCCCCCAGTCTTCGACTGAGGGAGGAAAGCGACCGGACACGTGGCCGGATCTTGTGCTGATCGATGGTGGACTCGGGCAATTGGCGGCGGTGCGGGAGACGGTGGCGGAGTTGGGTTTTGCGGATGGCGAGCTGAATCTGGTCGCGATCGCCAAGGGGCCGGATCGGAATGCGGGGCGGGAGCAGTTCTTCAGGCCGAACCGCGCGCCGTTCATGCTGCCGCTGAACGACCCTGCCCTCTACTATCTGCAGCGGCTGCGTGACGAGGCGCACCGGTGGGCGATCGGCGCGCATCGGGCCAAGCGCGCGGCGCAGATGGGTCAGAATCCGCTGGACGAGATTCAGGGCGTGGGAGCTGCGCGGAAGAAGGCGCTGCTGCATCGTTTTGGGTCAGCGAAAGGCGTGTCGCGTGCGACGGCGGCTGACCTCGCGACGGTCGAGGGCGTCAACGAAGCGTTGGCGAAGCGGATCTACGACTTCTTCCATGGTGAGTGAGACACGGGTTTCTCGACGGGCGATGGCGGCGATGCTGGCAGGCGCAGCGGCCGCGCCCGCGTTTGCGCAAGGGGCACCCGGCATCGAGGTCACCAAGGGGCCGCGGCAGAGCATTCCGATCCGCGGCGGCTACGACCACATCGTTACGGATGTGACGTTGAGTGGGCATCCGGCGGCGGTGCTGATCGACAACGGGTTCTCGATCAGCGCGGTGGATCGCTCGTTCGCCGCAGAGACCAAGGTCGGCACGCGGGAGATCGAGGCGCTGCTGAACGGGGCGAAGTCGGCGCGGCGGCTGGGCGTGGTGCTGGGGATCGGGCCGCTGACGCTGGCGATCAATCCCGGGCTGGTGGATTTGAGCGAGGCCGCGCGGCTATCGCAGGAGCCGGTGAAGGCGATCATCGGCATGGAGCTGTTCGCGCAGGCGCTGGTAGGCCTGGATTTTACCGCGGGCCAGATGTGGCTGAGGGACCGGCAGAACTATGCGGGGCCGAAGGGCGCGAAGCCGCTGCGGCTGACGCCGGCGAATGGCTGGAAGCACGAGGCTCCGATCCAGATCAACGGCACGACGATCAAGGGAATGGTCGACCTGGGCTTCGACAGCCCGCTGGCGGTGTCGCCCGAGGTGGCGCAGCGGCTGGAGCTGACGAAGGGGCGGAAGAGTTCGACCTATATCGCCGGCCAGTATAGCGGCGACACCATGGTGCGGCGGACCTGGGGCGCGGTGAGCATCGATGCGGTGACGTTCGCTGGCGAGACAATGAACGACGTGCCGGTGGGCATCGCGCCGACCGAAGGTGCGGGGCCGTTCGGCGAGCACGACGCGATCATCGGGCTTCCCCTGCTTCGCCGGTTCGACCTGGTGTTCGACATACCGGCCATGCGGTTGTGGGCGAGCTCCAGCGCGCGGCTGCGCGATTCGTTCGAGCGCCGCTACACCGGTTTGCAAACCGAGCCTTCGGCGCGCGGTACGGTGATGGTGATCCACGTGGCGCCAGGCAGTCCGGCGGAGGCGGCTGGATTCCGCCAGTTCGACATCATCGCCCGGATCGATGGATCGCCCGTGGCGACGAGGAGTTTGCGCGATATCCGCATCGGACAATCCGCCGTGATCACGCTCGAGAACGGCGAGACGCGCAAACTGACCGGCGCGCGGTACTATTGACTGATCCCCAAAAAGAGGCGCGGGTGGCGGCCATGACGCAGGCCAACGCCAGTCCATTTGCTTCCGACCGCATCGCGGTCGAGCTCCAGCCGCATGATCCCGAATGGGGCGAGCAGGCGGTGAGCGAGAGCGTGCGCGTGTCGATCGCGCTGGATGACGCACTGATCGTCGTGGAGCACATGGGATCGACAGCGGTGCCCGGGCTCGCGGCTAAACCTGTGATCGATCTGGTCGCAACGGTGAGGTCGCTGGCCGCGCTGGACGCAAGACGCCCGCAGGTCGAGGCGCAGGGTTATGTCTGGCGCGGCGAGTTCGGCATGGCCGGACGGCGCTACTGCACACGGGACATTGACGGGGCGCGGCGATTCAACCTGCACTGCTTCGAGGCGACCGACGTGGAACTGCACCGGATGCGGGCTTTCCGTGACTATCTGCGGATCCATCCGCTGGAGGCGCGCGCGTATGAAGCGCGCAAACGCAGTGCGGCGGCGGCGCATCCGAACGACGTTCAGGCCTATAATCTCGCCAAATCCGAGTGGTTGCTGGGTTGCCGGTCGCGGGCGCTGGCGTGGGCGTCGCTTTCCAGCACAGTGGGATCCGAAGCTTGGAATTCACGTGACTTGAAGTCGCGGC